>LSQX01112282.1_pt1 | contig 15916 bp, 16 predicted proteins | sample 654561 | NCBI WGS metagenome assembly LSQX01 (sample SAMN04489861, study PRJNA283612) | anaerobic digester metagenome | isolation source: 4 biogas reactors fed with cattle manure at either 37C or 55C with and... | place: Denmark: Kongens Lyngby | collected 2014 | reverse complement strand
AAAGGCATCCAAAAACGACTACAAATAGAGACGGTGACAGGCACCTAGGAAAAACTGGCAGTTGGCAGGGATTGCGGATCACGGGACCCTGTCAGGCAACTTATCATTTGCTCGTATATACTTATACATCTGCCGCAATGCTTCTCTTGGTTTTACCCCTCTTTTCAGGGCTTTTTCGTATTCCCTCAACCAATATTCTTTCAATTCATAGTCAAACAAGAGTCCTAACAGTATATATAGAGAGACTTCGTTATTATGCGCCACGTAGTTCCCGTGATAATATTCAATTGCCCGTTCATATTCGCACAGTGCGATATTCAACTTAAGAACTGTCTCTACCAAATTATTAATCCTTTCCTCATGTTCAAAGACTGAGATCTGCCACGATTTTTTCCTTGACGTACTTTGCTTAGATCTATCTAATTCGGTTTTTAAGACCATGCACTGCTCAATGGCAATTTCCTTGGAATCGGGGGATTTAAGATTCTCAATTAATATATCTATCAACCATGAGTGCAATGTTTCTCTGCTGGCTGTGCTGTTTATAACGAGTGCGATGGCGGTTTTTACCGATTCCTTGGTTATGGCACTGGTAAGGATCCTTGAGATAACGATGTTAAGCAAATCCATCTGCTCTATACCGACCGATCTAAAAGGGTCTTCTGTATTAAAAATATAATATCCGCTCGCATAGCACAACATCTCATATAGTTTTGCTAGCAAGTCAGTTGCGGTTCTCCCCTCTTCACCTTCTACTGGGACGGCTTGTAAGCTTTTGATAAAAGCTTTTACTTTAAATCTCCACTTGGGCCTTTCCCTTTTGTGAACAAAACTATTTGGGGCAAAGTAGTATTGTTTATATGCATAATCGATAAACAGGTCAATCTCCGGTTTTAAATCGCTTGCTGGGATGTTTTTAGTCCGTTGTCTCTTAATCTTTCTAATGCCCAAATAGGCATTAATATCTTTCAACAGGGCATCAATATCCTTCTCTTCCCGTAGCTTTTTCGGCATAGCCTTATACATTTCTGATATTATTAATCTCAAATCCTCTTCCTTGTATTTCTTAAGCAATTCCCTAAGTTCTTTTACCAACATTGCCAACGCACCACCCTATTATTGCTTATTGCCCCTTCCCTGGGCCTATTCCCAGCCGTAATATTGTAGCGATATTACAGGGCATTTTTTTGATTGTTCAAGGGTTCGGTGCGCTAGCGGTAAATCCCTTCTTGAAGTAGAGTATAGACGGTGACAGGCACCTGTAAAAGACTGGTAATTGGAAGATGGCAGGGCACTGAGGGACGGTTCTTTTGTGTTCTTGATAACCAAGTAACCCAACGAAACAGGGCGGGGTGGTCCAATGCGGATCACCCGGCCTGTTTCTACATAATGAGCATCATCGGTGGTAAATCTTGTACAGAAATGGAGGAAATATGATGCGATAATCGAGGAGTTGTCGCTTGGCGGTTAGTCACTTTCCCGGAGGGAAGGTGATGCCTATGATTACATGGACAGGACTGCTTAGTTTCTGTTTAGGAGGGCTCTGTTCCTACTTGAGATGGCTAAGTGGGTTAGAATATTCTGGACCGCAAGGCCTGCGCCGAGGTAAGCGTTGTGGCAGGGCTACCGCTGCCACTAGATTGATACGATGGGCTTGCATGTTTTCTAGCTTACGGGGAACAACTGACAGTGTAAGAGGTGGGAGCTAACCGGATGCCGCAAGTGGAGGAGAGCGGTGGGTTGGGGGCTGTTTTTGTTTGGAGGTAAAGAAATGACGTTTGCCCCTCAGCAGGTTTTTATAGAGAAAAAAGCTTTGGAATACGAGCTTGGGCGGAGTCTGTTAAGCACATTTCGCCAGAACAATATCGAGACTATAATCTATGATCGGCGTTTTCCCTCGGCTGATCCTAATTTGACTGCCAGGGAACGATTCATGCGCTTTAAGAGAACTTTGGTAGTAGGAATATGGAGGCAGAAAGAATTTCAAACTTGTAAGCCTTCGGCGCATTATCAGTTGCCGTTGGTTTCTGGTTGCCCAGGCTTATGTCAGTATTGCTACTTGGCCACTAATTTGTCTAAGCGGCCATATATAAAGGCATATGTTAACATAGAAGATATTCTTGCCCGGGCCCGAGAGTATATTAAGATGCGGAATCCAGAAGAAACGATATTTGAAGCTTCTGCGACTTCCGATCCGTTAGCAGTAGAGAAGTGGACTGGAAGTTTGAAAACGGCCATTGAGTTTACCGCTCAAAGTTCCCTTGCTCGTTTGCGCTTTGTGACCAAGTTTGCCGACATAGAAACCCTTCTAGGGCTGGATCACCGGGAGAAAACTGAGGTGCGCTTTAGTATCAATGCGCCCTGGGCTGTGGGGCGTTTTGAACAGGGGGTGCCTGTGGTAAGAAAGCGACTGGAGGCTGCGGCCCGGATACAGAAAGAAGGATATCCCGTAGGTATCCTTATTGCCCCTATCTTTATATTTCCTGATTGGCAGAAACAATACGATCTCTTGATAAAAGATGTTGCCGAGCTTATGCCTGATGCACCGGTCACATTTGAGCTGATTACGCATCGCTTTACAGCACGGGCTAAATCCGCCATCAGGGAGGTATTTCCTGAGTCTGAGTTGCCTATGGTGGAAGAAGAACGTCAGCTAAAGTATGGTCAGTTTGGCTACACCAAGTTTGTTTACCCGCGACACCAAATGAAAGAATTAGAGTCGTTCTTTCGTGGCAGGATATCAACGCTAATGCCTAAAGCTAAGATATTGTACTTTGTTTAGAAGACGATGCCGGGCACCTGAAAAAAACGGTCGGCGCTAGAATGGCGGCCGATATGATCCTAGAAGATTGATGGGATGAAAACCCTCCAATGTATTAAATGAATGGTTAGGGGGAATATAAATAACAGGTGAAATTTGAAACCGGGAGGGTTAAGTATGCATACCTTAAGCCACCTGCACAACGCATTACAGCAAAAAGAACAAGCGTTAATTCAATACGTTAGATATATGCGGGAGGCTCAAGACAGCCAACAATCTAAAATAGCCGCCGTTTTTTCTGATCTGGCGAAGGCTGAGGAAAAGCACATTGCTGTTATCCGTGATCAGGTGGCCAACCTTTCTGGGGATAAAAACATGCTGAATATGTATCAGGATGTAAGCCATTACCATTCCCAGCATTCAAATTACCCCACCGACCAAAAGGAAGAAGCGAATTAAGATAGGGCAGGTCGGTGACAGATACCTGGGGAAAAGTGGAAGAAATTATGATTATGACTATTGGGAGCTTGTCTTGAGCTCCCTTTCCATGTTTGTTGGCACCATTGCCCAGGCAGGGATAAATAAGACACGCGGCGAACTAAACGATAGGTAGTTGCTCGTGTACTAGGCTCGAAGAGAGTACCATAGGCCCCCCGCGGCAGCGGCTGCACTAATCCATGTGGCAGACAAAGGAGGAGACTTATGCAAAGGACAAGCAGAAACCTAAGTCGAGTAATTATATTAGTATTGATGGGTCTCGTAGTAGTTTTTGTTGCATCCTGTACAAACAACAACGCGCACACCGCTATTGACAGTATCCATGACCATACAGAAGAAAATGAAAATGTGCGAAAAGACCCAATGGATGAGGTAGAAGATACGGCTCTGGCGTCTGATACCGGCGGTAGGGAAAGTTGGACTGGCAAATATAGGGAATACATATGCGTCTATGATCACAAGAGTAAAAAGCTATCAGAAGAAACATATGCCCAGGAGGAATACATTCCATATGTAGAGCTGCTCGAAAACGGGGAGTACCATTTTAATCTCAATTGGTTTACGGAGATGAAACCCGTTTCCGGCACCTGGGAAATAGATGAGCATAATAAAAACATTGCCTATTTGTCCAAGACAGAGGTGATAAATGATGAAATTATACTGGAAAGACTTTTCGATGGAGCAATAGCATTACGGGGAACATATATACTAGAGGATTCTAGATTTAGGGCCCTAAGCACTTCTTCATATGGTGATATATTTTTAAATATGGACATGGATTTAGATGATATATCCAAGATGCACATAAGGGATTATCCCAACTACTGGGCCAGATTATATGCGGATGTGATTGAATCAACTAGGGGTCAGAAATTATGCAGCGAAGATGTACTAGAAATACTCAGCAGACTTAATGGAGTGGGGAGCGCCAGACTATATGATGTCGATGCAGACGGGGTACCGGAGCTAATATTGGGTGATATGTCCGATGACGAATTTTATGTACTTAGCATTAAAGAGGACGAGCCTTCGATAACGGCTCTAGAAGCTGATCATCCAATCATAAAGGAAACATTACCCTGTGAAATTAACATTGATGGTTCCGGCGCCGGTAGAGGGGCGACAAATAGATTTATCAAGTATATGGATGATTATATTATTAATCAAGGAATATAGGGCTGTCCGTTAGCCAGGTAAAAAAAGGCCAAGAGGTCCTATGCGGACCGCCTGGCGAAAGCTAGAAAAAACCAACAATGTTTTAGTACCAGAGGACACAAGGGACGGTGCTGTTTGGGCTTATGAAATGGTTTCTTAGAAGGAGGATAAGCCTATGAATAAAGTACCAGGTGCAAGTTTTGCCAACGAGACACATCAGTTGTTGGTAACGGTTTCCCGACATCTTTACATTTCGAAAGGCGGGATAGTGAAGTATCAGGGCAAGCCGATGGAAGTAGATATAGGCAATTTCCATCGCTCCCGAAAGGGGCACCTGGTTTACTATGTCTTGCGCGATGTTTTCAGCGGCAATTTCATTTTTGCCGTAGCCATCACAGGGGAGCTCCTTCCCCTGCTGGATTTTTTATACTTCGGCTGGAGAAGGGATAAGGAAGAAGATCATTTTTGGGGACTACCGCAGAATCTATCGGTGCCGAAACGGATTTCATCGCCTGAATTAATCACAGGTTTACAGCAGCTTAAAATAGAACCCTTTCATCCCACCAGCGGTTTTGCCGCCGGGATACGTATTATAAGGGATCTAGAGGACAATCTCCGTTATTATACCCTGGGACGTTCTGCGATCCATTTTTTTGGCACGACTCAAGGCTGCAAAAGCAACGTTTACCGGTATATGCTAGAGGATACCGGCAAGATTAACAGGGTAGATTTATGGCGCAACAACCTGCCCTCAGGGCATCCGCGGGAAGTACCGGATTATCAAGTATTCAAAGGCTTATTCCCAACCCTAGACAAAGAAAAGCCGATGCCTTATCGTCAACCACTCCATTATGCACCAGGTAATGAGGATGAGGCAGTGATCTATGCTGGTTGAGCGGGTAGCGCCTGGCGTAAGTCCTCCGGCGCCCTGGACTGGTTGCGAGATACCTGGTCTGTTGTTAACGATGCTAAGCGTGTTAGAGTTGCCGATCCCAATATTGCTGGGGTACTCCAGGACTTCCTAGACGCACAGGCCCGAAGGCTAGGGAAAAGCACTCTGCGAAAGTATGAATTAGCCCTGGAAATGCTGCAGGCCTGTTTGGAAAACTATGGCCACCCGTTACTTGAGGATGATGAGGAACTAATGCTGGCGGACTACCAGAATGAAATTGATGACGAGGAAGGGTTTTCCTTTAGCCAACTGTTTGGACCAGAAAAGATACCTGGTATTATTAATGAATTCCTTGGTTATTTCATGGTCCGAAAAGTCTCCTGCGGCAAGGACCAAATCAGGGTTACAGCGACAACTATAAGAAAGCTTGCTGGCTGGTTGGCCGCCCAGGGATACATTACGGCCAATGAAGCTGAGGAGATGGAGGCCACGGCAGCTCAAGCCTTCAGAGATCTGCCAGTCGCGGCAGAATTAGAGGAAGCCTTATTTGACTTCATAGAAAACTCCCCGCCGCTCCAGGGGGATGAAGAGTTAAGCGATCTGTTTTCTGTAATCAAGGTAGAACCTGGAAAGCTGCACCTTGAGGGGAATGGGGAGGAGCCGGTAATAGTAGTACCAGTGACCAAAAAGATCAGCAACCTATGCAAGAATGATTGGATGCTCAACCTGCTCTTGGTTAAGACAGAAAAGGGTTGGCGTATTGCTGAATCTGGTTGTGTCTACCCTTTGTAGAGAGGCTTTGCCGACTCGAATCAACCATGGGGATCAACCAAGGGGACGGGGTTCTTGTGGCAGGCGCGGTGGATTGTCTGGTACCGAGGACAGTATCGGTAACCTAGGAATAACTGAAAATTGGGGGCGTGTCGCAAAACGTTTTCTTGTATACGTGCCGCGGCGCGCCTTTTACGATTGTTTTTTTGCAAGAGACTGGAAGATGCGGTGGGTTTCTTCCGGTTTCACTGTCCGGAGATGCTAACACCTGATGACATTGAGAATTATGCTCAGATTTTGTTTCGCAGGGCGATAAGAATCTAACGAGACTACTCCGATTTATTTTTGTTTGAGACCATGGCGACCACCAGCACTACCAACGGGGGCGTCGGTGGCAGGTGCCCACGAAAAACCCGAAGCCCCCACCCTGGCATCTTTATCTACCAGAGACCTAATGCCTTTTTGCAGTATGAAGCGTTCGTCAGATAGAATTTCTCACCGGGGAGAGGAAGTAGCCGTCATACCAGATACTACGGCCGTAGGCCGTGGCGAGACCTTCTACAAACTAGAGCACTACCTCCCTCTGTTGGAACAAAAGCCCCGCTCTGTTTTTAATGCCAAACCTGTTCGAAGGTCGGCTGCCCGAGCATCCGACACTTATTCTGAAGCTTGCTCTTCTGCAGCCATGGGGACAGTCCCCGCGGTAGATGGAATAGTTAGCTAGTGAACCAAAACGGCCGGGGGGCCCTCTTTCTTGTTTCGCCTAAGCGATATCTAGGGGAATGCGCTGGTTAAGCCGGCTAAATGAGGCCGGGAGGCCCATTGCAAACTGCCCAGCCGGTTTTTCTGTGGCCATGATGGTATTGTTAAAAGCAATCGACAAATGATAGAGTATGTTAAAGAAGGAACCCATAGCAATTGTGATATGTATATGCGAACGGTAGCTATTGTTTCTTGGTATGAGGGTAAGATGGAAAGGGGTGGTTACAAGTTTTATGCTATCAATGGACGGAGTTAAATTACCTAAACCAGGTCTAAGAAATACCAAAACCGCGCTTTCCGTATTTTTTTGCATACTACTATTTGAACTTATAGGCAAGCAGAATCCCTTGTTTGCTTGCTCGGCCGCCATTATATGCATGAAGGAGACGGTACATTATTCTTACCAAATGGGAGTAGACAGGCTCGCTGGGACACTCCTTGGGGGCATTGTGGGTTTGGTGTTTTTACTAATAAAAAACCATTTGACGTTGTTGCATACAGAGGCCATAGTAGCAGGACTCGGTATTTTAACAGTAATATATCTGTGCAATTTGTTTAATAAAAGCAGCGCATCAGTCATATCAAGTATAGTGGTTCTTGCTATTGTAATTGGAGTTGGCGAGAAGTCGCCTTTTCTATATGCTCTAGACCGGATGTTGGATACTTTTATAGGAATCATAATAGCATTGGTTGTCAACAAATATATTTTCCCACATAAGGACGGTGACAGACAACTGCAGGGAACTGGTAACGATATCTAACCACCATTGGAGGTTCAGTGCTTTACCTAGCGGATGATCCGCCATTTACTCATATGTATATAAAAAAGGAGCGCGATTATGGAAAAGGCAATTATCAGCACGGACAAGGGGAATATTACGATCGAATTCTTCGAAATGGATGCCCCGAACACGGTGGCTAATTTTAAGTCCCTCATCGAATCCGGGTTTTACAACGGGCTTACCTTTCACCGGGTGGTGCCTGGGTTTGTGATCCAGGGCGGGTGCCCGCACGGTACCGGCACCGGTGGGCCCGGCTACACCATCAAGTGCGAAATCAATCCCAACAAGCATGTCCGCGGGGCGCTGTCGATGGCTCATGCCGGGCGCGATACGGGCGGCAGCCAGTTTTTCATCTGTCATGATGACTTGCCGCATTTGGACGGAATGCACACCGTCTTTGGCCGGGTAACGGACGGTATGGATGTGGTGGACAGGATTGTGCAGGGCGATAAGATGAATGAGGTCAGGATCGTCACAGTGTAAGGATGGTGGCACTTTCTTTTGCTGATATGCAGGAAATTGTTACGATAATCAAGGAGTTGTCGCTTGGCGGTTAGTCACTTTCCTGCGAGGGGAGGTGATGCCCATGATTAAATGGAGGTGTTCTTGTGGTTAAAATCCCTGAGCCACTACGAACAGTAATCGAAGATTATGTTAGTAATTTAACCAAGCAAATTACCATTGAGAAGGCCATACTTTTTGGTTCTTATGCTAAGGGCAGTATGCGTGAACACAGCGACGTGGACTTGGCAATCTTCTCGAACTTCTTCAAGGGTAGTTTGTTAAGAAACTTTAATGAAATTTGTACCGTTACACTTTGGGCATGGGGGCAAGGTATCGTCCCAGTCATCCAACCTAACGATTTGAAAGCATCTGGTACACTGATAACGACCTACCCCAGGCTTTTCACCAGTCCGCGGCATAAAGTCACCTACAATGTCGGCAATACGTAACCGTTGACTGCAGCCTGTTTGCTGCTTCTACCCAAGGAAAACCCGTTCCGTAAAAACTGCAACCCCAGCCAAATTCCAACCACAAAGCCAACCAACCCCAGCAAGGCATTAAGGTCACCCCCGGCCAGACGTAAAACCATGCGCAACGGACAGCCGAGAAATACCAACGCACCTAACATAACGAAGAAACCGAAAACGAACCTCAGTAGCGGTGACGAGCCCCCGGGCCCTAAACTCGCCGCTTGTTGTAGCCACAAGAAAAGAACCTAGAAAAAGCCCGGTACCTCCGGTCGCATGTACTGTACCACCTCAGCCCGATGCATTCCTAAAGCGCCGGCGATGTCACGAATAAACAGGCAACACAAATGCCCATGTTGGCTGGATTAACGGGCTTCATTAATAATACACCAAGAGCACCGACCACTGCTCCAGTTGCTAAAACAACCCTTTTTTGATTCATCAAACATTTCCCCCTTTCGCTCGCCCGATTTCGCCGAAATGCCCAGCTGGCGCCAGTGGGAAGTGTTAGGTAAAGCAGCGGTAGAAGTTATGGAACCTTATGAGGCCTTGGCTTATAGTCCCGAGGAAGTAGCCGATGCAATACAGCGAGAGGGCAACTTTTTTGCGCTACATATTAACTAAAGAAAACGGTGGAGTATTTAGGCACCACCGTCTAGTAGGGGGGTATACGTAAGAAGTACAGGAAGCTGCTAAGGAGCCTCTTCGGAGGCTGCTTTTTGTTTTTGGTGTAGGCCTTCCCAGATGTCTTTGGCCTTCACTGGCCGTGGGGACGGTTCTTATGGCTGTTCAACACAGCAAAATAGCTTTTAAGGGCAGCGGCTACATACAGGAGTAAAGACGAGCCGGGAGTCCGGAAGGCGGCATTCTCGGAGGTGAGAGTCCTACCCCGGAGCGGCCGCAAGATCTATTCTTGCGGGTCTGCCAGCACTTGTTTGAGAACGGTAAGAACCTGGATGAAGTAGATGTCCTCACGCCGCATATGATCGACCAGCCGGGGCCAGAAGTTGGTCTGTCGACCGGGAATGGTGCAGCTAGAAACCTCATCGAACAAACGGGCCAGAAATTGTGCGTGTTGTTGAATTAGCTCCAGGCTGGTATCGATGAAACGGGCCGGGTTAGTCTTGGCTGTAAAGCCAGCAAGCACGGCATCGTGCAGCCGGTGCAGACGCTGTTCCCAACGCAGGGTCTCTCGGCGGTAGGACTCTTGTTCGGGACGGAAGCCCAGGGCCAATACCCCCATGTGCTCGAAAGCAATGCGTGACCAGAACAGCAGTTCTTCGTATGCAATCTCTTCTAACTCTTGGGGTAAGTGGGGGATAAAGACCTGAGGGGCAGTGGAAGCAATGCCTGGCATGGGCAGTCCTAGTTGTTCGCGCGTGGGACGGGGTTCCCCTTTGATTCGGGCCAGGATACCGGAAAAGAAAATGGCTTCACGGCGGATATGATCGATTAATCCCGCGGAGAGTATGGAGAGTATTCGGCAGGCTTCGATGCCGGCAGCAATGCTGCCCTTAAAGGCGATGAATTGCCCTACCAGTTCTTGCAGGGCGAAAAGAAATTCCGGGCTCGGCTCCGGCTGAACTTCGTTTTGTTGTTGAAAGACAGCAAAGCTCCGGGCAAAGTCGTTAGCGATCTGAAATGCTTCTTCCTCGGTAGGGTCAAAGCCGTTGCGCATGAAGCGACTGTGGTCGACCATTATTCCTAACCAGAAGCTGAGTTCCTGCCGAAGCGATAGCCCCTGCCAGCTTGTATTTTCTGGTCTAAGAGTCACCATAACACCCCCTTAGATAATATGCTGTAGTAGTTTATGCGAGAGGAGTGCCGGTGTTGAAACCACCAACACGACCTTTCCGGGATGGATAGTCAGTATATATAGTAGATGCTAGTTCAAATTACCAGCAGGGGTGATGTTATGCTGCCGATAACGAACAAACTGATCCGGTACAACTTCTCCAGCCGGAGTAGGCAGAAGATATTGTACGTAGTTATCCACGACACTGGCAATCCGCGGGCAGGTGCTAATGCCGAGGCCCACTTTCGCTATTTTAACGGTGGCAATAGAGGTTCCTCGGCCCACTACTTTGTGGATGACCGCACTATTGTTCAGACTGTGGCAGACGAAAACGCTTCTTGGCACTGTGGTGATGGGCGGGGTAGATACGGTATTACTAATGAAAACTCTGTTGGAGTGGAAATATGCCTCAACGCCGATGGCGAATTTGACCAAGCTGTGGTGAATACTTTGGATCTTACCCAGCACCTGATGGAAAGACATTTAATCCCCATAGACAGAGTGGTGCGGCATTTTGATGCCAGCCGCACGATCTGCCCCAGAACCATGAGCGCCAATGACTGGGCTAGGTGGTGGGACTTTAAACGGACTTTGGCTGAAATGACAGATGAAGAGTTAAAACAGGCTGTACTGGTTTTTGAGCAAAACGGACTAATTGACTCTCCCGAGTATTGGCTGGAAAATGCACGGCGGGGAAAAACGATCAACGGGGAATATTCCGGCATCTTGATCAAGAGGGTCGCCGCCTTTATATCTGAGGTGGCCGGAGAGAATATGTAGATAGGAAGATCCTTCACTTCGCAAGATCTTTCACTTCGTTCAGGATGACAATAAGGGGCTTCCCAAGATCCCTTCACTTCGTTCAGGATGACAATAAGGGGCTTCCCAAGATCTTTCGCTTCGTTCAGGATGACAATAAGCGGTTTGCATGATCTTTCACTTCGTTCAGGATGGACAATAAGGGGCTTTTTCGGCTATCTCGGACGCTTGGACGGTTCCTGTGGTAGGCTCGGTTGGTAAGCAAACATCCGGGGAGCTCTCAGTGAATGAGCTGAGGGCTCCCCGGATATTGTTTTGCTGGGCACTAGCATTTTGGGAGGAATAATTGCCGCTGGAGCGAACTAAATGATAGGGAGCGGTCCGAGTGGACCGAGGGTACTAGGCCGAGCGAGGTTGCATTGGGACTGATCGAAGGTATGAAGAGAAGCTCATTTAAAATAGAGAGGCAGAGATAAGAAATGAAACGTTTGCTTGAAGCGATCTTAAAGCTGGTTCAGGGACTGTCTGAAGCAGTTTTACGTTTCCCTTGGACGGTATTGTGTTTACTTTGTACCACGGCCTTGACCTGCTACATGATTTCTCTACATAGGAGCCCCGATTTGATTATCCAGAAGCTGATGTTTGTCTTTTTGTTAGGTTCTTTCATCGGGGTTACGGCCCAGTTTGCTTGTGAACGTTTCCCGCGCCTGAGCGGCCTGCGCTGGGCTGTCTATGCCTTAGCCGCGCTCCTTACCGGGAGTTATTATTTGATCATTGCCCCGGTACCGGCGATAGACTATGGGGTAGGCGCCCGGACAATGGTGGCGGTATTCTCCATGTTTTGCATTTTTATCTGGCTGCCTTCGGCGGGGGGTAAATTTGATTTCAATAGCGTGGCCCTGGTTCATTTTAAATCGGCCTTCACGGCTATTCTTTACGCCGGTGTGCTGACGGCCGGCTTGGCCTCGATTATCGCGGCGGTGGATATCCTGCTGTTTAATGTAGACAGTAATTATTATGGCTATATGATGGCCATAGTGTGGATTCTTTTTGCCACAACCTATTATCTGTCGCTGTTGCCACGCTTTAATTCCAAGGCGAAAGCAGACCGGGATTATGCCCGAGAGGTAAGCTACCATCCTCGCTTTTTGGAGATATTGATTTCTTATATAGCCATTCCCTTGGTTGCTGCTTATACGCTGGTTCTGCTAGCCTACTTTGTCAAGATCGGGATCACCAGGAATTGGCCCTCGGGGCAGTTGGGGCCGATGATTTTGGCCTATTCCATTGCCGGGCTAGTTATCTATGTTTTGGCCAGCAGGCTAAAGAACCGTTTCGCCGTCCTCTATCAAAAGATCTTCCCGAAGGTATTGATCCCGATTGTAGTGATGCAATTGGTTTCAGTGTATATCCGACTGCAGGCGTACGGTATTACCGAATCCCGCTACTATGTGGCCCTGTTTGGTATTTTCTCTATTGTGATTGGTGTGGTGTTATCGTTTAAGCCGGTAAAGGGAAATAGTCTCATTGCTCTTTTGGCGGCGGGTTTTGCCATTGTCTCGGTCCTGCCGCCGGTGGATGCTTTTACCGTGTCACGAAATAGCCAGATAGCCCGATTGGAGGAGTATCTGGAGCAAGGCGGCATCTTGGTGGACGGAAAGCTCAAGCCCAAGGCAGATGCGGATCTGAACTTACGGGTGGAGACCACTAGCATCTTAAATTACCTGCAGCGGCGCAATTATCTGCCCGAGGTTGCCTGGCTGCCGGCTGATTTTGAGCCCTACCGGGATATGGAGACAACTTTGGGGTTTGAACCCACTTACCCGCACAGTGGCGACTTAAAGCATGCCTTTGTCCGACTGGATATGGAAAAGCCCCTGAACATTGAGGGCTATGACGTGATGCTCCAGGCTGGCACCCACAGGAGAATGGATACAACAGAAATCCAAACTTATGATTTAAAGGTGCGCGGGGTCCCATATCAGCTTAGGCTGGAACCCTTGGGCGCGCACGATGTTCGGGTATCGCTCCGGTCTGCAGCCGGTGACAAGCTGGTAGCCACCGAGCTCTATGAATTTGCTGCTGCGGTCACCGGCAGCAGTGCTTGGCCGCATGAGGCTCTTGCTGCTGAAGAGCTAACCTTGGATGTTACAAGCAACGGCTACAAGCTGCGAATTATCTTTCAGCATATCAGCCTTACCTACGGTACCGGTAAGGAGGCCGGGGCCGACTACTATATGTACATCTTGGTCGGTGCTCCGTCCCAAGAGAATGCATGACCCCTCTTGTTTACTCCTCTGGGTACTGACTGGGCATGCTAATTCTAATGGAGTTTTAATCTTTCTTGAAGCGTCTTCAAAGTTCCCGCTGCTACAATAAAGCCAGATTAAGTTGAGGAGGCAGTTCTGTGGTTACGTTAGAGCAAGTGGAGAAACTGCGGGAAAAAGCCAATATTTCCTATGAGGAAGCTAAGGCAGCGCTGGAGAAAACCAATGGGGACATTTTGGAAGCTATCATCAATCTGGAAAAGGAGCAGCGAATTCCGGCCCCTGAGGGCGGCGGCTACTACCGTTCGAAGGGTCCAGAGGAGGAACTAAAAGAGAGCCGGGAGCGGAAGTCCGAGGAAGAAACTAGGCCGGATGAGAGTATTTCTTTTGCGGAGTTAGCGAGGCGATTTGTTGGTTGGTGTAGGCGGGTAATTGGCCGGGGCAACAGGAATAGTTTCGAGGTTAGGAAAGACGGAACAAGGATAATGACGGTTCCGGTGACGGTGCTGGTAGTCCTGCTGATCTGCGGGTTTTGGATTACTTTTCCCCTGATCATAATAGGGCTGTTCTTGGGCTACCGGTATAGGTTTGCCGGGCCTGATTTGGGGAAGGAAAGTGTTAACCAGGCCTTGGATTCGGTGGCTGAGGCGGCGGAGAACATAAAAAGGGAAGTAAAGGATAGTAATGAAAGAACGCATGGGGAAGATTCTGATAATTGAAGATGAAGAGAAGATAGCTCGATTTGTGGAGCTGGAGCTTGAGTTTGAAGGCTATGAAGTAAAAAAGGCGTTTGATGGGAGAAGCGGGTTAGAGATGGCAAAAACCCGCTCCTTCGATCTGGTATTGCTTGATATCATGTTGCCGGGTCTAAATGGGATCGAAGTTCTAAGAAGGATGCGGCAGTTTTCTGATGTGCCGGTGATACTTCTTACGGCCCGGGATGCGGTGGTAGACAAAGTGGCCGGGCTAGACACAGGCGCTGACGATTATGTTACGAAGCCGTTTGCCATTGAGGAATTGCTGGCTCGAATCAGGGCGGCCTTGCGGAACAAGGCCGGTGGTAATGGAGTGAAAACACCACCGGTTCTTGTGGCTGGAGCGCTGTGCCTTGATCCTTTGAAAAGAGAAGTTCGGGTAAATGATAAGCTGATTGAGCTGACAAAACGCGAGTTCGATTTACTCCAATACCTGCTGGAGAACAAAGATATCGTAATGGATCGTGGAACTTTGCTAGAGAGTGTATGGGGCTATAGTTTTTCAGGAGGTACCAATGCAGTAGATGTTTATATTCGATATCTTCGCGCCAAGATCGAGGAACCGTTTGGGCTCAAATTAATCCATACCGTTCGCGGAGTGGGGTATGTGATCAAGGATGAGTAAGACTAAAAGTACCACCATAAGTGATAAGATCCGTTCATCCCTGGTGACAAAACTGAATATGCGCCTGATCGGACGGCTGGTTTCGGGGTTTGTATCTGTAAACATTTTGATCCTGTTTATGAGTCTGTCGCTTACTCTGTGGCAGGCGGAAGAGGGAGCGCAGGCCATAATTGAAGCAATTAACCTGGCTCCTGATAATCTGCAGTCTGTAAGTTACCTGGAAAAAGACTATAGAATTCTGGCTACTGAGGAACCGCCTCAGGGCTGGGCTCTGCCGGCTGCAGTGAAAAAACATCTACCGGTACCGGCTCGGGATGTGAAACGGAGCATCAGTGTGCCCCGGGGCGGAAAAAAGATGCGCCTCGGGGACAGAATCGGCTTAGTAACATACAATCTGGCGTTTTCCGTTCGGGGCACGTCTTATCGGATAGTGTACGATTTAGGCGCTGATTTGAGGCGGCTGTTGTATTTGGCCGCTATTGTGTTGTTTTTTGAGCTGCTTATTCTAATAAAGAATATAAACAAAGGCTCAAGAGCCATCAGGAAGACTCTTAAGCCTTTGTCGGAGATGGCGGAAAAAGCGAGGCAACTCAATGAGGAATTGTATTATCGGCGCTCGCTGCCGGACAATACGCAGATTAAGGATTTGGCCGGTGTTATCAGCGATATTGATGCCAGCCGGCTGGATCGGCGCCTAGCGGTGGATGAGTCTCAAAATGAGCTGAAAGACCTGGCCGCGGCCATAAACGGCATGTTGAATCGTATCAGCGCTGCTTATGAATCGCAGCTTAGATTTGTCTCTGATGCGTCCCATGAGCTGCGTACACCGATAGCTGTGATCCAAGGCTATGTAAATCTTCTGGACCGGTGGGGCAAGAAAGATGAGAAGACCCTGCAAGAGTCAATAGAAGCAATTAAGAGCGAGACGGAAAGCATGAAGGATTTGGTAGAGCAGCTTTTGTTTCTGGCCCGGGGTGATAATGAAACCCTGCAGCTCCATAAGCAGGATTTTGACTGCTGCGATGTAATCGATGAGATCATAACTGAAGCGCAAATGATACATCCTGATCATAATTTCCAACTGGATTTGGAGCGGCCGGCTGATATTAATGCCGATAAACAG
>LSQX01166785.1_pt1 | contig 15917 bp, 14 predicted proteins | sample 654561 | NCBI WGS metagenome assembly LSQX01 (sample SAMN04489861, study PRJNA283612) | anaerobic digester metagenome | isolation source: 4 biogas reactors fed with cattle manure at either 37C or 55C with and... | place: Denmark: Kongens Lyngby | collected 2014 | reverse complement strand
TGAAGAACATCACCGCCTGGTACCGCCAGCAGTTGGACAGCATTCTGGAGGACCGTACCGATCTGGCCCGCGCCTCCAGCGGCCGTACCCAGCACTTCTTCGTACCCGACCCGGACAAGACCTTCCATCGCGGCAGTACCGATTACTTCGTGACCGATCGCAAGATCGATATCGGCGCCTTCGACTCCCCGACCTTCACCGGTCTGCTGGTCGGCGAATTGCAGCAGGTCGGCAAGAAGGACCTGCGGGTGGTCGCCCATGAGCCGCTGTCCAACGGCGACGGTCTGAACGTGCTGGTCAAACGCGAAGTGGTGGGTTTCCGCGCCAATATCGCCCAACAACTACGTACCTTCGAGGAAGACGGCCAACCACGCTGGGAGTACCGCATCGAGCCCAACGAGTTGCCGGAACAGTTGCGCCGGGCACGCCTGCCCCAGGCGCTGAACCGCAACCTGGATCACAACTGGCAACAGGCTTTGCTGAAAACCTCGGCCGAGCGGCGGATCAGTCTGCACTGGCAGGTTGAGCTGGCCGCAGACAAGTTGACACTGTCTGCCACCAGCGAAGAAGGCATCACGATCAGCAGCACGTTGAACGGCCCCTTCGAGCCGGCCAAACAGCCGGAAAAGGCACTGGAACAGCTGCGTGATGTGCTCAGCCAGCTGGGTACCACCAGCTATCATGCCGAACAGGTGGAAATGCGCGGTGACTTCGCGCCCTTTGTACCCAACTCCCAGCTCAAGACCCTGCGCCGGGAACTGATCGAGCGCCTCAGCCAGGCCCGTATCGCCGCCTTCCCCCATGGCCGCCGCAAGCCGGTCAGCGAGCCGCCACCGGTCTATCCGCAATCACATCTGAGCTTTCTGGCCAACGTGTACAACCATCAGGCCCGGGCCTTCTATCAGCGCTACGGCGTGCAACTGATCGATGCGGCCTACGAGGCCCACGAGGAACCCGGCGAGGTGCCGGTGATGATCACCAAGCACTGCCTGCGTTTTTCCTTCAACCTGTGTCCGAAACAGGCCAAAGGGGTCACCGGCGTACGTACCAAGGTAGCGCCCATGCAGCTGGTGCACGGGGATGAAGTGCTGACACTGAAGTTCGACTGCAAACCCTGCGAGATGCATGTGATCGGCAAGATGAAGGGGCATATCCTCAATCAGCCGCAACCGGGCAGCAATATCGTCGGCTCGATCACCCCGGAAGACCTGCTCAAGACCATTCCCCGCCGGGCGCCCCACTGAGGGCCGCGAACAACTGCTCGACACTCTCCCTGGGGAGAGGCCGAGCAGGTTGTTGCTTCAGCTACAGTACAGCAGAACAGTCCGGCAGCGGTTCCCGGGAGACGGGATTTTCTACCGGCAGGAAGTCCCGGGTAAATGCGCATCCATAATCCGGATCGGCTACCACCTCCGGATCCAGCACCTCATCACCTTGCGGCTTGATTCCGAAATTAACCCACACCAACCAGTCCCGCATGGCCTCAACCACCTCATTGGCGGCAAAATCGCAATGACCCGGCGCGCGAATGGCCCGCTGTACCAACAGATGGTCGTTGCCATGCTCCTGCGCACGCTCGCGGTACAGCTGCTGATGGCGGAAAGGCACATAGAAATCCCCCAGGGTATGCATGGTCAGCACCGGCACATCGAACTCCCCGTTGACCAGCGGAATCCAGCGCACCCCATCGTCCCGCAGGGGGTTGGCATCTTCATCAGCAGTGACCCGGGCGATATTATCGTTGAATTCCTGCTCTTCCGGAGTGATCGGTCCGGTGCTCCAGCGGTAGACCTGGTCCTGGTTACCGTAACCGTTGAGCGCCAGAATGCCGTTGATATCGCCAGAAGAGCCTCCGGTGCCCAGTACGATGCTCTGTAGCGGGCCAGCAAATCCGTATTCGAAGATCGGGCGCTCTCCCCCACTCAGGTTTTCAGCAATGGCCATCAGACGCTCTCCCTCGACCCCCTTGGGCGAGGTCCAGTCCGGCATACCAAGCCCATCCTGATTGAACAGGGCATCGACTATCGGCCCCGGACGCACCAGTATGTTGGCCCCACCGAAGTTCTGATACTCCCCGACCAACTCCTGGAATCTGGAGTAGTCCTCATTCCCATAACCGGACAGCTCCATCATCACCCGAGGATAATCCCCCAGCCACTGAAACTGATTTTGCTCGGACTGACAGAAAGGCGCAGCACCGGCATAGTCCACCTTGAACTGAGTGCGCTCGCGGTTTTCACGATCAATGGCAGCGGCGGCAATATGCCCACCCATGGAAAAGCCGGAGATAAGGAAGCGATCCGGCTGGTTATACTGTTCGCCGTAATCACGCAGGATATAGTTCACTGCTTCCAGAGCCAGCTTGTTGGTATCTTCCAGACCGGCACGGGCATCGTAATAGTTGGCCGAGTAGGAGGACGCTGCCCAGGCATACCCGAACCCCAGTACCACCCGGCGCCAGGCCTCATTCGGCACACTCAGCGGAAGCTCCTCGCCCTCCCCCGCATAGCCATGGGTATACATCACCAGCGTGCCACCGTCCCAACCCTCAGGTACCTCGACCGCGTACACGGCATCGCCCTGCAGGCCCTCATAGATACCGCTATATCGACTGGTGGGCATATCGGGGAGCGCAGCAATCTCGCTCTCCACCGGCACAAAAACGCGCTCATCATGCGCTCTTGTCAGCTCGTCAGGCCCCCCGGGTGAGCTGCTGGAACTACTGCTACTGCTGCCACCAAGACAACCACTGAGCAACAATGCAGTCATGGAAAGGGGAATTGCTGCGGTAAACCAGGAATGCTTACGCACGTGACACCTCCATTTATTCTTATTTTTGTACCTCAGCCAACAGGATAGCCAAGCAATTTCGAACTGTCGTCAAGGCTGCATGATTTGGCGGCCACCGGACAGCCCCCCGAATTGGGACTGTTCATTGCAGATAATGGCTTCAAAGTGCCGCAGGGACACCTCGTAAGCCCCATCCGATGGCAAGGTTGATCGGATGGGGCTCCGGCCAATGCCGGCGCCGGGAAGTGTTCACTCTAGGTTTTCAACCCCAACCGCCGCGCCAGCTTGTGCAGGTTGCTGGCATCCAGCTCCAGCAGCCGGGCGGCGGCGCTCCAGTTGTCCTCGGTGGCGGCCAGAGCGAGGCGAATCTGTTCGCGCTGGCAGGCCTCCACGCTCAGGCGCAGGGGTTGTACCTCTCCTTCCACCACGGCTGCGGCGGGCTGGCTGGCGTCAGTCATGGCAATGCTGCCAATCGGAATATCCAGCAAGGCGGCATCCAGTGACAGCATCGCCTGGCGTGAGCCATTGCGCCCCAGCGCCTTGATCGCGGCGCGGCTTATGACGTGCTCCAGTTCACGCACGTTACCCGGCCAGTCATAATTGAGCAGAGCCTGCTCGGCGTCGGCGGACAGTCGCAGGCTGCGTACGCCAAGGCGGGCGCGGTTGAGCTCGAGAAAGTGTCCGGCCAGCAACAGCACATCGTTGCCCCGCTCGCGCAGTGGTGGCACCGGTACCGGATATACCGACAACCGGTGATAGAGGTCGGCGCGGAAGTCTCCCTTGGCCACCGAGTCGGCCAGATTGCGGTTGGTGGCGGCGATGATGCGCACATCCACCCGCAGTGGCTGGTCGGCCCCCAGACGCTGGATTTCGCCGTTCTGCAGGGTGCGCAGCAGCTTGGCCTGCACATGCAGCGGTAACTCCCCTACCTCGTCGAGAAACAGCGTGCCGCCATTGGCCGCATCAAAACGTCCGGCCCGGTCACTGGTAGCGCCGGAGAAGGCGCCCTTGACGTGACCGAACAGCTCGCTTTCCGCCAACGACTCGGGCAAGGCTGCACAGTTGACCTGCACCAACGGCTTGTCTGCCCGGGGCGAGTGGCGATGCAGCCAGTGGGCAAACAACTCCTTGCCCACCCCGGTTTCGCCGGTGATCAGCACGGTCAGGTCCGAGTCGGCGACCACGGCCAGCTCGTCCAACAGGCGGGTTACAGCCGGACTGCTGCCGACAATGCCGTGCTGCTGCAACCCCGGCAGAGCCCGGCTCTCGTCCGCACGTACCATGCGCAGGGCGCGGTTCTCCTGCTCCAGCCGGGTAACCCGCAACAGCCCCTCAATCAGCGGCAGCAGGCGCTGCAGCTTCTGCCGGGCGCGCTCATCAAAAGTGCCCGCTTCCAGTGCATCCAGCGTAAGCGCACCCCACAGCTCACCCTCCACATACAGACTCACGCCCATACAGTCGTGCACCGGCAGGGCCTCACCGGGACTTTCATCCAGCAGGCCGTCGTAGGGGTCGGGCAGCGGACTGTCAGATTCGAACCAGGTGATCTCCCGACGGGATAACAGCGCCGACAGACGGGGATGACGGGCAATATCGAAGCGACGTCCCAGAGCATCCTGCACCAGCCCCACTGCCGCTACCGGGCGGAGTGAATCATCCTCGCGCTGCAACAGCACCACCGCGCCGCAGATGAAAGTTTCCCGCAATACCTGCACCAGCCGCTCCAGACGAATGGCGGCTGGCAGCTCGGCAACAAGGTCAGGTAAAAGAAAATCTTCAATCATGGTCATAACCACCCTATAAGGTTCAGACAACCATACCGCTATAGGGTATATATTACCAGCATCAGTTAATACTCTTATATATCAATGACTTGACCATGGCATAGCATTTGCTTGGCTATACTCAAGCCTCGCACCAGCGAAACCCCGTGCCAGAGCTTGACCCACCATCCATCCTGATCATGGAGCATTCATCATGTCGCAAGCGTTCCCCCCTGCATTGGACACGGACAAGTTCGCATCCAATACCTGGGTCAGCACCCCAACTGATCAGGTGATAGAACACATCCTGGTCCATTACCATCAGCGCCACCGCGAGCAACTGCCGGAACTCATCAGCCTGGCAAGACGGGTCGAGCAGGTGCATGGCGACCACCCAGCGTGTCCGCAGGGGCTGGCCGACCACCTGTCTGATATGAAGCAAGCACTGGAAAGCCACATGCTCAAGGAAGAACAGATACTCTTCCCAATGCTGCTGCGCGGTGAGCAGAGCCTGGCGAAAGGCCCGATCAGCGTGATGCGTTTCGAACACGGGCAGCATGACGAGGGGCTCGACAAGCTGCGTGCGCTGACCAGCAATAACCAGCTGCCGGCCCATGCCTGCACTACCTGGCGTACTCTGTATCAGGGCCTGGAGCTATTCTGCCAGGAGTTGGCGCAACATATACAGTTGGAGAATGAGGTCCTTTTTACCCGCTGAAAGGCAGCGGCGGCTAGAGCACAAACATGCTCTTGGCACAGATCACCAGCAGCACGGCATGCAGCAGCAGGCTGACATTCAACCAGTGCATGCCGCGCTCACCGATACGCTGACTGCGTCTGAGGAAGATCAGTGCCGCATAGTGGCCTATGATCATGAAGGCCAGCAGTATTTTCAGCGACAGCAAGGTAGCGAAGGTGCTGGACAGGGGGTTGGCCAGCAGACTGCGGTAGGGCCAGACCAGGGTCAGACCCGCCCCGTAGAGCACAATGGCGACAACATGGATAACATGGCGTGCCTGCTGCCCCAGGACCGGGCCAAGCAGAGCGCGCACCGAAGGGTCCAGGCGTTGCGCCGCTGGAGCAAGAATCAGCACCTGGAAGAACAGCGTGCCGATAAAGGCGATAGCCGCGAGCAGGTGCAGTGTTTTGATCAGTAGATAGGTCATGTTTTTTCCAGTCGCCAGGCGGAGCAGGTACCACCGGAACATTGCCCCGGCGGCGCGGGAAAAAGCATAACAAGCAATCAGGAGATTTTCATGCAGGATCGTCGTACCACACTGCCCACGCTATTCGCCCTAGGCTTCCGCCCCCTGTTTCTGGCGGGCGCGTTGTTTGCGGTCATCGCTGTGCCCTTGTGGATTGCCGCTTTCCTCGGGCATATCGACTTCACCCCTGCCGGCGGCTGGCTGACCTGGCACCGGCATGAAATGGTCTTCGGCTTCGGTATGGCCATTGTCGCTGGCTTCCTGCTTACCGCGATTCAGGCCTGGACCGGCGTACCGACCATCACCGGGATGCCAGTACTGCTGATTGCCACGCTATGGCTGGCCGGACGCCTGGTATGGCTGTTCAATGCCCCGCTGTGGTTACTAGTTCCGGTGGATCTGTTGTTTCTGCCGCTGGTGGCGTTGGCCATCGGCCGCCTGCTGTGGAAGGTCAAGCAGACCCGCAATTATCCGGTGCTGGTCATGCTGTTGCTGCTGACGCTGTGTAACGCGCTGGCATTGGCCGGTCTGGCCGACAACGACTTCGCACTGCAGCGCCACGGCGCGGTGGCTGCGCTCTGGTTGATCGCGGGACTGATGGGCTTGATTGGTGGACGGGTGATTCCCTTCTTTACCCAGCGCGGCCTGGATCTGCAGGATCCGATAAACGCCCTGCCCCGGCTGGATAACCTGCTCATGGCCGGCAGCATCTTTGTTGCCCTGCTGATGTTGACCGGTGTCGGCTTGAGACCATCTCCGTGGCAGGCTCCGATCTATCTGATTCTCGGGTTGGGCCATCTGGTGAGACTGCTGCGCTGGCATCACCCTAAAGTATGGACAGTGCCGCTGCTGTGGTCACTGCACCTCTCCTATGCCTGGCTGGCGCTGGCACTGATTGCCATGGCGCTGTGGCACGGCGGCTGGCTACTCGGCTTCAGTCAGGCGACTCACCTGCTGGCCATCGGGGGCATGGGCGGCATGATTCTGGCGATGATTTCCCGTGTCAGCCTGGGGCACACCGGACGCCCGCTGCGGCCTGCCGCCGCCATGAGCATGGCTTTTATCCTGCTCAACCTGGCGGTTCCACTACGGGTGTGGCTGAGCATTCCCATGCCCACGACCGGATATTGGCTGGCTGCGCTGTGTTGGGCCGCTGCCTTTGCATTGTTCGTCTGGCATTACACGCCGATCCTGCTGGCGCCACGGCCGGATGGCCGGCCGGGCTAACCACTCGTTTCAGCTATAGAAGCGGGCAAAGGCATCGACCGGCTCGCGGGGCATCTGCAGGGCGTTCTCCCGAGCGCCCTCATCCTCGAACCCGAGCGACACACCGCAGGCAAGAATCTCCTCGTCTCCCAGTTCCAGATGCTGCCGGACAATATGGTGCAGATCAGCAAAAGCCGCTTGCGGACAGGTATGCAAACCCTGACCACGGGCCGCCAGCATGATGTTCTGCAGAAACATGCCCAGATCCATGAAACTACCGGTATTCAATCGACGATCCGTGGTCACCATAATGCCCACTGGCGCGTCAAAGAAGGTGAAGTTGCGCAGCATCTGTCGCTGACGCCCTGCCATATCCTGCCGGTCAATGCCCAGCACCTCGTACAGGCTGTAACCGCACTGACGACGACGGCTGAGGTAGGGTTCCACCCACTGATCCGGGTAATAACTGTATTCAGGAATACAGCTCTGCGTATGATCCCGCGCCTCGGCCCGCATGGCCTCTCCCAGCACCCGCAACGCATTGCCGGTCACCACATGCACTCGCCAGGCCTGTACGTTATTGCCACTCGGCGCGCGGGCTGCCAGCTCCAGAATATGCCGAACAACGCTCTGGGGAACCGGAGTTGGCAAGAAGGAACGCACCGATTTGCGCGACCGTATTGCTTCATCAACCTGCATGGGCTTGTTCTCCTCAATAGCAGGGCAGCCAATCGGCTGCCCAATCAGCCTTACCAGAATTTGAAGGTATACCCGACCATCAGACGGTTCTCGTCATTATCCACGGTGTGGCTGCCGCGATAATGGACGTTACGCCAGCGCAGATAGACATCCTTGAGCGGGCCGGTTTGCACTACGTAGGTAATATCCGTGTTGAATTCACGTTCGCTGGCATCGGCATTGCCTACCTGGAAGTTATCGCCGCGCAAAAAACGGCTCATCAGGGTCAGCCCCGGCAACCCATAATCGGCAAAATTCAGGTCGTAACGCAGCTGCCAGGTATCCTCTTCGGCATACAGGAAATGGTGATAGGTTACGGTGGCAAACGCCCATGGGTCGGTACCGCCCCCAAGAAATGGCATGCCGGTTCTGCCGCTCTGATTCTGATAGCTCACGCCCAGGTTATGCCCCTTGTAGCCCAGGGTAAACATGCTGCCCAGGGTACGGTTATCAACGCCGCTATTCCCCTCTTCTTCACTATGGAAGTAGCGCACCTCACTCTTGAGACGCCAGTTTTCCGATAGCGGCTGGGTATGAATCAGGTTCACATATTGCTGGTTATAGTTGTCCTCCAACTCTGCGTAGTAATAGGTGGCACGCAGATTTGCCGAGGGGTCATAGGTCACACCCGCATAGGTGAAGCGGTCAGTCGGTTTACTGGCTATCAGACCTCCGCCGGGCGCGAAGGAAAACATGGTCAGGTCTTCACCGTCGGTGGAATCACGCAGTCGGGTGCTGCGGAACTGGCCAGCGGTCAGGGTCAGCTTGTCCAGATCACGAGAGACAATCTGTGCGCCATCAAAGGTCTGCGGCAACAGTCGAGTATCGTTGCGAAAAGACAGCGGCAATAGCGATTCGTGAGTCCCCACGGTCAGCACACTCTTGCCCGCTCGGGCCTTGGCCGTCAGGCCAAGCGAGCTGTAGTGGTCGGCCGCCTTGCCATCGTCCTGTACCAGCAGTGCGCCGGTGCCACTGGTGCCCCCGCCTGAATCCAGTTTGATGCCGGTCAGCCCAAGCGCATCCACGCCGAAGCCGACCGGGCCTTCGGTATAACCGGAGTTGAAGCGCAACATGAAGCCCTGCCCCCATTCCTCCAACTTGTGTTTGCCGCTGGGGTGATCTTCACGCCAGTCGCGATTCATATAGAAGTTACGCGTTTCCAGACTCAGGTGGCTGTCGTCGATGAAGTCAGCCATGGCTGGGAGAGCGACGCAGGCAGACAGAACCGCGCCGGTTATTGATAGATGTTTCGTATGCATGATTAGCCTCTGTTGTTATTTTCCATGTCGATCAGGTACTGCATTCCTTGCTCCGGATGAACCGGAGCGGCTTTTCCGGGCATGCATCAGCCCGTCAGGCAAATATGAATCCGCCTGTTATCTCTTTCTTTTTTCGGTTCGGGATCAGGTGGCCGCAATAGCCACGCTGATGTTCTTTAACGCAAGTTGCGTTTGATGAACTTCTGCAGATACCCGACGATGCCGTCGCGAAACAGCAGCACGCACAGGACGAAGATCACGCCGAGGATCACGCTGATCCAGCTGGATAACACGCTGCCGCCCAGTACATGGTGTATCCACACCACCAGACTGGAACCGAGCATCGGCCCGAACAGGGTGCCGACACCACCGATCAGCGTCATAAGGATCACCTCGCCGGACATATGCCAATGGGCATCGGTCAGGGTGGCAAACTGGAACACAACGGTTTTGGTGGCGCCAGCGAGTCCCGCCAGACCGGCCGAGATCACAAAGGCCAGCAACTTGTAGGCGTCAACGTTGTAGCCCAGTGATAGTGCTCGCGGCTCGTTCTCCCGGATGGCGCGCAGCACCTGACCAAAAGGCGAATGAACCGTGCGCCGTATCAGCAGAAAACCGAACACAAACACCGCCAGAACCAGGTAATACATCGCCAGATCACTGTTCAGATCAATCAGACCGAACAACTGCCCGCGCTGCATGCCATGCAAGCCATTCTCGCCTCCGGTAAAAGGCGCCTGCAGATAGACGAAGTAAGTCATCTGGGCCAGCGCCAGAGTAATCATCGCGAAGTAGATGCCCTGCCGACGAATGGCCAGCAAGCCAAACAGCAAGCCCAGCAAAGTGGCGGCCAGGGTGCCGGCCAGTATCCCGACTTCCGGCGTCAGGCCGGTGTAGCGTGTCATCAGGTAACCGGTGATATAGCCGCCCATGGCGAGAAATGCTGCATGGCCGAAGGACAGCAAGCCAACAAACCCCAACAACAGATTGAAGGCGCAGGCAAACAGCGCGAAGCACAGCATCTTCATCAGCAACATCGGATAAGCCACGAAGGGTGCAACCAGCCCAATCACCAGCAATACCAGCACGAAGAACAGACGGTTGTACTTCTCACTGCCTTTAAAGCGACTCTTGGTCAGATTCATATCAAGGCTCCTTACCGAACAGGCCGTGAGGTTTGATTAACAGCACCAGCGCCATCACCATAAAAATGACAGTGGTCGCCGCCTGCGGATAGAACACCTTGGTCAGCCCCTCGATCAGGCCCATCGCCAGGCCGGTAATGACTGCGCCGACAATCGACCCCATGCCACCAATCACCACAACGGCAAATACGACAATCAGCAGGTTGGCTCCCATGCCTGGTGACACGCTGTACAGCGGCGCTGCCAGCACACCGGCAAAGGCCGCCAGCGCCACGCCGAAGCCATAGGTGATAGTGATGAGAAAGGGGATATTGATGCCGAAAGCCTGCATTAACCGGGGGTTCTCGGTTCCGGCACGCAGATAGGAGCCCAAGCGTGTCTTTTCGATGATGAACCACGCCAGAAAGCACGCGACCAGTGCTGCAACCAGCACCCAGGCCCGATAGGTAGGCAGATACATGAAGCCCAGATTCAGGGCGCCGCGGAATACCTCCGGAATCGGGTAGGAATTACCGGATGTCCCATACAGGTTGGTGAATAGCCCCTGGATAATCAACGCCAGACCAAAGGTCAGTAACAAGCTGTACAGGTGGTTTTCATTGGCGATGGGGCGCAACAGGAAGCGCTCCAGCGCGACGCCCACCAGCCCCACCAGAACGGGCACCAGCATCAGCGCTGTCCAGTAATCAATACCAAAATGACGGAACAATAGCAGCGCCAGAAAAGCGCCGAGCATGTACTGGGCACCATGGGCAAAGTTGATTACCTTCAGCAGACCGAAAATGATTGCCAGTCCAAGACTGAGCAGCGCATAGAAGGCGCCATTGATCAGCCCCAACGTCAGTTGCCCGAATAACACCCCTGTCGGGATATCAAAAATCATGGTCTTTCCTCCTCCATGCCGATCACCGTGACCAGCGGCAGCAAACGCCGCAACCGCTGGTCACTGGCATCAGCTCATTGCTGCGCCTGAGTGATCAGCTTGCACTTGCTTTCGGACAGAGGGCGAAACGCATCCTCGCCGGGAATTGTGCTGATGATCTTGTACAGATCCCATTCGCCCGTCGATTCTGCCGGCGTTTTCACCTGGGCCAGAGACATGTCGTAAACCATGCGACCATCCTCGCGGATACGACCATTGCTGGTGTACATGTCGTTGACCGGCGTATTGATCATTTGGCGACGGACGGCCTGCGCCTCATCTGTTCCGGCAGCCTTTACCGCTTCCAGATAATGACGGGTACTGGAGTAAATACCCGCCTGCACCATCGTCGGCATACGCTTGGTGCGCTCATAAAAACGCTGGGCCCACTCGCGACTCTGCTCGTCCTGATCCCAGTACCAGCCGGTGGTCAATTGCAACCCCTGGGTCGCATCCAGCCCCAGCGCGTGAATATCGTTGATAAACACCATCAACCCGGCAAGACTCTGGCCGGAGTCAGTCAGACCGAACTGGCGGGCCGTGGTAATGGCGTTAACGGTATCCGAGGCGGCGTTGGCTAGGCCGATCACCTTGGCGCCGGAGGCCTGGGCCTGCAGGATGTAGGAAGAAAAATCACTGGATGACAATGGGTGGCGGGACTTGCCCACCACCTTGCCGCCTTCCGCAGTCACCGTGCGCTCCACATCGCTCTCCATGGCATGTCCGAACGCATAGTCGGCGGCCAGAATGTACCAGCTGTCACCGCCCTGCCGGACGATCGCCTTGGCGGTACCGTTTGCCATGGCATAGGTGTCATACACCCAGTGGATATGGTTGGCAGTACAGTACTCATTGGTAATGGCCGAGGAGGCGGAAATGGAAACCAGTCCGAGCTTGTTGTTCTCTTCCAGAATCCGTGTCGCAGCAATGGTGACTGCCGATGACACCAGGCCGGCGACCATGTCAACGTTGCGCCGGTCTACCCATTCACGCACGGTATTGGCCCCGACATCAGGGCTGTTGCGATCATCCGCGTGGAAGATAACGACTTTGGCACCATTGACCTGTCCGCCTACATCTTCGACGGCCATGCGCAGCGCTTCCAGCCCGCCCGGACCACCCAGATCCCGGTAGCTGCCGCTCATATCGGCCAGATAGCCAATACGAATTTCATTATCGGAGACGTCCGCACTGGCTGTTGCCGCAACCAGCGACAGGCTCAGGGCTAATACCAGCGGTTTTATTGTTTTTTTCAGCATGATCAAGTTCTCATTTATTGTTGTCAGTTTTCCAGCGCACAAGCTCCCCTACCCCCGGCATTGCGGATAGCAGGGCAACATATAAATCGTGATTAATAGCCGTCTGCGTAACTCAGACGCCCAGTTGGCGATGCAACAGATCCATCTTGCCGGGCAGCTGGGCTGCCGTGATCTCGTCGATGATCCGCCCGTGCTCCATCAGGTAGTGACGGTCTGCCAATGGTGCAGCAAAGCGGAAGTTCTGCTCGACCAGAAGAATGGTCAGGCCCTTTTTCTTCAAGGTATCCAGCAGTGCGGCCAGTTGCTGCACAACCACCGGTGCCAAGCCTTCGGTGATCTCGTCCAGCAGCAGCAAATTGGCACCTGCACGCAAAATCCGCGCAATCGCCAGCATCTGCTGCTCACCACCGGATAACCGCGTACCCTGGCTGTAGCGCCGTTCATGGAGATTGGGAAACATCTGGTATATCTCTTCGAGCGACAGGCCGCCGCTGCGCACCGTGGGCGGCAGTAACAGATTTTCTTCCACATTGAGACTGGAGAAGATGCCACGCTCCTCGGGACAAAAGCCGACCCCCAGACGCGGCACCTGAAAAGGCGCCATGGCGGTGACATCCTTACCATTAACGATGATCTGGCCAGTGCAGCGGTCGACCATACCCATGATGGTTTTCAGCAAGGTGCTGCGTCCTGCCCCGTTGCGTCCCAACAGGGTAACCAGCTCGCCGCGTCTGACCTGCAGGTCGACGCCGTGGAGGATATGCGACTCACCGTAGAAGGCATGCACATTACTCAGACGCAGTTGCTCAAGGTCAGACATGCTCGGCCTCCTTGCCCATGTAGGCTTCACGTACTACCGGATTGGCCGATACACTCTGGTAATCCCCTTCGGCCAGCACACTGCCTCTGGCCAGTACCGTAATCCTGTCGCACAGGCTGCTGACCACATGCAGGTTGTGTTCAACCATGACCACGGTGCGACCCACCGAGACTTTGCGGATCAGCTCGATAACCCGCTCAACATCTTCATGGCCCATGCCCTGCGTGGGTTCATCCAGCAGCATGACCGTCGGCTCAAGGGCCAGCGTGGTAGCCAGCTCCAGCGCACGTTTGCGCCCATAGGGCATTTCCACTGCAAGAATGCTGGCGTGATCACGCAAGCCGACTTCATCGAGCAGCTGCAAGGCCCTTTCATTTAGCTTGTCCAGGCGCTTTTCCGACGCCCAGAAATGGAACGAATTGCCCTCGGCCCGCTGCAGCGCAATGCGCACGTTTTCCAGCACTGTCATGTGCGGGAAGACGGCGGAAATCTGGAACGAGCGGATCAACCCCTGGCGGGCGATCTGGGCAGGCTTCATGGCGGTAATGTCCCGCCCCTGGAACAGGATGCGTCCTGCGGTCGGTGTCAGAAACCGGGTCAACAGATTGAAAAAGGTGGTCTTGCCGGCGCCATTAGGGCCGATCAGGGCGTGGATATGTCCTTGCTGAACCTGAAGGTCAACATCATCCACGGCGGTAAAGCCATTAAAGGCCTTGGTGAGACCTCGGGTCTCGAGTATGACAGCGCCCATTGTTGCTCTCTCTGCTGGTTAATCATTGTTTTTATTCAACCAAGCACCGCACTTGAGTGCGGAGAGGATCATGAGTGACATGGTCTTTACCGGTATCCGCCTCGCGCAGATCTGATAAAGCCCTGATCACCGCCCTCCTAGTGCAACAACAGACTATGAATACCTGCCATCTATGTCAACATCTTTGCACTTTTATTTTTTTGGCAAAAAAAAGCCGGCTTCAATCTGCCGGCTAAATAAGGACACAAAGTGTCACCCAACCCTAATACGAATGCGCTTCAGTCTTCGCTCTCCACGCTTGTGATAGAGGCTGACTCTGTCTTCTCCAGGTTCACCTGAGCCAGGCCCTCCTGCAGTTTATTGAGGTAATGCAATGTGCTTACAATCTCGTCAAAACCAAAGCCCTCAAGGCCCTGGGAGTAGAAATCACGAATGCGTTGCTGCAACTGCTCCCAGTACCCACGACCCTGCTCTGTCATCACCACCAGGCGAGCCCGCCCATCATCCGGGTGGGGTATCCGCAGCACATGCTGGTCACGCTCCATGCGCTTGAGCACCCCATCCAGACTCTGCCGGCTGACCACCAGATATTCCGTCAACATGTTGAACGAAATACCCTCTTCGTATCCCTCTCTGGACAGGGCGCCGAGAACGGCCCACTGCACGGTACTGATGCCCATTTCGTTCTGCACCTGGCGTTGCAGGGTGTTTCCCGTCTGGAAAAGACGGAAAAACAACCTGTTGGCCACACTGGTGCGCTCAATGCTAGTCATGAATCTCCCCGTCCCGGCAACCGGTCAACTGAGCCCGCCGCCGGCGGGACTCACTTTTTAAGTGTTTCTCTGGCGATGATGTTCTTCATGATGTGGGCGGTGCCATCACCGATCTGCAAGCCAAGCACATCGCGCAACCGCTGTGCCATGGGCAGGTCTTCACCGTAGCCGGTATGACCATGGGCCAGCAAACACTGCTTGATCACATCGAAAGCCAGCTTCGGCCCCCACCACTTGTTCATCGCCGCTTCAGCGTTATGGGGCAGATTATTGTCTTTCAACCACAGTGAATGGAAGCATTGCAGGCGCGCTGCGTGCACATAGGTCTGATATTCCGCCAGCGGATGGGTCAGGCCCTGGAATGCAGACAGCGGTTGGCCAAAGGCCTGACGCTCGGTCAGCCACTGCCAGGTTTCATCCAGCGAGACCTGGGCCAGCGCCAGACATTGCAGACCGATCAACGCGCGACTGTAGTCAAAGCCCTGCATCACCTGCTTGAAGCCCTGCCCTTCGTCGCCCAGCATATTCGCCGCTGGAACTTCGACGTTATCGAAGAAAATCGAACCACGGCCGATAGCCCGCTGGCCCGCATCCTCGAAACGGGTGGTGGTAATACCCGGTGTATTCATGGGCACCAGGAAGGCACTGATACCGCTGGCGCGCTGCTCCTGGGTGCCGGTACGGGCAAATACCACCGCCACATCGGACTGATCAGCCATGGAGATCGAGGTTTTTTCGCCGTTCAGCACGAATACATCCCCGCGGCGCTCAGCCTTGAGCCGCAGACTGGCTGCATCCGATCCGCCATGGGGTTCGGTGAGCGCAATACAGGCCACCTTGTCGCCACTGATCATGCCTGTCAGCCATTCTTCGGCCAGTTCGGGATTGGCATAATTGGCAATGATCTGGCCATTCAGCGAGGTCAGCAGCGGAATATAACCCACGTTGAAGTCGCCCTTGGAAATCTCTTCGATGATCACGCCCGAGGTCACGCAATCCAGATCCGCCCCGCCGAAGCGCGACGGCAACTCGCCACCGAGAAAACCCATGGCACCCATCTGCTGGATGGCTTCACGCTCGATCCGGCCTTCGCGGTCGCGTCTGCGGTAGCCCGGCGCCAGCACATCGGCACTGAAGCGAGCGACGCTGTCGCGAATGGCATTCTGGTCTTCGGTAAATCCAAAGTTCATATCAGCTCTCCTCTCGGCTCTACCGAGGAACTGCCGGCGGCCCGCGCCGCCGGCCACCATGGGTTACTTGTAGTACTTACGGAACTCGGGCTTGCG
>LSQX01276136.1_pt1 | contig 15921 bp, 18 predicted proteins | sample 654561 | NCBI WGS metagenome assembly LSQX01 (sample SAMN04489861, study PRJNA283612) | anaerobic digester metagenome | isolation source: 4 biogas reactors fed with cattle manure at either 37C or 55C with and... | place: Denmark: Kongens Lyngby | collected 2014 | reverse complement strand
AATTTCTTAACTGACTGGCATTACTAAATTGGGGATTTTTTTATGATGTGTTTAATTTATGCTGTATTGTGAAGTAAAACTTAAATTTATATCTGTATATGAACAAAAGTTGCTTTGCAAAATTTATAGAATCCTTTAATTTGAAAGTATTGAGTCAGAACGGACGGCTATAGATGAAGTGGGATGAAATTGGTGATCAACCGTGTTCAATTGCACGTACTTTATCGGTTATTGGTGACCGTTGGACATTGCTAATCATACGTAACGCCTTTATGGGAATGCGTCGCTTTGATGACTTTCAGCAGCATTTAGGGGTTACGCGGCATGTTTTATCTGATCGTCTAAAGCGTTTGGTGGAGCATGGCGTTTTAGTCAAAGTCCCTTATGTAGAGCGGCAAGAGCGTTTTGAATATAAACTGACTGAAAAAGGTTTAGAGTTATATCCCTTAATGCTGTCTATGGTGAAATGGGCAGATAAATGGATGGATCAAGGCTTAGGCAAACCTGTGGAATATATTCATAAAACCTGTGCCCAAAAGTTTGAGCCTATTCTAGTCTGTTCAGCATGTGGTGAAGCGTTACATGCCAAACAGGTAAAACCATTTCTGACGCCTGTGTATTATCATGCCATTCAGGCACAGCAAAACCTAAAAGATGCGCAAGAAGCCTAGAACATTAAAGGCAAAAAGCGATCAATTATTTCGATTTAACAATCATAAAAAATGCTATAAGCAGTTGGCAGGTTTGGGAATACCCGCTAAGCGACTCAAATGACGTGCAACCAAACCAGTGTTAAATTTTTCCTGTAAAACGGCATTGTTAATTTCTGGGCCAACCGTTTTCATTAAAAACTTAATTAAAGGTCGAGTCGCAGGCGAGTGCCCAAACTGCTGATAAAACTGACGTACCGCTTGCAGTACCTGAAAATGCCATGCAGTTAACTCAAGGTCTAAACTATTTGCCAGTTGTTGTGCGACATGTTCATCCCAAATGGTGTAATCCAACAAATGTCCATCTTGGTCTAGTTCGAGAGTCGTGTTTTGGTTCATAAATGCGAAAACTCTATATCTTCGTTTTTTAGGTCTTTGGTAAAATATTACAAACAGTTATTTTAAACTGATACAGCGTTGCTGTGCCAAACACAGGTCTGCAAAAGCGACATAATCTAAAACTTGTATATTGGCAGCCAAGTGACCATTCAGCATTTGTGCATCATGCTCTAACATATAAATTTTGTCTAAACCTGCACATATAGCATGAGTTTGATGCAGCACTGCATCACCCATTAAAACTACAGAATCTTGTGGGGCATAGAGCGCTTGGAGTTGTTCCAAAACTGCAGGTGTACTCGAAAAACTAGACTGGACTAAATATAACTGTGCTTCAGACATACGATGCTCGATTCATTTTAAGTTAAGGCAAATTACCAATATAAAACCCGATCAAAACTTTGAATCAATGCGCGATTCAGCTCAACCAACTCAATTTCATGTGGTGTATTTTGTACAAAAGCCGATTGAGCATGCTTACTTTCTATCAAAATAGGACTCAGATCGTAAAATTCAAAGCTATCGACCAAGTTGGACGCAAGCTTAAAGGCGTGTTGTAGCGAGTCAAAGGCAAGGTCAGATTGCAACAAACTCAAGGCAGCATCTTGCAGTAAGACTTTGACTTCACAGCCAAAAGTGGCCAAAACCATTGTTGCCGACAAGCTTTCATGAACTTGCAGACTGCTTAAATTGGCCTGACGTAAAATAACGAGTACAGTTTTCACACAATTTACCTTTTAAATGCAACACATGGTTAATAACAGATTGCTTAGAATTGAATCAGGCGTTCTGTACTTTGCACAGCATCGGCCAATTCGCCCAAGCCTACTAATTCAAAGCCTTTGGCTAAATTGTGTTGGCTAAGTTGGTGGCGTTTGGCATTTTCTGCATCGCAGATTCCTCGTGCTAGGGCAGCACTGACACATACAGGCAAACGAATGCCCAATTTTTGCCATTCAGTTTTCAGGTTGCGTTGATCGTCAGGTACCCATTGCAATTCATTCGCCACAGCAATGCCATCTTGATAGAAAAACACACGAAATGCTTCATTTTTGTGTTGTAAAGCTTGGGCAAGCCCCAGTGCATGCCATGCATGAATGGAGGTTGGTGCAGAGGTTATTAGTAATAAGGTACTCATCAAAATTCACTAATGAAATGTGCCTAAGCGCATTTGGACTTCATAAAGACAAAGGTAGTATAAATGATTTTAGTGACTGGTGGTTTAGGCTTTATAGGCTCACACATTGCATTAAGCCTGATGGCTCAAGGGCAAGAGGTCATTATTGTAGATAATTTATCTAATTCAAGCATGCAAACTTTAGAGCGACTTGAATATATTGCAGGACGTTATGTGCCTTTTGCCAAAGTGGATATACGCAATACGCCTGCTTTAAACAAAGTTTTTGAACAATATTCAATTGCTGCAGTGGTGCATTGTGCGGGCTTTAAATCTTTAGAAGAATCGGTGTTAAAGCCGCTGGAATATTATAACGATAATGTCAGTTGCATTATGAGTTTATTGCGCTCTATGCAGCGTACAGGTGTCCGTCGTTTGGTGCATTTGTCGAGTTTGGCAGTCTATGGTAAATCAGGACTGGATTTAGAAGAAACACAGCCTTTTAATTATGCCTATGCCAACCCTTATGTAAAATCACAGCAAATGGTTGAAGAAATCATAAGAGATACTTTTAGAACTGATAATGAATGGAATATTGCCATTTTGCGCTTGAGTAATGTTGCTGGTGCATTTGAACATGGAGTATTGGGCGAAGTTGTTGCGCCACTACCCAAAAATATTATTCCTTTGGCGATGCAAGTCGCGGTACAGCAGCGGGAAGCAATTGAACTGCGTCAACAAGCCAATACAGACGATCAAACGGTAGAACGTAGTTTTGTGCATGTGCTAGATGCCTGTGAAGCAGTTATTGCGACATTGCACTGGTTATTTCAGCAAACGCATGTGTGTGAGGAATTTAATATTGCAGGCGAGGTCATTTCAATTAAACAGTTGTTGGCGCAAATTGCTCAAGTCACTGAGGCAGAAATCCATACTATGCCTGCAATTCATTATGAGCACCCTGAACTGGATCAATTGGGGGCAAGTTTGGATAAGGCAGAGCAATATCTAAACTGGCAACCTAAACGTAGTCTAGAAAAAATGCTGGAAGATGAATGGCGGTTTTATCAAAATACCTTGAAGCATTAGAGAGAATTTAGAACGAGGTAGATAGGCCACATATACGTTAGCATCGTGAAAGCAAATATTCTTAAAAGTTATTGTTGATAACAATTATTATTTACTGGGTGGTGGACTTTTTGTAAGATCAAATTAATATCATCTAACAATCATTAGGGAAAGAGGCGGAACATGCAAACACGTATTGAACATGACACCATGGGTGAAGTTGAAGTTCCCAATGAAGCGATGTGGGGAGCACAAACCCAGCGCAGCTTACAAAATTTTAAAATTGGTCATGAGCGTTTGCCACGTCCTATGATCCGAGCCATGGGCTTGGTTAAAAAAGCCGCTGCAATCACGAATGCAGAGTTAGGTCAAATTCCTCAGGATTTGGCGCAGTATATTGTGGGGGCTGTAGACGAAGTAATTGCAGGTCAGTGGGACAGCCAATTTCCATTGGTGGTTTGGCAAACGGGTTCAGGTACACAGAGCAATATGAACTGCAATGAAGTCATTGCCAATATTGCCAATCAAAAATTGGGTAATCCTTTGGGTGCACAAAAGCCTGTACATCCAAATGATCATGTTAACCGCGCACAATCGACCAATGACTCGTTTCCAACAGCCATTCATGTGGCTGCTAGCTTGCAAATGAATGAACTTCTCATTCCTGCGGTAACAGCTTTACGGCATACACTGCATGCCAAAAGTGAAGAGTTTTCGGATATTGTCAAAATTGGTCGTACACATTTACAAGATGCCACACCTTTAACCTTAGGGCAGGAGTTTAGTGGTTATGTATCTCAGCTTGATCATGGCTTAAAGCGCTTACAACAGGCCTTAACAGGATTGTATGAGTTACCACTTGGAGGAACTGCGGTAGGTACGGGTTTGAATGCTCACCCAGATTACGCAGTAAAAGCAGCAGCACAATTAGCTGAACTTACGGGTTTGCCGTTTATCACTGCACCCAATAAATTTGAAGCTTTGGCTGGGCGCGATGCTGCAGTGTTTGCATCTGGCGCATTAAAAACACTGGCGGTGAGCTTAAATAAAATAGCCAATGACATTCGCTGGTTGGCCAGTGGCCCACGTTGTGGTTTTGGTGAGTTGCGTATTCCTGAAAATGAACCTGGCTCAAGTATTATGCCAGGCAAGGTTAATCCAACTCAGAGTGAAGCCATGACCATGGTAGTCGCACAAGTCTTGGGTAATGACACCACAATTAATGTTGCAGGCGCATCGGGTAATTTTGAATTGAATGTGTTCATGCCCGTGATTGCTTATAACTTGTTGCAATCGATTCAATTACTTGGTGATGCTTGTAACAGCTTTAATGAACATTGTGCTATTGGAATTGAAGCCAATCGTGAAAAAATAGATCATTTTTTACATGACTCACTCATGTTGGTCACAGCATTAAATCCTGTGATTGGTTATGAAAATGCAGCCAAGGTCGCTAAAACTGCCTACAAGGAAAATAAAACCTTAAAACAAGTTGCGGTAGAAATGAATTTGGTCACGGCAGAACAGTTTGATGAGGTGGTGCGTCCTGAGCAGATGATTGCGCCAAATGCTAAATAGTCGGGGCTGAGTGTATTTAAAAAGTCTGTATGTGCCTTGCTTAAATTAGGTCAATACAGACTTTTTTATAATCGTTTTATTGCTCTGTTGCAGATTGGTAAGGAGTAACATAAGCATTATTGATGTTGCTCCCGATTCATTTTATTAATTTCTTAACGTAGACAGAAATAAGGGACTAACCACATGAGCAATAACAATCCATCACAGCAGGAGTCAAATCCGCATCAAGAGTCGAATGAAGATAAAGGTAAGCACGATCTTGATAAAAACACTGAGCCACAGAAAAAGCCCAATGCTGAACCAGATCATCCGTTAAGGGAACAGAAATAATTTACCTTGCTGAATGATCATCACTCATTTTGCATACCCAATACTTTAAAGGAAAGCCGCCAAGAGGCGGTTTTCTTATTCAATTTAGACTTTGTTGTGAGCTGTCAAAAAATACGACATTGAATTAAATGCTATAGTTGCTAAAATGCATCTCCCTTGTTGTTTATGCTTTTATAAGTATGCTGTTGTTTCACATACTTAAGATAAAATGATAAACAACGGTGTCTTATTTAAGGTTTTTTCAATGTTCGATATTTATTTAACTGATGTTCAGCAACATGTGCAATTTCAAGATTATCCAGGTGAGCATCCTGTTAAATTTATTCTGAATTTTAAAAAGATTTTCCCAAGCGTAATGGAACTGATGCTTCCTGTATTGCCTGAAAATGAAAACCTAGAAGAAATGACTTGGGAATCTACCACTGCAGACCTTGCATTATTTAAATTGTTGCTTAGTGGTTGGGGCGTAATTGAATTGCGTTTAAATGCAATTAGTCAATTTAAGAGCAAAACTTTCGCAGATCAGTTAGTCAAACAAGCCCAACAAAAACGCAAAGCATTTGCCAAGGCGCAACCACAACTAGAAACAGTGGAACTGGATTATTTATTCATGCATGAAACGCATGCCTTGATTGATGCAGAATTAGTTGAAGTCGGTGAAAAATTCTATTTACCTATTTTGCGTGATTTATGGAAAGGCAAAGTCTCGGCAAAAGTGCTCGAAGCGAATTTTTAAATATTCATTCAATATCAAATTCAATAGATATCTTTCATAAATCAAGAAATGATCGCTATATTCATATTTAAATGGATATTGAAAGTTCTTCTCCCTTTGGGATGAGGAATACATTTCGCAAGAGGATGAGGGGGGCTTAGAAAAAACTCTCCCTGAGGAGCATGCTCCGCAAGTCTACTACAAGGAGAAGGAATTTCCTTTGTAGTGATTCAAAAAAGGATTTATGAAAGAATCCTAATATAAGCGTGAAGAAAGCAGGGATAGTGTCTACAAATAAAGACACTATCCCTTTTCAATCAATTAAAACCAGTCTGCTTGCATGGCTGAGCAGATATCATCAAAACTACACAATAGTTTGGCTTGATGCTCTATTTCAGGCAACTCCCAACGTATAAAATAGCGAGCGGCTTGCAATTTCCCTAACCAAAAGTGTTGGTCTTGCTCCTGTGTAGATGCTGCATAATGCAAATGTGCTTTGTTGGCCATCTCTAACCAGAGCCAAGCAATCATGGTTTTACCCATCATATCTAAATACAAGGCTGAATTTGCCAGTCCTTCCTGAATTTTGCCTTGTTGTAAGGCTGCACCAAGAGTTTGTGTGGTCTTTTGTACAGTGTCCAAATGACTACGGAAAATCGTGGCCAGGGTTTGTATTTCAGGGTGGGAGACTTCAGTAAGCGTTTGCTGTATTCGCTGCATGAGTAAGCTCAGGCCTTTACCCTGATGCTGCCATAATTTACGTCCCAGTAAATCTAATGACTGAATCCCGAAAGTACCTTCATGAATTGGGTTCAGTCGGTTATCTCTATAATATTGCTCTATAGGATAATCACGGGTATAGCCCGCACCACCTAGAACCTGAATAGCCAAATCATTCGCTTTAGGTCCATAAGCAGAAGGGAAGGACTTTACAATAGGGGTAATTAAATCCAGTAAAATTTCACTGTCAGTATCATGATTTGCTTGGTGTTCATCTATTAAACGTGCAGCAAATAAACATAAGGCCAAACTACCTTCAACATAAGACTTTTGTGCCAACAACATACGTTTTACATCTGCATGTTCAATAATGTTAACAGGCTTGCTGTTAGGATTTTTCTCAGTCGCTAAACGACCTTGTGGACGCTGTTTGGCATATTTCAAAGATTCCAAATAGCCACGGTAACCAATCATGGCTGCACCTAAACCCACACCCACACGTGCTTCATTCATCATCTTAAACATATATTTAAGACCTGAACCCGCTTCACCAATTAAATAGCCTAAGCAAGCATCTTGCTCACCAAAATTCAGTACGGTAGATGTTGTACCACGATAACCCATTTTGTGTAATAAGCCCGCAAGTTGTACGTCATTGGCTGCTGCTAATGTTCCGTCTAAATGCGTTCTGAATTTAGGCACAATAAATAGGGATATGCCTTTTACCCCTTGTGGTGCATCTTGAATACGTGCCAAAACCAAATGCACAATATTTTCGGTAATGTCTTGATCACCACCAGAAATAAACATTTTTTGGCCTTTAATCAGGTATTGGTCATCTGCCTGCGGAATGGCTTTAGTGGTCAAATCTCCTAAAGATGAGCCAACATTTGGTTCTGTTAGTGCCATCGTGCCAGAAAAGCGGCCACTGAACATGTGCGGAAGAAAGCGCTGTTTTTGTTCTGCTGTACCAAACGCTTGAATTACGTTGGCTGCGGCAGCAGTTAGGAATGAATAGGCCACTGTAGATGGATTGGCTGACATAAAATAAGCATTTGCAGCCATATTAATAAGCGTTGGCAATTGCATGCCGCCGTCTGCATAATCATGCTGTGCACAGAGCAAACCTGCGTTGGCAAATTGTTGCCATGCAGTTTTCACTTCGGCAATGGTTTCTACCTTTTTTCCATCAAAACTAGGTTCTTGTTGATCGGCTTTGCTGTTATGCGCTGCATAATAATCGCAGGCGATGCCTTTGGCTGTATGCAGGATACTGTCAAAAGTGACTTTGTCATGTTCCTTATAACGCTCAAACGAGTTCAATTGCTCAGCATTAAATACCTGATACAACATAAATTCTAAATCTTGATCATTGATGAGCTGTGTCATGGTTTACCCGAATATTTTTATATTGAGGTTAAAAATAACAGTTGCTAGATTAGCTGACGATTGTCAATAATGACATCAAAGCAGCTAAAAATGACAAATTGAATTAGAACAATGAAGCAAGTGGTAATTCTAGCCTTTGATGGTGCTTTGGCATCGGCCATTACAGGTATTGTTGATTTATTTTCTCTGGCAGGTGCCAGTTGGAACCGTATTCAAAACCAGCAGATTGAACGTCTGTTTGAAGTGAAAATTGCCAGTCCCAATGGGCAAAGTATTCAATGTATTAACGGCATTAAAATGTATGCAGAACTGAGCTATCAGGAAATTCAACATGCAGACCTTGTGGTTGTACCAACCATTGGTGCCGCTTTATTGTCTGTGCTGCAACGAACACCAGAATTGATAAATTTTTTACAGTACGCACAGCAGCAGCATTTCATGATTGCGGCAAATTGCACAGGCAATTTCTTTTTGGCAGAAGCGGGAATTCTAAACGGCAAGCAGGCTACGACGCATTGGGGTTTTGAAGCTATTTTTAAGCAGCGCTATCCGCTAGTTGAATTAAAAGTAGAGCGAATGATTACCCATGCAGATCATATCTACTGTGCAGGAGGGGGCTTAGCATGGTTTGATTTAGGTTTGCACTTAATTGAGCGTTTTTATGGCTTTGAAGTTGCGATTCAGACTGCAAAATCTTTTGTCATTGATTATCGCCGTGACAGCCAGTTGTCATACTCCTTAATGAAAATTGCCAAATCACATCAAGATGTGTTAGTGCAGGAAGTTCAAAATTGGATGGAGCAGCATTATTCGCAAAACTTTAATTTAGATGAGGTCGCTCAGCATTTCAATCTAAGCACTCGCAGCCTCATTCGCCGTTTTAAAGCAGCATTGGACTTAGCACCGAATCAATATTTACAGGCTATGCGTATAGAAGCTGCACGTAAACAATTAGAACAAACCGACTATACCGTTGAGCAGATTATGCTAGCAGTTGGATACAATGACAGCAGCTCGTTTCGCCGTTTATTTTTAAAGAAAACAGGGCTGACACCTTTAGATTATCGCCGTCGTTTTAGCCGACATTTTTAAGTTGGTTAAAAAATGAGGAAAGCACTAATAGTACCAATTGACCAAAATAGCCTAAGCAAAAATTTTAGAAATTTCCTGTCTTAAAAAATAATGTCTTGAATTTTCGCGTAAATCTTTATGCCAATACATCCCCATATTAATCAAAGGCAAGTCTACAGGCACAGTAAAAATCTTTAGTTTTTGACTGATACTTAAATGTTTTAAGATCATTTCAGGAATGGTCAAAATCGCTTGTGGATGCTGCTGCAAAATTTGTAAGGCTGTAGAATAGTGCTGACAACGTAAAAAAACCTGTCGTGATAATTGTTTTTGATGCAAATAAATATCTTCAAGCAACATACCTGTACGGCGCGATGAAACCCCAATGTGCGCAGATGATAAATACAGTTCCGTCGTCATTTCATTTAATTGGCTACACACTACAAATTGATCTTGTACCAAAGATTGAAACTGGATTTTGTCGCCAAAGTTTTGTTCTAAATCAATGACAAAATCAATTTGCTGGGCAGCCAAATCGGCCAAAACCGTTTTACGCTCTAATTTGTGGCTAAAAAATTGAATATCTAGATTCAGGTTTTGAAAATGCGCCACCAATTTAGGGAAAATAATCGGTTCAATTTCATCATGCACAGCAATTTTAAGTGATTGCAGCATATTGGGTTCAAACTGCTGTTTTTGTACCGCAATACTTTGAATGGCCAACAAGGCATTTTTTATGGTGGGATAAATTTGCTCGGCAAAAGGAGTAGGTAACATTTTATTGCCATTACGCACCAGTAAATCATCCTGTAAATGCTGTCTTAAACGTTGCAAGGCATGACTAGCAGCAGATTGGCTGATACACAAAATTTGTGCTGCTTTGGAAATACTGCGCTGTTCATAAATTGCAACAAACATTGGGTATAAATTGATGTCTAAACGATGAAAAGCAGCAAGATCAATTTTTGCATTATTATGAATATGATTCATAGTGTTTTATTGAATTAAATCATTTTGTTCATATTAGTTTTCAAGTTAAGGTGTTGTAAAGCAATGAATACAATATTTTAAGGGATTTGAACCATGTTTGAGCTATCTGCACGCGCCAAAGACTATATAGAACGTACCAAAGCCTTTATTGCCCAAGAAATTGAGCCAATTGAAGCTGAATTTTGGGCAGAAGTCCATGAGCTGAATCAGGGTGGTGATTGGACCAAATGGCAATGGCCATCACAATTAGAACAACTAAAAGCCAAAGCCAAAGCTGCTGGCTTATGCAATATGTTTTTACCTTGTCCAGAATTGGGGCAGGGCTTGTCGGTACAAGAATATGCACACATTGCAGAACTCAGTGGTCGCAGTTTAATTGCGCCAACGGTTTTTAACTGTAATGCACCAGACAGCGGCAATATGGAAGTTTTGTGGCGTTATGGTTCTGAAGCACAGAAACAAGAATGGCTCACACCGCTGCTAGAAGGCAAAATTCGTTCAGTATTTTGTATGACTGAACCTGCAGTGGCTTCAAGTGATGCCACCAATATGCAGGCGACAGCTGTGGTAGATGGTGATGAAATTGTCTTAAATGGTCGTAAATGGTGGTCTTCGGGTTTAGGCGATCCAAATGCCAAAATTATTATTTTTATGGCGCATACCCCTGATGAAAGCAAAGACCGACATCACCAACACTCTATGGTTTTAGTGCCTGTAGATACTGCGGGCGTTAAAATTGAGCGCATGTTACCTGTATTTGGCGATTATGACGCACCTCATGGTCATGGTGAAGTTAGTTTTGATAATGTGCGTGTGCCTGTCGCAAACTTTATTGGCGGTGCAGGGCAAGGTTTTGAAATTGCACAAGGTCGTTTAGGGCCAGGCCGTATTCACCACTGCATGCGTTGCATCGGGGCAGCCGAAAAATCTTTAGAATTGATGATCGATCGCGGCATGAGCCGTACCGCATTTGGTAAGGAAATTTTAAAACTTGGTGGTAATTTGGAACGTGTGGCAGAAGCGCGTGTTGCCATTGATCAGGCGCGTTTATTAACCCTATATGCAGCCTATAAAATGGATACTTTAGGTAATATGGCGGCATTGACTGAAATTTCCGCAATTAAAGTTGTTGCACCAAGTGTCTTGGAAAAAGTGGTAGATATGGCCATGCAAATTCATGGTGGTGCAGGCGTGTCTAGAGATACGCCGCTCACAGGTTTCTTTGCCCAAGCCCGTAGTTTACGTCTTGCCGATGGGCCTGATGAAGTACATAAAGGCATGATTGCTAAACTCGAGTTGGCAAAACGTGGCTACCGTAGCAGTCGTAAAAAATAAGGCATTAGCGCACACTTTTTCCTGTTTCTCTTGCATGGTATTTGGCAATATTGTTGATATTGCCAATACATCTTAAGAGAACGCAGAAAATTTATGCTAGATTTAAAAAGATAGAAAATTAGGGAAAAATAATGTCAGTTATTGATGTAGGCGGCACAGTACGCGATGGCGAAGAGCTCGATATTCAGGCGGTCACGGCATGGTTAAAACAACAAAATGTAGAAGTCGTTGAACCCGTAGAAGTCACACAATATTCAGGTGGTGCATCAAACTGGACCTATCGCCTCAAGTATAGTAATACCGATTTAATTTTACGTCGTCCACCTAAAGGTACTAAGGCCAAATCTGCCCACGACATGGCACGTGAATATCATGTGCAAAAGAATTTAGCACCATTTTATCCTGTATTACCCGAAATGGTGGCTTTGTGTCAGGATGAATCTGTAATTGGCTGTGATTTTTACGTGATGCAACGCATTGAAGGTATTATTCCACGAGCTAAATTGCCGCCTGAACTTGAGTTTAACGAAACGCAAGTGCATGAACTTTGTGTGAATGTCATTGATAAACTCATTGAATTGCATCAAGTGCCTTATCGGGGGACAGAGCTTGAAAAATTAGGCAAGGGCGATGGCTATTGTCGTCGTCAGGTCGAAGGTTGGGATGCTCGCTATGCAAAAGCACACACCATTAACGTGCCATCTTTTAAGTATGTGCGTAAATGGTTGTTAGACCATATTCCTGCCGATTCAAAAACTTGTATTATTCATAATGACTGGCGTTTTGATAATGTCATTTTAGACCCCAAAAATCCGACGCAAGTTATTGGCGTGCTGGACTGGGAAATGGCGACATTGGGTGATCCACTTATGGATTTAGGCTCGGCTTTGGCGTATTGGGTAGAAGGTACGGACAACCAAATTTTTAAAGCCACTCGTCGTCAACCAACGCATTTAAAAGGCATGTTCACGCGTCAGCAAGTGGTGGACTACTATTTGCAAAAAACTGGATTAAGCACTGACAACTGGACTTTCTATGAAGTATTTGGAATTTTCCGTTTAGCCGTGATTGCTCAGCAAATTTATTATCGCTATTACCACAAACAAACCAATAATCCTGCGTTTAAAGACTTCTGGATTGTGATTCATGCCTTGCATATTCGTGCGTTGAAGCTTATTGGTTTACAAAAGCTAGAAGCCAATGAACTGGCGCAAAAATACATCGCTAAATTTAAGGAACTCATGCCGAAATGACCACTATTTATTTAATTCGTCATGGGCAAGCTTCGTTTGGTGCAGAAAGTTATGACCAACTTTCTCCTAATGGTGAGTTACAGGCCAAATTACTCGGCCGCTACTTTGAACGTATTTTAAAAGAAGCGCCTTATGTCGTTGCTGGTTCAATGCAGCGTCATCAGCAAACGGCGCAATTGGCTTTAGCAGAGTGTTTTCCTGAAGTTGAAATTCAAACGGACAGTGCTTGGAATGAGTTTAATCATCAACAAGTCTTTGCGCAGTATGAGCCGCGTTTTAATCAACCTGAACTCATGAAGCAGGATGTGGCTAAAGAGGTGAATCCTCGTGCGTATTTGGCAAAGATTTTTGAAGGTGCAATTGAGCGCTGGACAGGTGGTGAATATCACGATGAATATGAAGAATCTTGGCCGCATTTCAAACAACGTGTGGAAGATGCCTTACAAAATTTATGTGCCGACTTGGCACAAAAGCAGCCACGTTATGCAGTTGTGTTTACTTCGGGTGGTGTCATTTCTGTCGCGGCAGGTAAAATTTTGGGCTTAACGCCCAATAAAACCTTTGCATTGAACTGGGTGATTACCAACTCAAGCATCACCACATTACGCTTGGTGGGCAGCGAACCACAACTCTTAAGCTTAAATGAACATCATTTTATTAAAGCTGAAAACTCAAATTTATTGACTTGGATTTAACAAGGATCGAACCATGACAAAAACAATTCTAATTACAGGTGCAAGTTCTGGAATTGGCGCAGGTATGGCACGTGAATTCGCTCAAATGGGCTATAACCTTGCCATTTGTGCACGACGTTTAGAGCGTTTAGAAACACTGAAACAGGAGTTTGAGCAGCAATATGGTATTCGTGTGATTGCTAAAAGTTTAGACGTCACCAATTACAATCAAGTATTTCAGGTATTTCGTGAATTTAAACAAAACTTTGGACAGTTGGATCGAATTATTGTCAATGCAGGTGTGGGCGAAGGACGTCGCATTGGTAAAGGCAACTTTGCCATCAACAAAGCTACGGTAGAAACCAACTTTATTTCGGCTTTGGCACAGTGTGAAGCAGCAGTTGAAATTTTCCGTGAGCAAAATTCAGGGCATTTGGTAATGATTTCATCTATGAGTGCCATTCGTGGTATGCCAAAACATCTGACTGCTTACGGCGCAAGTAAAGCTGCAGTGGCACATTTAGCAGAAGGTATTCGTGCAGAACTAATTGATACGCCTATTCAAGTCACCACAATTTTCCCAGGTTATATACGTACCGAGATTAACGAAGGTGCAAAAAAATTACCGTTTGAGGTGGATGAAAAAACAGGTTCACGTTTACTTGCCGCAGAAATTGAAAAAGCACCTATTAAGGCTTATGTACCTAAATGGCCATGGTTGCCACTTGGTTTAGCCATGAAAGTCTTACCATTAAAACTGGTGAATAAACTGGGCTAAACAGTGGTGTTTTGATTTTCAGATTAGCATCCTAAAATTTAAAGATGATGAGTTATACATGACTCACTTTAAATGATGGGGTGCTATTTTTATATTTGAGCGTTTACTTTTTAGTTTTACTGCCTTTGTCTTTTAGAGTGAAAGTTGTATGTGGTTAAAAACGGCAACCCTTGCCTTAATTCCAGCCTTAGTAATACAGGGCAGTAGAGTGAAGAAAAATACTATAAGGCTGCCCGAACCCTCAGGTGAGCGTAAGGGTATTACAGGGCAAGGCCGACCACTGTCATTATTAATTTTAGGTGACTCCGCTGCTGCGGGTGTAGGCGTAGAACATCAGCAAGATGCCTTACTCGGTGCAATGATTGCTGAGTTAAAACATCAATATCAGCTGCATTGGTGTTTGGAAGCACAATCGGGTAACAATACAGCACAAGTTATTCATCAAACACAAAAACTTAGCAATCAAAAATATGACGTCGTTGTGACATCAGTTGGTGTGAATGATGTTACTAAACTCATGTCTGCACAAAAATGGATAAAGCAACAACAGCAGTTTTATCAGTTAATTCAGGATAAATTTCAACCTGAATTGATTATTGCAACAGGCGTACCACCGATGCATTTATTTCCAGCATTGCCCAACCCTTTGGCATGGTTATTTGGTCAATATGCACAGCAAATGAATCAAAAATTAGCCCAATTTGTTGCACAACACGATGCTATGCAGTGGATCGAATACGATATTCAGAAATATCAGTCCATGAATCTAGAAATGGCAAAAGATGGTTTTCATCCGAGTAAAGAAATTTATAAAATTTGGGGGAAAGACGTTGCGGATAGGGTTTTAGCGTGGTTTTAGATTAAAAGGCTTAAACTAATGCTTAGTTTATAAATATCTTTTACAAAGCATTAAAATTCTTCTAATTTTTGATGATCAAGTGATTCTGCATTCAACATTGCATGTTCTTTAATATAGATTATGCTCAGCGGCTTTATTACAGGCAACTTGAACATTGCAGGTACCAAGGTAACATCTACGAATGCGAAGGATTACCACCTTGAAACCCAAAGCATTTACGCTACAACAATCGACGGTACAGTTGAAACTAAAAAGAGTTTGAATGGTACCATCACGTATCAACCATCCAACCAAGTCACATTTGATACTGTTTACGATGCAACACTGAATAGTGCTAAAGCTAATCTTGCTACGATTGTGGGTACATATAACGGCGAGTCTGCGATTGTCCAAGATATTGAACTTGCTAATTTAACTATTAGCAACACAGGGGTTATTGCGGGTAAAGGTGAAAGTGGTTGCGCTTTTTCGGGTAAGGCAGCAGCTGAAACAAATGCTGCTTATTACACGATCAGTTTAGTATTTAGTGGAGCACCGTGCTATATGGCTGGTCAGCAAGTTAATGGTGTAGCGTATTTTGATCCTTCGGATAGGTCACTCTATGCTGTAGCAGAACATAATACACGTAAAAATGCCGTATTATTCTTAGGAACAAAGCAATAATTTCACACAAGATTTAAACCGCCTTCGGGCGGTTTAAACTACTATTTTAAAAACTATATCTAATTTTCAAACTTATCTTATTGTGAAATTTTGTGAATTTGATTTTTTGGCTAAATAATTAAACTCAGATCATTGCACTTTTTAGCTAAAATATATGCGATGATAAACTTAATTTATATTAAATTCTTAACTTGTAAATGACTGATTCCAAAATAGAAACCCATCCGCTTAAACCCTTTTTACCCGCCAATGCGAAGCTGTTAATGTTGGGTAGTTTTCCTCCGCCAAAAAGCCGCTGGAAAATGGATTTTTACTATCCGAATTATCAAAAC
>LSQX01365999.1_pt1 | contig 15922 bp, 15 predicted proteins | sample 654561 | NCBI WGS metagenome assembly LSQX01 (sample SAMN04489861, study PRJNA283612) | anaerobic digester metagenome | isolation source: 4 biogas reactors fed with cattle manure at either 37C or 55C with and... | place: Denmark: Kongens Lyngby | collected 2014 | reverse complement strand
AAACGAGAATATTTTATCAACAAAAAGTGCAATATATAGGTTATCTATTGCATATACTTTCTATTAACTAATATAAGATTTATGATAGAGTTCAGAGATATTGAATTACAAGACAAAGAAATAATAGATAAATTTTTCACAAACAATCCTTATAGCTCAGCAGAGAGTTGTTTCTCAAACTTATATGGTTGGGCTCACAAATATAAAACACAATATGCCATTTGGCGAGATTTTCTTCTTGTTAAGTTTACAAGCGATAGAGGTGGTTGCTCTTATCTCACTCCTTTTGGTAAAGGTAATCTTGCATCTGCTATAGAAATTTTGGTGGATGAGTGTGGTTGCCCTGTAAAGTTTGAAATGTCTGGAGTAACTAGTGCAATGAAAGAAGATATTGAAAATGCAATTCCTAGAAGGTTTGAATTTACAAGACAACGAGCTAATTATGATTATATCTATACATCTGAAAAGCTGATAAATCTTTCAGGTAAAAAGCTTCAAAGTAAGCGTAATCATATCAATCGCTTTAAAGCTCAGCAGACCGACTGGAAATACATTTCAATAACAGAGAACCCTGCTGAAGTTGTGAGGTGTAAAAAAATGTTGCAGAAATGGTATGATATAAACAAAGAATCGTCAGACGAATCTTTGGAAGATGATTTTAAAGCGACGTCACTTTTTTTGGACAACTTCGAGGCAATGAAGCTTAAAGTAGGAGCTATAGAGGTGAACGGTGAGATTATAGCTTTCTCAATGGGAGCACATCTTAACGAAGATACTTTTATTGTACATGTGGAGAAAGCTTTTGCTGATATTCAAGGAGCATATCCATTAATCAATCAGCAGTTTGTGCTGAACGAAGCTTCTGAATACACATATATTAATCGCGAAGAAGATATGGGTTTACCTTCTTTACGAAAAGCCAAACTATCGTATCGACCAGATATATTGTTGGAAAAATATATTGTAAAAGAGAAAAACAGATAATGATACGTTATATCACTCCTGATACAAAACATCAAATACTTGATATGTGGAGGGTCTGTTTTGGAGACTCACAACCTTATTTTGATATCTATTTTAGAGAAAGATATAAGAATGAAAATACTTTGGCCTATTTTGTGGGCGATAAGGCTGTAGCATCTTTGCAACTTTTGCACTACAGTTTCACCTATTGCGGAGCAGAAATACCTATTGCTTATATATCTGGAGCTTGCACACTTCCCGAAGAACGTAAGAAAGGATATATGGAGGTTTTGTTGAAAAAGACCTTTCATGAAATAGCAAAAAGAGAAGTCCCTCTCTCACTATTAGTGCCAGAGGAGGATTGGTTGTTGGGCTTTTACGATAGATATGGGTACGCGCAAACATTTGATGCGGGTGCAGATATAGTTGCGCTTGACCAATTGATGAGTCTCCATTCCAACAACTTACCTGAGGCATATAAGGAGTTCGATAGTTTGTTTAGAAATAAGGAGATGACTGTACAGAAAACATACGATGACTTTCGGGTAGTTGTAGAAGAGGCTGCAGGTTATGATTTCCCCCCAAAGAAAAGTCTTGCAGGCATGGCACGTGTGATTGATGCTAGGCTAATGCTTGAGTTGTTTGCTAAACAATATCCTGAAAAGTCTTTTTCTGTTGAAGTGACTGATGCTATAGTTTCTCAAAACAATCTATTCTTATCTATTCATAATGGAGTTGTTTCAGATGTGGATGCAAAACATGCTACTCATCTCCAATTAACTATTTCTGATTTAGCACAAGCGTTATTAGGATATCATACTTCAGAAAAAGTAGCGTTGTTTAAAGGTGTTTTTCCAGAGCATCAGCCTCAGATTCATTATATGATGGAGTAGTATTCTCTAACTTTCGAGCTCGTCAATCGATTTTATTATCTGTTCCGTAGTTTTAATAATGTTTCTTTTGGCAATGTCTTTTTGCATGGCTTCTTGGAGTGGCATTGTGCTAGGTGTAGTTGAAAAAAGTGAGGAGAACCCTCGTTTCAAAAGAACTTCTTTATCTTCAACAGTTCCACCAATAGCTATTACAGGAATCTTCTTTTGGCTTGCAGCATCTAGAATGCCACTTGCTGCTTTGCCCATAGCCGTTTGTTTATCTAGCTTACCTTCAGCTGTAATCACTAAATCAGAATTTAGTAAATGCTTGTCAAAATCGATTGCTTGTAAAACCATTTCAATTCCAGGTTTTAGTTCTGCATTTAGAAATGCTACAAAACCACCACCCAAACCTCCTGCAGCACCTGTGCCAGGAATTGTGTTTAGGTTTAATCCTTTTACTTTTTCAATCAATTGGCGAAAACTTTCCATTCCTTCGTCTAATTCTTTTACCATCTGCTCGCTTGCTCCTTTTTGTGGAGCGTACACATAAGCTGCCCCGTTTGGTCCAGAGAAAGGGTTGTTCACATCGCATGCTATGGTGAATTGTGCTTCTTTTAACTCGGGCATTACTCTAGATTCGTCTATTTTGGTAATTTTAGACAGAGAATTACCTGTTCCATCAGTTTCCTTTCCGTTTTTATCTATAAAACGATATCCCAAAGCTTTCAACATTCCTGTTCCAGCATCATTAGTCGCGCTTCCTCCAATTCCAATAAGGAACGAGTGACAACCACGTTTCAATGCATCTTTTATTATTTCACCTGTTCCAAAAGTTGTAGTTGCTGAGGGGTTTTGTTCTGCTATATCTAAGAGGGTAAGCCCATTAGCAATTGCCATTTCTATAACAGCTGTTTTGCCATTCTGCACCAATCCATACTCCACTTTAATGGGGCGCATTAGTGGGTCGTGTGCTTTTATCTTAATCTTTTTACCTTTAAGAGCACTCACCAATGTGTCCATAGTTCCATCTCCTCCATCAGCAATGGGTAATTTTACTATTTCACAATTTATAATAATATTTTTGATGCCCTCCTCAATTGCATTAGCAACCTCTATTGATGTGAGGGAGCCTTTGAAAGAGTCGGGTGCAATAATGATTTTTTTCATAGAGTGTGCGTGGAATAGTATTGTGCGTTGCTCAGAACTTCTTCTTCTTTACTTATTGCTATTTAATATTACAACCATTTTTTCTTCTTAAAGAAATAGAGAATAATTAGCGACGAGAAAATCATAAGTCCAATAGAAACGGGATATCCATATTTAGTACTCAGCTCAGGCATTAGCGAGAAGTTCATACCATATATACTTGCAATAAGGGTAGGGGGCATAAAAATTACTGATACGATGGTGAAAATCTTAATTATCTTGTTCTGTTCAATATTTACATATCCTAGAAAAGTGTCTTGTAGGTAGTCAAGTCTGTCGAAACTAAATTTTACGTGTTCTATGAGAGAGGTAATGTCTTTAAGGATTATGTTGAGCTTGGGTTGTAGGTCAGAGTGCATAAACTCGCTTCGCAACATACTTGAAACGGTTCGTTGCTTGTCAATTATATTTTCACGCAACAACATAGTCTTCTCTTGCAGATCTTTAATTTCAGTCAGCAGTTCTTCGTCTGCTTCTTGCAAAGTAAGGCTATTACTCAGTTGAGTAATCTTTTGGGTCATGCTCTCAATCATGTCAGCATCAAACTCTACGCGTGTTTCTAAAAGAGCCACTAATACATGTGCTCCTGTAGGGTAGTTTTTAGGGTTAGCCGATATTTTCTTCACTGTTTCGTGAAACGAGCTCAACTCCTCACTTCTTACAGTAATAAGTATATTGTTTTTTAGGATAAACGATACAGGGTCGCGCTCGTAGTTTGAAAGAAGAAAGTTTGAGTTGACAATTATTGTGTCGCCAGTCTCAATGTATCTTGACGACATCTCAATTTCTATCATCTCTTCCTCTTCCTGAATGTATATTTTAAGATAGTCTTCTAGTTCGTTTTCAACCTCTTCGTCTACATCATTAAGGTCTATCCAAAGAAAACTTTGAATGGAGTGATCTTTCAAAAAGTTTAAATCTCTGCTCAAACGTATGACGTTGTCTTTGTGATAAAAGAGTTTGAGTTCCGCCATTACTTTGTTGTTTTTTGGGAGTGAATGAAATTAGTGTTCTCTTTTTTTTATTGCTTCTTTATGTTTATGCAATATAGGGCTCTAGCATATTGGTAATATCTTCAAATTGAGCAATAGAAAGTTGTTCGGGTCGCTTTGTGAAAATAGGATCTTGCAATATCTCGGTGTTTTCTCCAATTATAGGTTTTACAGAGTTGCGCAACATTTTGCGTCGTCTGTTGAAGCTTGTTTTTACGACTGTTTTAAACAGTTTTTCGTTGCAATTCATAGCTGTGCGGTTGTTGCGCACAAGTCTCACAACTGCCGATTTAACTTTAGGTGGTGGTGTAAAAGCATCTTCATCTACTGTAAAAAGATACTCCACATCGTACCATGCTTGTAGCAAAACACTTAGTATACCATAAATCTTGTTTCCTGGCACTGCAGCCAATCTCATAGCCACCTCTTTTTGTATCATACCTGTACAGCAAGGTATAGAGTCTCTATAATCTAGCACTTTGAAAAATATTTGAGAGGATATATTGTAGGGGTAGTTACCAATCACACAAAATGGGGTGTTGTACAATTGAGCTAAGTCTAACTGTAAAAAATCGTCCTCTATTATTCTCTCGTGCTTTAAGTCGCCGAAGTTTTTTTTCAGATAAGCTACTGAGTCTCTGTCGAGCTCTACAACTGTGAGGTCTTTTTCTTTGTCAATCAAAAAACGAGTTAGCACGCCTGTTCCAGGGCCTACCTCTAGTACGGGTAGGTCAGGAAATCCATCTAGCGTATCGGCAATGCGTTTCGCAATAGAATTGTCATTTAGAAAATGTTGTCCTAGACTTTTCTTGGGTCTTACCGAGTGCATAAGCTGTTTTTGTTTTATTTGAATTAAGACAAAGGTAATTATTTTATTGTAAATCTTGTGATATTCAGTTTGTAAAGTTGTGGAGAAGGTGTTATTCTCTATATACTTACATAGTTATACTAAACAAATCTGCCTTTGTGTATATACTATAATATGTATAAACACAAAGGCAGTTAAGTGTTAATTGCTAATGCTTTATCTTGCTATGCAGCTCTATTTCTTGATGAGGAAATTGAAGTCATCTTTATTTGATAGTTCCACTGTATCTTTTCCGTAATGGAAAATGCGTGCAGTGCGTGAACCAATCATTTCCATTTTGTTGTCTTCTAACTTAAGCATGCAACCTTCGCGTAGTCCCACTACATATACTTCTTTGTTGGCGTGAACAAACTCTGTAATACGAGTTTCGCGTGTTTCTCCACCATGGGTGTCATTAGTATCGTCCAAGTAGTGAGGGTTTATTTGAAAAGGAACCAAATTCAAAGTATCAAAACTTGGTGGTTCTGTAATTGGCATATCATTGGTGGTTTTTAATGTAGGGCAAGCAATGTTTGAACCTGCACTCCAACCAACATAAGGTGTTCCTCCTTTTACTTTCTTTACTATAGCTTCCATTAGATTGTTCTCTTGAAGCATTCTTACTAGTTGCCAAGTGTTTCCTCCACCTACTACAATTGCTTCGGCTTTCTCAACGGCTTCTACCATGTTGTCATAAGTGTGTATGCCAGTTACTTTGTGCCCAACTTCAGCAAGGCGATTGTTCACTTTGTCTACATACTCATCAAAAGAAAATGTAACAGCTGCATAAGGTATAAACAGGCAGTTAATTGGTTTATCACCTAAAAAATCTTTGATGTTATGCTTTGGGTAGTCTAGATACGCCTCACCAGGATTGGTAGAGTTGCTGATTAATAATAGTCTCATGAAAGTTTGATTTTAAGTTTATTAATTAAATGAGTGTTTATACAAAAATAGCCAATAAAGTTGAGTTTCCTTCTTTTTGAACTGAAAATAAATTAAATTTGTTTTCTAAATTAAATATGATGGATGAATTGATAAGAAATATAAGAACAGATTTGCGTCTTGCTATGAATGGAGTTGTCTCATCAAGCATGCGCGATAAGGGTATGGACTATAAAATGAACTTTGGCGTTGATATACCACGTATAAAGGAGATTGCAGAAAAGTATGAGCCGAGTGCTGCACTAGCCAAAGAACTTTGGAAGTTGGATGTGCGTGAGTTGAAGATATTGTCAACAATGCTATACCCAATAGATGAATTTAAAGAGGAAAACGCCAATGAATGGGCCAATGAGATACCCAATCAGGAAATAAGAGAGAATTTGTGCAGAAACTTATTGCAAGAGTTATCTTATGCCGATGAATTGGTTCAAAAGTGGAGTGCAGATCCAAATCAGTCTTTGCGTTTGACTGGTTTTTGGCTCTATGTTCGTTTGATGCTTGTTAAAGCAGATGTTTTGCAACGCATCGATACGCTACCCATTATTGAAAATGCATTGGTAGATGTTCACTCTCAAGATAGTTTGTTGAGTATTGCTGCACTTAATGTTTTAAAGCAAATAGTAAGAAGAGACCACGAGGGGGCTGATAGTATAATGGACCAAATAGCTAAGTTCTCTATATCAGAGAAACCTGAGGAGAAGGAAATCTACAACAATTTGCAATTCGAACTAAAAATAAGATCTTAGCCTTTAAAGTTTCTTTTTATAAAGAATACGGCAAACACTAAGTTTAGAATAAGCAATATGCCTGTGCCAGCATAGAAGAGCGCCTTCCACTCTGGAGATGTAAAATAGAAGTACAATGTGGCTACAGCAATCAGCCCTATAAGGATATATAAAACGCGAGTAATTTTTTTCTTTTTGTTCATTATTGTTTAGCTCTTAGTTAGTCTCTTACAAAAGTAGCAAAAAGATTTGCTTTGTAGTGATAATAAGTTGGAATAAATGAAGGGTAATCTTTTTGGTTACCCTTTTTGTTTTTTCACTCACATTCCATTAATGCACCCTATGAAGGAGAAAATGCACATTTTTGTAATTGCTATCGATGTTTGCATTGCAGTGATAGCTTATTCATTATTATATGGGGGTTTGAAAGACATTTCGATAATATTCTGTTTTTTGATGCCAATAAGCAGTCTTCGTTTTAATAAGTTTAAAATTCAAGTTCTATCAATTAAGGTGCATATTTTTAATTTTCAACTAAAAAGTGCTTTTGCTTTTATCAACACTGATATTTGTTAAGAGGCGCTTTGCTTCAGGATTTAATGTCATAGCCCATTTACAGCACTTTAAAACAATCCTAAACATTTCCCTCACGGGGAATTCAAGTCTCAAGTCATGAAAACTCAATCTACCGCGCAAGAAATGTCTTTTCTCACATTAAAAGCTAATTCGCCGAGACTGTGTAATACTTGTGTATAACTCCAAATAAAGATTTTTACAAAGGCTATTTCACTTGTTGTTTTATCCATTTTGCCATATCAGACATCACAATGGGTGAAAAGGTCTGTTCAATTTTTCCATATTCATCAATCTCTCCTGTTGTGCTTTCTTGGAAAAGGTGGTTTAGATTTGGATACGATTTGATGCTGTATTGTTTGTTGTTGGCTCTCTTCAGAGCTTTCTCTATTCCGTCGAGATTGCTTTGATATTCAACTTGCGTGTCGTTCTCTCCATTAATAGCTAGTACAGGAATAGATAACTTTTGAATATACGCTGTAGGGTCTGTTTTAAGAAAATATCTAAACCAAGGAGAAATTATCTTTGCTGTAGTTTGTTTTATAAAAACATCTTTTTGTGTTTCACCTTGAGTTTCGAGGGATAGGTTTTGCCATAGTTTTCCCAAGTCTTCTTTCAATTTATTGCGCTCCTCATCGCTTCCAGCATATTCTCTCCAATTCATTACGTTTGAGTATAAGTCGATTAGATTATCGTTAAGGTCCTCTTTTTTTTCATCTGTAAGTGGCAACTTGTCAAATTCATGATGATGTTGTGCTAAAACCAGCTCGGTACCAGTAACACCCAATCCAGCCATTAGTACAATATACTTCACATCACTATTCACGGCAGCTACAATGGGGGCTATTATTCCACCTTCGCTGTGTCCAATTAGTCCAATATTTTTGTAGTCAATCTCTTTTCTGGTTTTTAGATAACTAATTGCAGCTTCTACATCTTCTGCAAAATCTTTAGTTGTAGCCGTAAAATACTCACCTTCCGATTCGCCAATGCCTCGTTTGTCGTATCTTAGTACTGCTATTCCTTGTCTTGTTAAGTAGTCTGCCAATACCCAAAATGGTTTGTGTGCAAATATTGTTTCATCTCTATCGTTGGGCCCGCTACCAGCAATAAGTATAACGGCCGCAGATTTTTCTGCCTGCCTTGGTAAAGTAAGTGTACCGGCAAGGTCAATCTTCTCTTTTGTATTTGTAAAGGTAACCTCTTCTACTTCATAAGGGTAAGGTGCTTTGGGCTCTTGAGGACGCAATAACTTTTTCTTTTCTGCGCTAACAAGTGTAAGATGAAAAGGCATTCCGCCTTGGTTAAAAGTGCCAGTTATTGTATCATTGTGTAGTTTGCCTTGATAGAATGCTCCTAGGTTTGCTACAACTATTTCTAGATGATTGTCTTTGAAAGTTGTTTTTGTAGTAGGTATGTCAAAGGCTCCTTGTGTGGGGCTATCCATTAGAGATGTGTATTGGGAGTTTTGTTCATCAATGTGAAAAACAATTTCAAGTTCCACACCTTGTACTTTTAGTACCCCCTGCCATGTGCCAACAATTTCTTGAGAAAAGAGACTTATTGTTGATATTAAAAAAAATGCTAAGCCTATTGCGAACTTGGTAAATGGTTTCATTGTTATTGCTGTTTGGTTGAGGTATTATAAACTTGTTGCTAAGATAGATAACTTTTGTCTCTTATGAGAGTGAAAAGTAGAAATAAATTTCAATGTTTGTTGATTAATATTACTTCAATAAGATGCATTACAAGTTCATTTTCTCTGTAAAACAGGTGTTTGGTGTGTTTGTTATGGCTATTTGAGAATTTAAAGCATGTTTTAGATATCTGTTAGATGTTTTTATTATAAGTTTGTGAACCTGTAGAAAATAACAAAGAAAATATGGATATAGAAAATATAGAAATTAGTTACCTTACCCTTGATTCGTTCAGAGAGTTACTCCCTTTTATGGTAGATTCTTATAAACATATTTCAGATGAAATGTGGACGGAAGAAAAAATAGAGAAGTTAGTAGAAATCTTTCCAGAGGGTCAAGTTGCAATAATAGTAAACGGAGAAGTGGCTGGTTGTGCTCTGTCTATTATTGTAGATTATAAAAAGTTTGACGAGCGTCACACCTATGATATTATAACAGACAATGAAAACTTTGGCACTCACACCTCTGATGGTGATATGCTTTATGGCATTGAGGTGTTTATACAAAAAAACTATCGTGGCTTACGGCTTGGTAGAAGACTTTACGACTATCGGAAAGAGCTTTGCGAGCAGTTAAATCTTAAAGGTGTTGTTTTTGGAGGTCGAATTCCTAATTATCACAGATACTCTCTTGAGTATACCCCTCAAGAATATGTGAGCAAGGTTCGTAGAAAAGAGATTCACGATACGGTGTTTGATTTTCAGATGGCAAACGATTTTCACCCAGTTAAGATTGTAAAGGACTATCTGAAGGGCGATGAGGCATCTGGGAGTTATGGCGTAATTATGGAATGGAAAAACATCTATTACGAAAAACCTGAAGCGAAACCAATATTTGCTCAGAAAATTATTAGGGTAGGCCTCATTCAGTGGCAAATGCGTTTGTATAGAAACTTGGATGATGTGATGGAACAAGTGGAGTTCTTTATTGATGCAGTTTCGGGGTATCAGTCCGATTTTGTTTTGTTTCCTGAGTTTTTCAGTGCTCCTCTTATGTCAGAGTACAACCATTTGCCTGAGGCTGGGGCTATTAGGCAGTTGGCGAAATATTCAGAACCAATTAGGGAGAAGTTATCAGAGTTTGCAGTTTCATACAATATAAACATTATTACTGGAAGTATGCCCGAGATGAAAAATGGGCGATTGTATAATGCTGGATATCTTTGCAGACGAGATGGTACAACAGAGCGATACGAAAAGATACATGTAACTCCTGATGAAAAACGTGTTTGGGGATTACAGGGAGGTGAAAAATTTCAGACCTTCGACACAGATTGTGGAAAGATAGGCGTGCTTATTTGTTACGATGTTGAGTTCCCAGAATTGAGTAGAATTATGGCAGACGATGGGATGGATATTTTGTTTGTGCCTTTTTTAACTGACACTCAAAATGCTTACTCGCGCGTTAGAAACTGTGCTCAAGCGCGGGCTATCGAAAACGAATGCTATGTTGCTATTGCTGGATCTGTAGGTAACTTGCCTAAGGTTCAGAATATGGATATACAGTATGCACAATCGATGGTTTTTACTCCTTGCGACTTTGCATTTCCAGCCGATGGTATAAAAGCTGAAGCTACCCCCAATACTGAAATGATATTGGTGGCCGACTTAGATTTAGATCTATTGCGAGAGCTTAACGAGTTTGGTAGTGTAACTAACTTGCGTGATAAACGAAGCGATATTTACGAGGTGAAAAGAACACCAAGAGCTAGTGAGTAGAATGTGGGGTGATATTGATGTAATAATCTGCAGGTCAATTGTGATGATAGGGTTGGTTGCTCAGAATAGTCATAGCACGGTAAAGCTGTTCCACAAAAATCATGCGCACCATTTGATGTGTAAAAGTCATTTTAGACAATGAGATTTTTTCATTGGCTCTTGCTTTTACAGCATCCGAAAAACCATACGGACCACCAATTACAAATACTAACTTGCGTGCAATAGTGTTTTTCTTATTCTCTATGTGTTGAGCAAACTGGTTAGAATTGAACAGACGGCCACCTTCATCAAGAAGAACTACATAGTCTGTACTGTGTAGTTTGCTTAGAATAAGATCGCCTTCTTTTTGTTTTTGCTCAGCTTGCGATAGATTTCTTTTGTTCTTAATGTCTGGAATTACCTCCATTGAAAATGGAAGATAATGGCCAATTCTTTTTGTGTATTTATCTATTTCTATAGCAATAGAGTTTATATCAGTTTTACCAACTGTTAGTAGTACAGCTTTCATATTTTAGTAGTAGAGTTGTTTAATTGCAAAAAATAATCGGCAAAAGTAACTATATTATTTGTATTTTTGCACTCACAAAACCAGGAGTTTATACAAACCTGAGGCTAACCCTCAGTTTTTGTTTCCATTATTATTAAATAATCAATACTTAGATGGATAATCTTATCAATAATTTAATCGACTTAGCATTTACCGAAGATATAGGAGAAGGCGACCACACTACACTTTGCAGTATTCCTGAGAATGCCATTGGAAAAGCCTCGCTTGTAATAAAAGAAGCAGGCATTTTGGCAGGCGTTGATGTGGCTATAAAAGTATTTCACAAGCTCAACTCACAACTTAAGATTGATGTTCTTATAAAAGATGGCTCTAGCGTTAATCCTGGCGATATAGTGTTTACTGTAGAAGGAAAGGTGCAATCTATTTTACAAGCCGAACGTATAATGCTAAATATTATGCAGCGAATGAGTGGAGTGGCTACAGCAACCAATAGATATGTTGCTCTTATAGCAGGAACCGGCGCAAAAGTATTAGATACACGTAAGACAACTCCGGGGATGCGCATGTTAGAGAAGCAAGCAGTAAAGCTTGGTGGTGGAGAAAATCATAGAATTGGGCTCTTCGACATGATTTTGTTGAAAGACAATCATATAGACTTTGCCGGTGGCATAGAAAATGCAATCAATGGAGCTAATAACTACTTGAAAGAAAAAAACAAATCATTGAAAATAGAAATTGAAGTCCGAGATTTGGACGAACTCAATGAAGTATTGCGCATAGGCAATGTAGATAGAGTAATGCTTGACAACTTTACACCCGAAACTACTAGAAAAGCAGTAGAGCTTGTAAATGGGCGAGTAGAATTGGAGTCATCGGGTGGCATTACTAGCAAAACTATTAGAAGTTACGCCGAAACAGGAGTTGATTATATTTCTGTAGGCGCACTCACACATTCTGTGAAAGGACTAGATATGAGCCTTCTTGCAACAAAATAACGATAGCATTATGGATGAAAATAAAAATAAACAACTATTGCTAGATAAGCGTTATATGCGTATGGCACTTATTTGGGCCGAGAACTCTTACTGTAAAAGACGTCAAGTGGGAGCTATTTTAGTAAAAGATAAAATGATTATCTCTGATGGGTATAATGGTACACCATCGGGGTTTGAAAATGTGTGTGAAGATGAGGATAATGTGACAAAACCTTATGTACTACATGCCGAGGCAAATGCTATAACTAAAGTGGCACGCTCAAATAATAGTAGCGAGGGGGCAACAATGTATGTTACTTCTTCTCCCTGCATTGAGTGTTCAAAGCTAATCATTCAATCGGGTATAACCCGTGTAGTGTATGCCAATTCGTATCGTTTGAGCGATGGGATAGAGCTCCTAAAACGTGCTGACATAGAAATAGTTTATGTTGATTTAGAAAAAGAATAACGCAAAGTTTTGGTGTATCAAACATGCAAAGCTTTGTGTAATTATAATATATATATATTTATAGATGAACACCGAAAAAAGATTAAGAGTTTGGATTCCTTTGTTGATTGCTATTAGCATTGCTATTGGCATATTTATTGGAAATACCTACTCTGTTTTTAACTTTAGTAGCGGAAGAGTGGGGTCGAGTAAATTCAACTCTGTCCTTCGTTATATTGAAGAATCATATGTAGACACAATAGATATGTCTACTTTTCTTGAAGATGCAATCCCAAACGTTGTTGAGGGACTAGATCCTCATTCTCGATATTTTACATCTGAACAAATGATGCGATTGACAGAAGATTTAGAGGGACATTTTTCTGGGATTGGCGTAGAGTTTTTTGTGCAAAGAGATACAATTGTAATAATGGCTATTATAAATGGTGGCCCTTCTGAAGCTGCAGGTATTATGCCTGGAGATAGAATTGTTACTGTTAATGACTCATTGGTTGCTGGAAAAGCAATATCTAATGCGGGAGTTGTAGAAAATTTGCGAGGCGAAAGTGGATCAAAAGTAAAGCTGGGTATTTATAGACAACCAAATCCAGAGTTGATAGAAATTACTGTTACGCGTGGCGACATACCTGTGAATAGTGTTGAGGCAGCCTATATGATTACAGAAGAGGTGGGTTTGATAAAGGTTGTAAAGTTTGGAGGTAATACTTTTAATGAGTTTATTTCTGCAATATCGAAGCTTAAAAATCAAGGTTGCAAATCTTTCATTGTTGATCTACGTGGAAATGAAGGCGGATACTTAGATGCAGCTGTTTCTATGACAAATGAGTTTTTACCAAAAGGAGCTCTTATTGTTTATGCCGAAGGGCGTAATTTTCCACGTACAGATAATTATGCAACTGGTACAGGTACATGCAAAACAGACGACTTAGTGGTGCTTATAGATGAGTTGAGCGCTTCGTCGAGCGAGATTTTTGCTGGAGCTATCCAAGACAATGATAGAGGTTTGGTTCTAGGCAGGCGTTCGTATGGAAAAGGACTTGTTCAAAGTCAACGTGTGTATGACGATGGTTCTGCAATGAGGCTTACAGTGGCAAGATATTACACTGCTTCAGGACGATCTATTCAGCGAAGCTATGAGAAAGGTAAAAATGCTGAGTATCAAATGGAAGCTGTATATAGATATATGCAGGGCGACTATGAAAACAACATCGACTCTTTAAATATGAATGCTTATAAAACAATGGGTGGAAGAACTGTTTATGCAGGGTCGGGGATTATGCCCGACGTTTTTATACCTCGCGATTCTACAGTAATGAACTCTTATTATAACGCTATAATGAGCAAAGGTTACGTTCAAGAGTATGCTGCATACTACACAGATATGAACAGAAGCAGGCTTGAACAGTTTGAATCGTATAATGAATTGAACGATTATTTGAAAAAACAACCACTGTTATTAAATTTAGTAAGTTATGCAGACTCTAAAGGTATTCGTAGAAGACCTTATTTAATAAATGAAGCAAGTGATTTGCTAGAGAGTCTTTCACGAGGTTTTATTGTGAGACACTTTTGGGGCTATGATGGTTATTATCCTGTTTATTTTGAATCGGATGATTTGGTAAACAAGGCGGTTGAGCTATTGGAAACTCGAAAAGCTTCGCCTAGGGCTATTATAAATGAAGAGTATTAATAGTGTGTTTCATTAAAGTGATTACATATAAGTGGATTTTTAATATATATATATAATAGGTGTAATGATATCATGAAGCAAACATTGAGAAACGAAATTGCGTTACTGAAACAAAAACATACCGAAGATGAGTTGTACAATTACTCAGCGCGGATTTTTGAGAGATTAGTTCAAATAAAAGAGTTTCAAGAAGCTAAGTGCCTATTGGCTTATTATAGTTTTGGAGGAGAGGTGTTTACGCACGACTTTATTGAAAAGTACGCACACGATAAAAAAATAATTCTTCCTGTAGTAAAAAAAGACAGACTAGTGCTTAGAGAGTACAAAGGCAAACATGAGTTGCATTTGTCTGATTATGGTATACTAGAACCTACGGGCCCAGATTTTACAGATTACTCGCAAATTGATTTAGGAGTAATCCCAGGAGTGGTGTTTGATAGGAATTTGAATAGGTTGGGTAGGGGAAAAGCATATTATGATAACTTGTTGCCTCTTCTTGATAATGCTTATTTAGCAGCTGTTTGTTTCTCTTTTCAATTAAAAGAGGAGATACCAGTTGAACCACATGATTTTAAAATGAATTGTGTAATTACGCAAGATGAAACAATTGTATAAGATATAAACGGATCAACAGCAAAATTATCTGTTCGACTTTAGCACTCTCGATGCTGCTTGTTTTTTTGACTCTTGTCTGTCCTTGATAAACACTACTTTTTTCTATGCCATATTCAAATTGCAATTTGGCTTTAGCGTGGAGGTGATAATTAGAACAAACAGGATGTTACAGGTTGCTAGTGTAACAGCTATTCACAAACTTCAATCATAGCCTATTTTAAAGACTAACAATCAAACCTAATCTTAAACCTTCTTTTAAAAATCGTATTTTCGTTTCTCTTGGTGTGTTTAATCTTACCCTTGCTTTATTTCTATATCTGTATAAGTTTCAATTTGCAAATAATAGACAGTTATTTCTTATAATTCACACGAAGGTGACCCACAAAACAGGTGGAAGTTAAATCTACCGCGGTAGATGGAGCACTTATGCGATAAAAATCAAATCCACCGCGGTAGAAATGTTTAGATTTGCTTTAATGGTCTTTTTTTGGATAAAATATGGGGTAAATACTTCTCAAAGAAGAGAAAAGCATATTAAGATTGAAAAATCAACTGATGAAAAGGCAATTCTACATCGGAAATTAAATTTTTAAGAGATGAATGGAACAAATTACGGCAACAATTCGATAATAATCTCTTTTAAAACATATCTACCGCGGTAGATGCAATTTTCATCTCATTTTTAAAAATCCACCACGGTAGAAATGTTTTGAAAAAGGTGTGCGAGTAGCTATCCAAATGCTTGACCTGAGAATAAACAATTATTTACAATTAGAGACAAAAATACAGCTTGTTGCATGCAAGCATTTACCACTGCAGATAAGAGGAAATATGTGGTGGTTGTTTATAAATAGGGAGACTCTAAGATGCAATATCGGCAAGTGAAAGGTTACTTATCTGTGTTTGTTTGTAGCAGCAGTCCCATAACTGCTCATAGTATTTCTAAGCGTTAGCATGATAGCTATGAAGTAGGCAAAAAGCTCCAACTTCTACTTTACAGAACAAGCAGGCACCAACTAAATGGGCGCGAGTAGAGTATTATATGTAAACACCATAATAATTATAATGAATAGTTTTTTTGTTGCAATAGAAAATTACTCTCTGTAATAAATAGACCTTATATAT
>LSQX01322172.1_pt2 | contig 15922 bp, 16 predicted proteins | sample 654561 | NCBI WGS metagenome assembly LSQX01 (sample SAMN04489861, study PRJNA283612) | anaerobic digester metagenome | isolation source: 4 biogas reactors fed with cattle manure at either 37C or 55C with and... | place: Denmark: Kongens Lyngby | collected 2014 | reverse complement strand
CGGGAAACATAATAAAAGTAGGAATGCTTTTCCGGATTTAAAGCAGCCTTGATGGAATCTTTGCCAGGTGCCGCAATAGGCCCTGGGGGCAAGCCCACGTGCTTGTATGTATTATAAGGTGAATCGATTTTCAGATCCGCGTTGGTTACGATTTCTTTATGCTCTTTAAGACTATACAAAACCGTAGCATCTATTTGCAAAGGCATATTAATACGAAGACGGTTGTCTATGACTCCGGAAATGGTTTCACGTTCCTCGGGAACAGCTGCCTCCCTCTCTATCAAAGATGCAATCGTAACTACTTCCAATGCACTTAACTCCTGATTCTCCGCCAGGGCAGCATATTCCTCTTCCCAAAGCCGGGCAAATTGACCGAGCATCATAGAAACGATATCTTCAGCATTGGTGGTTTCTGTAATATTATACGTATCCGGAAATAAGAAGCCCTCCAGCCTGTTAGGGCGGTCCTGGGGAATATCATTAAGAAAGCTGTATTCATAAGGGATGCTGATTGCTTTCATCCATTCTCCCTGACTGGCTACCAACCCCTGTTTTTCCAGGAGCTGTCCCATTTCTTTCAAAGTATATCCTTCAGGTATGGTAAAAGTAAGATGACTTTCCTTTCCTTCCACAATGACCTTTACGATCTCTTCCAAGGTCTGGCTGCGGCTTAACATGAAATTACCAGCCTTTAACTTATTATCAAGTTGGGTACTACGACAGTATGATAAAAAGATCTTCTCACTATGTATCAAATCTTTATCCAGCAGGATTTCTGCTATCTGAGAGGCACTGGATTGAGGCGGGATTGCCACTGACTGGTATGTAGTATCATTGGCATCAACTGCCCCATGCTGCATCAAATAGATCTGCCATCCTCCAAAAAGGAGCACCGCAATGATAAGAACGGCCAGCGGCCAAACAGTTTTTCTTTTTTTGTTGATCACTTTTGTTTCCAACATTGATTTCACCCTATTATTATCCTTATAAATTTTTTTATTCACCATTTTCAGATGTTTCATCCTCGTATGCAGGCAATGTTGGCAATTCCGTATCACTGCCGCTGTCGTCCGGCGGATCACCACCTGTGTCCCCATTTTCTGGAGGTATTTGCGTTTCAACAGGTGCCGCTTGGCTAGGGCCTCTATAAATGATCTTGTTGACAGGTTTGTAGTAATCTGTTGCTAAATGCTCGGTTTTAATAATCTGGTCAGCATCGTCGTGGAAATGCCTGAATGATCTGGCTACATATCCGGTGACTCCTTTTTGTTCGATTTTTTCTGTACCCGGAGCCATATCATCTTTAATTTCGACGTTCTCTTCAAATTGAATCACCCGATCAATTACATTGGTTACGCTGATCTTCTTTTTATACTTAAGATGTCCATAAATATTAACGGTTAACCCGCCTGATTCAGCCATCGCTCTTATATAAATTGGGTAATTGGTATTATTCTTAAACTTAAAATCCTGTAAACCATAAGCAATCGTAGCATCATGTCCGAGTGGAACATAGGTTACAGCAAGAGCATGATTGTGCCTTTCAACGATCTCCAGGCCTGCCCGTAAAACGGCATTATAGATAGTCGAAGAAACCTGACAGATCCCCCCTCCCAGTCCGGGTTCAAAAACTCCATTGTTTATAATCAGTGCATCACGGTAACCTCTTTCATACGTTCTTTCCCCCACAATCCGATTAAAGGAAAATACTTCTCCAGGCGGAATGGCAGTAGTATTTACGGTATCGGCAGCCAAACGCAGGTTATGTGATCTGTCCACCTCATTGACATTGTACCAGGTGGTAAATGAGGCCAGTTCCCCCATAATCTTAAGCTGTTCTTCATTGATTACCGGCTCGGTTTTGGTAAGGACAACAGGAATCCTTAACAGGGTAAAGTCTCCCCATTTTCCTGGCATACCGGCAAAAGTCGCATCAACATTTAATTTTTGCCCCTGTACACCGGGAATTATTCTCAGTCCCGTCCATTTATCAATTTCCAGACTGGCATTTTGGAAATCTTTGTTCAAATTCAAACTTAATTCTTCAACGATTTTTTGTATTTCGTTTGGGTCATAAGAAATTTTTACTGAATAAACAGTTTCCTTACCCCCATCCATAGTTAGAATTTTGCTTTTTATTCCCCGCTTTTTTTCTTTTTCCCATACATCATTCACTATTTTGACGGCATCAGGTCTATGGCTTAAATCTTTGAGGTTTGTTTGATATGAATAGTCATTAGTATAAAAAACTACCGGGGTATCATTTATTGTATCCAGCCATTCATCAACTTTCATTATAGCTTCTTCACGATTCAGACCGCTTATTGACAAGGCGGCAATTTTTACTCCTGGCAGAAACTTATCAAACAGGAAAAAGGAGTGATAATAATAAGTCGATACTGCGGCAATTACTAGAGTGATGATTCCTGCATATACTAGTTGCTTTTTATACCTCAAAACTCCAACCCCCATAAGTATTATCTTCATCCTGTCTATTATATAATATTTTCAAAGTAACTTATACTGTTTAGATACATCTGCCTTACCCTTCTCATTTACCAAAAATGAAAAAAGATAGCCTCAGTAGAAGCTATCTGTAATACTCTGGATATAGTTTGCTAAAAGTCTTCGCTTTCCACCAGTTCCTGCCAGGCATCGGCAACTTTTTCCCACTCTTCATCATCTTCAATATCACTGAGTAATTCGTTGCCTTCTTCGTCTAACACGACCTTTAAAATAACTACTTCGACTTCATCTTCATCCATTTCTTCTTCCTCATCGAAGGGAACTAAAACACGGTATTTCTCATCATCGATCTCCAACTCTGCCAGCATCTCGAAATCATGTTCTACTCCTTCTTCATCAACCAGGATAAGTATGGGAAATTCTTCTTCGAATAGTTCTTCATCGTTCATAAAAGTCACCTCTTTCTAAAAACTAAGGCTATTCTAATATGCCCTAATATCTTTGTCAAACAGAGGAGTAAAATTAATTTAAAGAGTTTAAATAACCTTGTAATATATTGACTGCTGCCAGTTTATCTATGACTTGTTTTCTCTTTTGCCGTGACACATCAGCCTCCAGTAAAGTTCTTTCCGCACTGCGGGTGGACAATCTTTCATCCCACAGTTCAACAGGAAGCTGGCTTTTCTCCTTTAAAAGTTTGGCGAATTCTTTTATTTCCTGTGCTTTTGGACCTTCAGTACCATTCATATTAAGGGGATAGCCAACGACGATTTTTTCCACCTCATATTGCTGACAGATATCCAGCAGTACACCAAAATCATAACCAGCATTTTTCCGCTGCAGGACAGAATGCCCCTGAGCAGTCCATCCCATAGGATCACTTATGGCGATGCCTATTCTTTTCACACCAACATCTAAACCCATTATTCTCATATATAAAACTCCCTATTCCTGTCATGTAGAAAATATACGAAAAAGCCCTATGCAATTCGCACAGGGCTGCTTAAGGATCACAAATCTAAATAGTTTTTTAAAAGGACCTCCATAATCTCGTCTCTTTCCACTTTGCCGATCAGTTTACGGGCGTCATTGTAACTGGTTATATAAGCAGGTTCACCTGATATCATATAACCGACCAATTGATTTACTGGATTATAGCCTTTTTCTTTTAATGCTTCATAAACCGATTGCAAAATGATCCTGACCTTATGTTCGCCTTCACGCTCCAACTCAAAATTTACGGTCTCACCTGATATCTTTTGAGGCATAGTAAGCACCTCCTCTGTATAAGGATTATTTCTACAACAATATATGCAAATCCTTTGTTTAAATCAAGGTTTTTTCTGCCATTTCCCGTGCTGCTGCAAGGGCGTCAGTCAATTTAGAGGTATCTCTTCCCCCTGCCTGGGCCATATCAGGACGCCCGCCTCCTCCGCCACCGGTGATTTTGGCAGCTAAACCGATCAGTTTACCGGCATGAAGTCCCTTTTCCACTAAATCTTTGCTGATAAAACAGACCAAGGATACTTTTTCATCAATGACTGCTCCCAGCATAACCACTGCAGTACCTAATTTATCTTTTAACATTTCCGCATTTTGTCTTAGCAAATTAGCATCTTCATATGCCACTTCTTCAAACAAAAGATTTACACCATTGATTGAAACAGCCTTGTTTAAAATATCACCACTGCTGGCATTGGAAAGTTTAGCTTTCAAGTTGTCGATTTCTCTATCCTTTTCTTTTAAGGTTTTATTCAATGCTTCGATCCTGTCATTTACTTCACTAACAGTGGTTTTTAACTGTCCGGCAGCTTTTTTTAGATTCGTTTCGGCCTGACGCAGATAATTGAATGCATAGGAGCCAGTTACTGCTTCGATTCTCCTTAAGCCGGAACCTATACTGGCTTCACTCAAAATTCTGAAAAGTCCTATTTGGCCAGTGTTTTTCACATGAGTGCCACCGCATAATTCCATGCTGTAATCATCAATTTTCACTACCCGGACTTCATCACCATATTTCTCTCCAAACAAGGCAATAGCTCCCATTTCCCTGGCCTGTTCCACTCCGGTCAGCGTGGTGTTGACATCATAAAGATTCCAAATCGCTCTGTTGACCCGGTTTTCGATCTCTTCCAATTGCTCATCAGTAAGAGGCGATAATTGGGCAAAATCAAAACGGAGACGGTTTGGTTCCACTAATGAACCCTTCTGCTGAGCATGTTCACCTAAAACCTCGCGCAGAGCTTTATGTAATAGATGTGTGGCAGTATGATTTCTGGCAGTATTCAATCTTCTCTCCCGGTCATTCTCCAGCTTAACCTTATCACCCTGGGAGATACTGCCTTCCAGGCGGCCAAAATGAATGATCCACTGACCGGTTTTGTGTACATCAGTGACAGTCATTTTACCGTTCACTCCCAGGATCATTCCGGAGTCTGCAATCTGTCCACCAGATTCCGCATAAAATGGCGAATAATCTGTTACCAACATAGTTTCTTCATCGGCTGCGTATTCAGCCAAACTGCTATCTTTAATAACTGCCAAAACTTTACCATCACAGGCATAGTCTTCATAACCTACAAAGATAGTCCCAGGCGTCCCGTTCAGGATCTCGTGCAGAATGCGCTCCTCCGCAAAGGCACTGCCAGTTTTATTAGCTTGGCGTGCACGCTGGCGTTGTTCTTCCATCATGGCATGGTAGCCTGCGGTATCTACCTGAAGGCTGTTTTCCTCTGCCATGTCTTCGGTTAAGTCAAGGGGAAAGCCATAGGTATCATAAAGCATAAAAGCTTCTTCACCTTTTATAAATTTCTCATCTTTTTCAATAATTACACGAACGATTTCTTCTAATTTCCTTATTCCTTCGTTTAAAGTAACGAAAAATCTTTCTTCCTCCAGGCGGATGACTTTTTTCACGAACTCCTGCTTTCCAAGTAGCTCAGGATAAGCATCTTTCATTATTTCTACGATCACATCCACATTTTTATAGAGGAAGGGTTCTTCAATCCCCAGCAGTTTACCAAAACGAACCGCCCGTCTTATAATCCTGCGCAGAACATAGCCGCGGCCGTCATTACTGGGCAAAACTCCATCTGCAATCAAAAACAAGCAGGCCCGGCTATGGTCAGCAATGACCCGGAAGGGGAATCCGCCTTCCGAAGGTTCGTATTCCTTACCGGTAAGTTTTTCGATCTGATTGATGATCGGTACGAATAAATCGGTATCGTAATTGCTGTTTTTGTTTTGCAATACTGATGTCAGCCTCTCCAATCCCATACCAGTATCGATACTTGGCCTGGGCAAAGGCGACATCACTCCATTTTCATCCCGGTTAAACTGCATAAAAACCAGATTCCAGATTTCCAGCCAGCGATCGCAATCGCAAACACCAACCGCACAATCATCACCACAGGCATACTCGCTGCCCCGATCATACATGATTTCACTGCAGGGACCACAAGGCCCTGTATCACCCATACTCCAAAAATTGTCTTTTTCTCCCAGCCTGATAATCCGGTCATTGGACAGATGAGCAACTTTCTGCCAGAGTGCAAATGCTTCTTCATCATCTTCGTAAATTGTTATCCATAGTTTTTCTTTCGGTAATTTCATAACCTGGGTAAGCAATTCCCATGCATATTCAATGGCTTGTTCTTTAAAATAATCTCCAAAAGAAAAATTGCCCAGCATTTCAAAAAATGTATGATGACGGGGGGTTCTGCCTACTGTATCCAAATCGTTATGTTTACCGCCTGCCCTTACACATTTTTGCGCCGTAGTAGCACGGACATAACTGCGACTATCCAGACCCAGGAAAACATCCTTGAATTGATTCATGCCGGCATTAGTGAAAAGCAAAGTCGGATCATTTATAGGTACCAGTGAGGAACTGGGTACTATAGTGTGCCCTTTGTCACGAAAAAATTCGGTAAAGGTGCTTCTGATTTTACTGCTGGTCCACACGGAGGATCTCCTCTTTCCTTTTATAGTTTTACCTATCTATTTTCTTTTATAAAGTCCTTCGTGTCAACATTACCCTTTTTGAGGTCTCTTTCCTGTCTTAAAATCTCTTAATCTTAGCCTGCTTTATTCTGCATCAATGTCATGTTTCGGTTTCCGCCGGTCAATCTTTTCCCCGGCTATAAAACACTGATGATATACTATGTAAAGCAACTCTTTCTGTAGCAGTTTCTCATAAAGATAAACTTACAGGAATTTTCAGGAGGCAGTAAATGCAAAAATCAGTCACCCAGCTAATGAAGAAATATTTTGGTTTCACCGAATTCAAGCGGGGTCAGGAGATGATAGTTGACAGTATCCTGCAGAATCGGGATACGGTGGCGATTTTGCCCACCGGTGGCGGTAAATCTCTGTGCTACCAACTTCCGGCGCTAATTTTCCCAGGTATCACCCTGGTTATTTCGCCGCTTATAGCCTTGATGAAAGATCAAGTGGATGCTTTAAAAATTCAAGGAATATCAGCGGATTTTATAAACAGCTCCCTAACCGAGGCCGAAGTAAATCAGCGTCTCTATCAGGCTTCTCAGGAAAAGTACCGCCTGCTATACGTGGCTCCGGAACGCCTGCAATCAGAGCGTTTCAATGACCTTCTCCAGAAACTGCCCTTGTCTCTGGTGGCAGTTGATGAAGCACATTGCATTTCTCAGTGGGGTCATGATTTCCGCCCCAGTTATATGGGCATCGGTGACTGGATATTATCCCTGCCGCGGCGGCCGCTGATAGCGGCATTTACAGCTACAGCCACAGAACGGGTGCGGGAAGACATCATTACCGGCTTAGGTCTGCAAGAACCCCTGATGTGTATTAACAGCTTCGATCGCCCCAATCTGCGTTTGTCAGTAGAAAAGACCGGGGATCGCAAACGCTTTATCAAGGATTATCTTCAGGAACATCTGGGACAAGCAGGCATCATTTATGCTGCTACCCGCAAAGAAGTTGATATCCTTCATAAAGAGCTTAGCCAGCAGGGCTTGCAAGTTGCCAAGTACCATGCCGGTATGACCAGCAGCGAGAGAAGTCTCGCTCAGGAAGATTTCATTTATGATCGGGTTCAGGCCATAGTTGCTACCAATGCTTTTGGCTTGGGAATCGACAAATCCAATGCTCGCTTTGTCATCCATCACAATATGCCCCGCCATCTGGAAGCCTACTATCAAGAGGCTGGCCGTGCAGGACGTGATGGTGAATTGGCCGATTGTATTCTCCTCTATCAAGCCGGCGATATCCAAGTGCAGAAGTATTTAATTGAGCAAAGCCTTCTGTCCCCGGAACGCAAAGAGGTGGAATACGCCAAACTACAGGATATGATTGACTATTGCCACACTTCCAATTGCCTTAGATCTTATATTCTGGACTACTTCGGCGAGTTGACACCAGCTAATAACTGCGGGAACTGCTCCAATTGTATAGATTATGAGCTTCAGGATGTTACCGTAGAAGCGCAAAAGGTTTTTTCCTGCATCTACCGGATGAGCCAGCAGTATGGCAGCTCATTGGTGGCAGCCGTCTTGAGAGGCTCGAAACAAAAGCGAGTCCTCCAGCTAAATTTTGACCAACTGTCAACATATGGCATTATGAGTCATTGGAAGTCCGTACAAATAGTAGAATTTATTAACCTTTTGATAGCAGAAAGATACCTGAGCAGCAGTGGGGGGCAGTATCCGGTAGTCAGACTTACTTCTGCCGCGATCCCAATCCTTCGCGGACAAGAAAAGCTGATGATTCGGATGTCACCATCTCCAGTTACCGTTCTCCAGGACAATGAGGTTTTTGAAGCATTACGTAACCTGCGCCAAACTATAGCCCGACAGGAAAAAGTACCACCGTATGTTGTATTCGCGGATACTACACTAAAAGAGATGGCGGCCCGCTTACCACAAACTCGGGAGGACATGTTAGACATCACTGGAGTTGGTGAAATCAAGTTGGCTAAATATGGGCTGCAGTTTATGGACGTAATAAATAAGTATAGGGACAAACCGGCAGCTTCCGGGAACGCAGTATTAAAAAATAAAGAAAACCCCACTAATAGTAGTTCGGTTAACCCGCCCCGCCAGAATCATTCCCCGCATAAGGAGAAAATACCAACCTATGTGTTAAGCTGGCAGATGTATAGTGAAGGTAAAAGTCTTCAGGAAATTGCCTGTACACGTAATTTAACACTGACTACTCTGCAAGGTCATATAATCCAAGCAGCTCGCAATGGTTATCAGATAGACTGGGATCACTTTATTAACACCAAGCAGGAGGAACTGATAATAAAAGCAGCCCGTGAATTAGGTGCACAAAGACTCAAACCTCTCAAAGAATTCCTGCCGGAAGAAATTGATTATTTTATGATCAGAATAGCTTTGGTGAAAAATGGCTTGGACCAGGACCTGCAAAAGCAGTAGCAAATAAGTTCTAAAGCTGATTTTCTGTGACAGCTCATTACTCAACTAACTTGAGGTAACACCAACTGATTACAACTTTTAAAACTGCTGCAATGGGTACGGCAAATAACAACCCCCAAAGCCCCAATATTTTCCCCCCGGCTAATATACTGAAAACGATCAATAAGGGATGCATACCTAATTTGTCTCCGATTATTTTGGGAGTTATGATCCCGCTTTCAATCTGCTGGATGGTGACCAAGGCCACAAGCATATATATACCATCAGTCATAGACTGGGATAAAGCTAGCCCCACTGCCGGCACACCGGCTAGAAATGCACCAAAATACGGTATCAGATTGGTAACAGCAGCAATAATACCTAATAAAAGAGGCAGCTTTACACCGATGATAACTGCTGCCAAACCTACTGCTATCCCCACAAATACTGCTACTAAGAAATTACCTTTTAAAAACTCGAATAAGACATTATCGATCTGAGTAAAAACCAAGGTAAATTCCCGGCGTGCTTTAGGTGATACCAATTGCAGAAAACCATCGCGGATTTTTTCCCAATCTACGATTATATAAAAAGCCAGAATAGGTGAAAAAATAATGGCCAGTACCTTTCCCAGCAAAGAATACAGACTGGAGACAAAAGCGCTTAACCCCTTATAAACATAACTGTTGATTTTTTTCATGTTCTCATCAAATATTTTTTTTACTTCTGCTGGCACACTAATTTCATCAACTTTGGCAGTCATATCTTTTGCCTCTTCTGCATAATGGGGTATAAGCTCAGTCAACTGACTTAGCTCTTTTACGATTCCCGGAATGGCAAATGTAAGCAAGGCCGCTGCTGTCCCCAGCAATATAAGAAATACCAATATTGTGGCAACTGGCCGATTAACCCCTTTGGACTGAATATATAAAACCGGACGGTAAAGGAGATAGGCAATGATTGCTGCTATAATAAAGCTGAAAAGCACATCCCTGATAAAATATAAAAAATAAATGGTGGCTGTAAGGACCACCATAAATATAACATAGCGCGCTATTTTGTTCACTGTTTTCATCTGATAACCTCACACTAGAATAATTCTTCCGCTTCCTGGCCCATATCCATAATTCGATTCAAGGCTCCTTTGGATTTCGCTTTTATTCTGCGGGTAGCAGTGGTGAGTTTATCATCATTATGCATATATAAATAGGTGGCTGCTGCTCCAATCAGAGCTCCTGTCATTAATGCGCTCCAGTAATTATTCAAATTAATTCACCTCCATACTCATTTATAAAATTCTTGCAGCAGATACATCTTCTACTGATACTAATGTGCCATCTTCACCGACTTCAAAAATATGGGCATGACCTTTGCTAAAATTGAATTCCAAAAAACAGTTCCAGCAGTAAAATTGGTCTGTACCAACCTTACCTACCTGTAAGCCTCTGCAGACAGGACACTTAATGGTCATTTTCGTTATTCCCTCCATTCCGCAGCATTCCTGTTAAATCGCTTTTAAAATGAACCTGCTTCAGTGGTATTTCCTGACGACCGGCTAAAAAGTCTTTAATCACACCTGAACATAATTCAATACCCCAAATCTGCTTGCTCTGGCGGGATAGGATAAAATCACTCACATATCCCATCTCCCTGCCTTGATCGTCATAAATGATGTCACTCAGCTTCTTATCGTATATTGATAATTCTTCCCCGTAAGCATAAGATTTAATCTTGTCAGGACAATTAATAATAATAGCTTCTTCACCAATTTCTAAATCTTCCGCTTTGATCAATGAGGTGCCATTTTCATTATTGATTACAATATAAGCTAATCTGAAATCATCTCCGATCACCACTTTATCAACCTGTCCAATCACTTCTGCTTTACCTTCACTGAAAACGGGAAGATTTTTCATATTGCGCAGTTTCAAATTAAATATCTCCCTTCGCTTTTATTCTTCCTTTCTCGCGTAAAAACATACCAGATACGATTAAAACCTACTTGTTTGATGAGTAATAAATATATATCTTTCATTGTCTTATCTCTTTAAATCTGATTTTATATATATAGTAGATATGAAAGGCCAGAGACTATGGGCCAGAGCAGTGAAAATACTCTTTATTCAGGAGGTTAACAGATTGGATCTTTTTGATTTAAGTCATGCTGATGACACAAGTTTATATGCTCCACTGGCATTTAGAATGAGGCCTAAAAAGCTGGATGAAATCATTGGCCAGCAGCACATTGTAGGCCCAGATACCCTGCTGAGAAAAGCATTGGAACTGGATCGCCTGCATTCCTTTATACTATATGGACCGCCGGGAACAGGCAAAACCAGCATTGCCCGTATTATTGCCTCGATCACCGATTCCAAATTTGAGCCTCTGGCAGCAGTTACTGCAGGTGTAAGCGATATACGTAAAATAGCCAAAGATGCAGGAGAAAGGTTAAAATTTTATCGTCAGAAAACCATCCTGTTTGTTGATGAGATCCATCGATTCAATAAATCCCAGCAGGATGTGCTGCTTCCCTTTGTTGAAGACGGCACTCTTATTTTAATCGGTGCCACAACAGAGAATCCTTTATATGAATTAAATAATGCTCTTTTATCCAGGCTTAAATTATATGTGCTGGAGAGTCTGAATGATGCAAATATCAAAGAAGTGGTTACTAGAGCCTTGCAGGACAAGGAACAAGGCTTAGGTAAGATTAATGTAAGTATAACTCCGGAGGGATTACAGGAAATCGTGACGGCCGTAAAAGGTGATGCCCGCATGGCTTTAAATATCATCGATACCATTGTGAACTCTTACAGGGATGGAGACCTGCCTTTAATAATATCTGGCGATTTATTAAAAAAGGTAATCGGCAAGCCTATGCTTAAATACGACCGTACCGGAGACTATCATTACGATACTATCTCTGCTTTTATTAAAAGCATTCGTGGTTCTGATCCCCAGGCAGCCCTGTTCTGGCTGGCAACGATGCTGGAGGGCGGTGAGGATCCTAAATTCATTGCCCGTCGTCTGGTCATACATGCCGCAGAAGATATTGGCCTGGCTGATCCTAATGCCTTACTGATTGCTAATGCTGCCGCTGCTGCTATCCAATTTATAGGATTACCCGAAGGACGCATACCTTTAGCAGAAGCTACTATTTATCTGGCAACAGCTCCAAAAAGTAATTCCAGTAAGACAGCTATCGATCAAGCTATTGCAGCAGTAAGGCAGAGCAGCAATTTCAGTGTTCCTCCGCATCTGGCTGACAGTTCCCATTCTGGAGTGGAAAAGTTAGGAAAAGGACGTGGTTATAAATATCCCCCTGATTTTGGCGGATATGTTGAACAGCAATATCTTCCTGATCATCTGGAGAGAGCAAAATTCTATGAACCAGGAGACAAAGGCTATGAGAAAATAATTCGAGGGTTTTTGAACAGCCTGAAATCGAAGTAGCATAAAAAAAACCATCTCTTTCAAGATGGTTTTTTAATCATTCTTTTTTTACTTTCTTATATTACTTCATCGATTGCTTTCTGCAATTGCCCCTTATTCTGTGCACCCACGATTCTTTTCACTTCTGCGCCATCTTTAAAGAAAACCAAAGTGGGAATACCTCTAATGCCATATTTCACTGCCAAGTCTTTATTCTCGTCAACATTCACTTTGCCTACCAAAAGTTTGCCTTCATTTTCAACTGCCAGGGTTTCAACTATGGGGCCTACCATTTTACAAGGCCCACACCAAGGTGCCCAGAAATCAACCAGTACGGGAAGGCCCGCCTGGATCACATCCAGTTCAAAATTATCATTGCTTATATTTTTTACTGACATTTATTTACCCCCTTACGATTTGATTAATTTGCCCATCATTTCCACTATTTCATGAAAAGCATCTTCCGAATTTTCATGAAAAGCCTTGGCAATACATTGCTGGGCATGGTTTTCAAAAACGATCAGGCCTACTTGATTGATGGCAGATTTAACGGCAGCAACCTGGGTTAAAATCTCCCGGCAGTCCTTTTCGTCCTCAATCATTTTTTGAATTCCTCTTACCTGACCTTCGATCCTCCGCAAGCGTCTCACAACAGCTTGTTTCGTTTCTTCCTGACCCAGTTCCATTTCCATACCCCCCTTGGGTATCTTAATTATAATTATATATAGGTCTTGGATTTTTGTCAAACACTAAATATTAGTTTATATCCCTTTACCAGAACAGATAAAATACTACAATTGAAACACCAAGAGCTATGACAAGCCATAAAAGAGTTCTTAGCATTTCATTTTTAACCTGTTTTGTTAATCCTTCCATTTTATAAACCTCCTAAAGCTAATATGAACAAATTGATTATAACATATCAAAAAACTATTTATTTCACTTTGAATTATAGGTTTAATAATTAATTTACTATAAGATTTTACTGAATCTTTAATCTTTGCTATTTTGTAAAATGCTAGAAGGAATATTTCCAATCGTATAGAATAAATATAGTGAGTGGTTAGGCTTATTTAGCCGAAGTGTAGGACGATAACAAAATATAAGGGGGAATTTACAGTATGAAGGACGTATTCGTAGTGGAAGCCGCGAGAACTGCTGTTGCTCGTGCAGGAAAACAATCATGGTTTACCAATGTTCGCGCAGATGAATTGACAGCCATCGTTTTCAGAGAACTGAGAAAAAGAATGGGCTGCGAAGACAAAGCCAAACAGGCAGCCTTGATCGATGACATCGTGTGGGCAACAACTGCCAATGCTTTCATGGAACAGGGCCTGAACATGGGCCGTCTGTCCTGGATCCTCTCCGATGGTTCCTATGATGTTCCCGGATGTACCGTAGACCGTTTCTGCGCTTCCGGCTTGAACTCCATCGTATTTGCCATGAATACTATGATGACTGGTATGGGCGGAGATGTCCAGATTGCCGGTGGTGTACAGCATATGACTCATATTCCCATGGGTGCTGGTGCTGATGTTCATCCGGACCTGGGCAATTACATGAACATGATGGCCATCAACATGGGCTATACCGCTGAAATCGTGGCCCGCCGCTATGGCATCACCCGGGAAGAACAGGATGCATTTTCTGTGGAATCCCATGCAAAATGTGCGGCCGCCCAGGATATCAATGCAGCTGGCAAAAATATCATCCCTATCACTATAAAAGTACCGGCCAAGAGCGTGTCCAAGAACAATCCTAATCCTCATAATATGGCTTCCCTTTATACCGCCACTGACTACCTGGCCAAAGCTGCCATTGAAAAAGGCGAAGAAATGGTTGAAGTAGTGGTAGCTGTCGACCAGGGATTGCGCCGGGAAACCACTATGGAATCATTGGCTGGTATGGCTCCGGTATTCATGCAGGATGAACAAGCATCTGTCACTGCCGGTAACTCCAGTCAGATCAATGATGCTGCTGCCGGTGTTGTAGTTGCTACTGCTGAAGGTGCCAAAGCTCTTGGATTAAAACCCAAGATGAAACTGGTCAGCTGGGCTGTAATTGGTTGTGAACCAGATGTAATGGGTATCGGCCCTGCTCTGGCGATCCCCAAAGTACTGAAGAGAGCTGGCATGACCCAGGACCAGATCGGTCTGTGGGAAATCAACGAAGCTTTCGCTTCCCAATCCGTATATGTACGGAAAACCTTAAACCTGCCAGCTGACAGATCTAATGTCTGGGGTTCCGGAATCTCCATCGGCCATCCTCTGGGATGCACCGGTGCCAGAATTGCTGCTGACATCACCTTGCTGTTCGAAGCTTATCCAGATGTAGAGTACATCATGGAATCAATGTGTATCGGACACGGACATGGTGCTGCCGCTATCTGGCAAAGAGTAAAATAAAATCTAATAAGGGGTTCTATAGCCCCTTATTATCAGTGGAGAAAAAAGGAGAGCCATACGGCTCTCCTTTCTGATTTATTTATAAGTCATAAATATTTACTATCCCAGAAAGCCTTTTACTAAAACCAAAGGAGTACCTGCATCAGCAGATCCACTTACAAGGTCAGCCAGGCTGGCCATCAAATCCTCAGCTTTGCGCGGGGTCGTGCCTTCCGTTTCAAAGCTATCAGTAGAAAAACTCCCGCCTTTTTTAGCCTGGATAGAGTTTTCAATTTCAGCTATATCTACGCCTTCATCATACATAACATCGACAATGTATTTGTATTTTACGCCTTGTCGATATTTGCCTGCCAATCCTTTTGTCATACCAAGTGCCGGCTGCGGGTCTGCCAGTTCATAAATACCGGTTGATGGATCACGATAAGCTCCATCACCATAAATAATGACTTCTATGTCTACCCCCAGGTTTTCTTTCACTTTAGCCTGTATTTGTTCTGCTACTTCATCAGCATTTCTTGGAGCCAGTTTCAGTTTATCACCGGATGACATATTACTGCCCAAAACCCCCCACTCAGACCAGGCATCTCCGCTGTTGCATATGTGCTGCAGTGTAATACAATTCTGTCCAGCTTCCAACAATTTGCGGCAGGTTCTTCCCCGCTGGTGAACATTGGCCACCACGATTCCTTCTAAATTATAGGCCACAAGTTTAGTGGGATCATTGCTTAAAATAACCTCTACTTCACAGCCCTGTTCTTCGATAATATCTCTATACAACTGAATGTAGTCCACCTGTGTGATGGGATGTTTAAAGCGATTAGGACCAATTTCATCTAGAGTAATAGTATCCGCATCATTTTTTCCGATTGATTCGGCGAAATCATAATGAAGACACTGATTGCCTACTTCGTCAGAGGGATAAGAAAGCTGCAATACTATTTTCCCCTCCGGAACACTGCTTGCAATACCTTTCAAAATCAAGGAAAATCGGTTGCGGCTTAGAATGGGAAATAAAATCCCAATATGGCTTTTTTTATTAATTTTCAGTTTTTCGGTTACTTCTCTTGCTATGTCCTGTGCTGTTATATAATTATTCTGTGCGCGTGCTACGATGGATTCCGTTACACAAACAGTATCGCCATCATTTAGTAAGCCATCCTGTTTACATTTAACCAGGGATTCATAGACCAGGTTTACTACATCACTGCCTGGAACGATTACTCCCAT
>LSQX01405827.1_pt1 | contig 15924 bp, 12 predicted proteins | sample 654561 | NCBI WGS metagenome assembly LSQX01 (sample SAMN04489861, study PRJNA283612) | anaerobic digester metagenome | isolation source: 4 biogas reactors fed with cattle manure at either 37C or 55C with and... | place: Denmark: Kongens Lyngby | collected 2014 | reverse complement strand
GACTTAAAACGTCCTATCGTGATTTGGATAATATCACCAACGGCTTGCAGCCGGGTGATTTAATCATTTTGGCGGCCCGCCCTTCCATGGGTAAAACCGCCTTTGCGATTAACTTAGGTTATCATGTAGCACGGTTTAATGATTTACCGATTGCGCTTTTCTCGTTAGAGATGCCTGCTGAACAACTTGTGATGCGGATGCTTTCCGCTACAGCGGCCATTGAAGGCAGTAAACTACGTTCGGGATTTTTAAACAACGATGAATGGAATCGTTTGAACGAATCCGCGACTGAATTGACAGCCTTACCAATTTACATTGATGACACACCCTCGATTCGTGTGCCTGAGATTTTTTCAAAATGCCGGAAATTGAGTTCTGAAAAAGGTTTGGGGTTGATTATAGTCGACTACATTCAACTGATCAGTGCCGCGCGGTCTTCTGAAAACCGCCAGCAGGAAGTGTCAGAAATTTCACGTGGGCTCAAAGCTTTAGCACGTGAAATGAAAGTGCCGGTCATTGCTTTGTCACAATTATCACGTCTGGTTGAACGACGTGAAGACAAACGCCCGATCTTAAGTGATTTACGTGAATCCGGCGCGCTTGAACAAGACGCGGATTTGGTTTTATTTTTGTACCGCGATGAATATTATGCGAAAGAAAGTGTGGATAAACAAATCGTTGACGAACGCGTTGAAATTGATGTTGCGAAACACCGCAATGGACCAACGCGTAAATTCGAGTTATCATTTAATCGTAACATTAACGCTTTTTATGATTACGATAAACGTCAGAGTCCAAACTAGAAAGGAGCATCATGAAAAGACATTTGCCTTTGGTAGCGACTGTTGTTATTAGTGTCGTGTTGACCTTGTTGAATAGCACATCCATTAAACTGTCGTCAACAAGCAGTCAAGCACTCGCACAAGCGGAGTTAAACAAAGCGCTTATTTCCCAGGAAATAACAGGTTCGTTAACCACGACTCGTGAAATATATAAGGTTTACCATAAGAATGAATTCATCGGGGTTTTAACGAACCCGAAAGTCATTGATGCTTTGTTGGAAGAAGCGTATTTAGAAATGTACGTGGATGATTTTCCTGATTCTAAAATCGGCTTGAATGAAGATATGTACATTGTAAATGAAGCCAACGTGTTTGTTTATGAAGATGTGGATGAAGCGCTCGTGGATTACATCAAGGAACATGATTTGTTTGCGGTGGAAGTGGATAAGATCACCTTTTCCAACGGCGCTGTTATCTATGTGCGTAACTTGGATGATTTTGAACAAGCTCGTAAGCAGTATTTGTTGAATTTCATCTCCGAAGATGCCTATGAGAAAATTAGAAACAAAGAAGATGTGCCACCCTTGAAAGATTATGGCTATCGTGAAGTTGCTTTCAGCGTGCTTGAAAGTGTTCAGATTAGCAAGGGTTTGGCTTCTGTTAACGATATCTTTAAAGATAAAAATGAAATAGTTTACTTTTTAAGTTATGGCTATCACACTGATATGGACACTTACGTGGTCGAGGAATACGATACCGTGGCCGGGGTTGCTTATAAAAACGGCTTAACAACCCAACAAGTGCTTTCCATCAACAGTGATGTGCTGCAATCTGAAAACCAGTTGTTGGAAGTTGGTATGGAATTAAACGTCACGTATTTTAATTCACCGATCAATGTGGTGGTTTCACGTGAACGCAAGGTTTCTGAACCCGTCTATCCAGCCAAGGCTGAATTTATTGCGGACAGTTCCTTACGGGAAGGCTTAACACGCGTGGCTGTTAAAGAACAACTTGGTTCCAAAGATGTCACTTACCAAGAGAAATACATCAACGGTACCTTGGTTGAAGGCAAAGCGATTGCCTCGGTGGTAACCAAGCAACCGGTTCGTGAAGTGGTTCGTTACGGAACCAAAGTGATTCCGGGTATCGGAAGTGGTAATTTCCGTTGGCCTGTTAACAACCCGCATATTTCATGCGGTTGGTATTGTTATGCTGGACACACAGCCATTGATATTCAAGACCGCTACAACCGTTATGGTCCCGTTTTTGCAGCCGACCGAGGTGTGGTTGTGACACGCAGTTACCATCCAATTTCTGGATATTACATGATCATTGACCATCAAAATGGTTACCGTACCTATTACGGTCACTTCGCAAGACCAGGCTTTTTCCCACCGGGAGTGCGGGTTGAAAAGGGCGAAGTGATTGGTCAAATCGGGATGACGGGCCGTGCGACCGGGCCACATGTCCATTTTATGGTTTATCGCAACGGGAAGGTGATTAATCCATGCACCGTACTCAGGTGTTAAGATGAAATATATTAGTATTGCTAGTGGTTCAAAAGGAAACTGCTTCATCATTAAGACCCAACAAGAAACGCTAATGATTGATTGCGGGTCCACAAAAACTCATTTGTTTAATTCATTTAAAAAGCTTGATTTAAAAGTAAGCGACATTGACGCCTTGTTGATTACGCACAATCACAACGATCATGTGGCACAAATCAAGCATTTTACCATGGTACCTACCTATTCACCGGTGGCCTTAACAACGGGGCATGAAACCCTGATTGTTGAAGATCAAGTGTTTCAAGTGGGTGAAACGACGATTACCGCAATTGGCTTATCTCATGATAGCGAGATTACCGTGGGTTACATCATTGACGATTCCCATGAAAAACTTGTTTACATCACCGATACAGGCTATGTGAAAGAAACCTTATTGCCACGCATTGCCAATGCGGATTACTACATTATTGAAAGTAATCATGATCCGATGATGTTGATGCAGACCAACCGCCCTTACCATTTAAAAGCGCGGATTTTATCGGATAACGGGCATCTCTGCAACCAAGACAGCGCGATTATCTTGTCGAAAGTGATTGGTGAAAACACCAAGGAAGTTTTATTAGCCCACATCAGTGAAGAGGCAAACACAATTGGGCTTGCCTTGGCGACCGTTAAAAATTACTTGAAAGATCATGTGCATTTTCCCCAAATCAAGGCCGCAAAACAATATGAAATTGTCATGGGAGGTTCACGATGAAAAATAAAGTAACCTATGTCATTATTTTAGTTTTAATTCTTTTCAATGTGTATTTGTATCTTGAAGTGCATAAACTGCAGAATATCCTTGATGATGTCAGCGGTGAGCAAATTCAAATTATAGAAAATAAATACGTTGATTTTAATGATGACCTTACCCATGTGGTGGAACAGTCAATCAACAAGGTTGTTGGGATTACATCCTACGCCAGCAATCGTTTGATTGCGACCGGCAGTGGTGCCATCATTGAAGTTGACAACGAAGAAGTTTATATTGTGACCAATCACCATGTTATCAGCAATGCTGATAAAATTTCAGTGGTGTTTGCCAACGGTAACGAATTTGAAAGTGAGTTTATTGGTTCCGATGTTTTCAGTGATTTGGCGCTTTTAAAAGCAAAACCTGATTTCTCTGTGAATGCCTTTAAGATTGGTGATTCTGCTAGTGCTAAAATTGGAGAGCTGGTGCTAGCGATTGGAAGTCCGCTCGGACTAGAGTTTCAAAGCTCCGTGACTTTAGGGGTGTTATCCGGAAAAGATCGCACCATTGGTGTCGATTTGGATGGCAACGGCATTGAAGATTGGGACATGAATGTGTTGCAGACGGATGCAGCCATTAACCCTGGCAACAGTGGCGGTCCCCTCATTAATCTGAAAGGGGAAATCATTGGCATCAATTCTATGAAGATTATTTTGAGCCAAGTCGAAGGTATGGGCTTTTCAATCCCGATTGATGAAGCGGTTGTGATTCTCGATCAGTTGAAAGAATTCAACAAGGTGATTCGTCCGGTCATCGGTGTGATGGCCATGGGTGTTTCAGAAATGTCCTTGTATCAAAAGAATGCGCTTGGCATCGACCTCAATCAAGAACAAGGTGTCTTTATTACCGAGATTGTAAAACAAGGACCGGCTGAACAAGCCGGCGTTGAAGCTGGGGATGTCATCGTGGCGATTGATGATACCAAGATTGAAAGTTTCAAACAATTCCGTCAGATTTTATACAGTAAAAAGATTGGTGATACCATCAACGTGAAGTTGATGCGTAAAAACCAAAGTGTGACGATTGCGATTAAGTTACAATGATTACGATTATTGCGGTGGGCACCATTAAAGAGGCCAGTTTAAAGCAGCTCATTTTAGAATATGAAAAGCGATTGGCAAATGCCTATCGCGTGCAGTGGGTTCAAATCCCAGAAAGCAAAAAACATAAGGCTAACCTTGTCGGGGTTCATGAAGAATCAGCCAATATCTTAAAAAAAATTATGGTGGATGACATTGTTTATTTGTGTGATGTGGAAGGTCAGAGCATGGACTCTTTGGCCTTCAGCAAACTTTTGGATCAACATTTTTCCTACAATCAAAAACGGCTTGTGTTTGTGATTGGTGGCTCAAACGGTGTGAATGAAGCCGTAAAAAAACGGGCACGTGCCCGTCTCAGTTTTTCTAAACTAACCTTTCCCCACCAACTGTTTCGCTTGTTGCTGGTGGAACAAATTTATCGCAGCTACACCATCAACCATAACATTACTTATCATAAGTAGTGTTTTTATTTTTATTGATAAAATAGGTAATAAGTTCAGCAATGGCTGCGATGACTGTACCACCACCTAAAAACAGAAATAAGCCAAGCAAACCAGCGATGTCCTCCCAACCGCTTAAATCCGATGAGAATGCATAAATCAGATAAGCAAAGCCAAGGACATAACCAATGCTAAAGATGATAAGGCCGATCCGCCGTTTTGACATGGCAAATGCGGCAGCGACTGCCGCCAGTATCAACGACAACACCCCGTAGGCTATGAAGTTTTCAACCACGAGCGCATTGCCTAAAAGAATCTTAACAGCAACATACAATAAGATAAACGTAGCAACAAAAAATAAGACACTGATCAATAAGACATTATTTTTTTGTTTCATAGGTGTTCTCCTTGTTGGTGAAATCATAGCATATTTGTTTGTAAAGTAAATTGAAATAATCACAAAATCCATGATAATTTTGTGAAAGGAAAAGAAGGAATCACAAAGCTAGCCGCTGCAAGCGCTTTAAATCATAGGGTAAGGCTTGAATCTTTGTTGTCATTATATTTAAAACAATGTAAAATGGAGATATAATTTGGAGGTATTTTACATGGTAGAAGTTAAAGTTTTAGTTGTTGACCCTGTAGGCTTGCATGCGCGTCCAGCGACAGTAGCTGTCAATGCTGCAAGCAAATTCAAGAGTGACATTAAAATTTCCTTTAAAGGAAAAACAGTGAACATGAAATCCATTATGGGAGTCATGTCCCTGGGAATTCCAACACAATCCGAAGTTGTCATCACGGCTGAAGGTGAAGATGCACAACAAGCAATCGATGGAATTCAAGAAGTCTTGCGTACACAAAAAGTAATAGATTAAAATATTGAAAAGGAGAGTGCTCTTCTTTTTCATAGAACGGGGGTGAGAACGTTGAGCAATCAACGCTTTTATCATTGGAAGAACTTTAAGGATTTAGACAAAGAACTAAGAAAAGAACTCGATCAAATGAGTGAAACTGACATTGCGGAAGCATTTACGGGGCAAGTTGAATTTGGCACCGCAGGCATGCGTGGTCTTTTAGGTGTTGGACCAAATCGCTTGAACATTTACACAATCCGTAAAGCAACCCTGGGCTTTGCCAAGTATTTGTTGGACATTAAAGGCGATGCGGATGTTGTGCGCGTTGCGATCGCTTATGATAATCGTTATATGTCCAAGGAATTTGCCTATGAAGCTGCGCAAGTCTTGGCGATGTTTGACATTGATACTTACGTGTATTCTAGTTTACGTTCCACACCGCAACTATCATTTACGGTGCGGGAGCTCAAGTGTTTGGGTGGCATTATGATTACTGCCTCCCACAATCCAAAAGAATACAACGGCTATAAAGTTTACGATGCCACGGGCTGTCAAATTGTTCCGGAAGGTGTTGAACACATCATTCGATACATCAATGAAATCGAAGATGAATTAAACATTGAAGTCAAACTCACAAACAGACAAAAACTGCGCATCAATCTTGTTGATAATGATGTGGATGCGGCCTATAAAAACCGGGTGTTGGACATTCAGTTGCGACCCGAAGTTGAGAAAAACTTGCTTTATGTTTTCTCACCACAACACGGTGCGGGTTTCCCTGTGGTTGCGGATGTGTTGCATGGGGCACATTATGATGTGTTGCTTGTGGAAGCACAATGCACGCCTGACCCTGCTTTTTCAAACACAAAATCACCTAACCCTGAGGAAGAGGAAGCTTATGAAATGGCGATTGAACTGGCGAAAGTCCATGATGCGGATGTCATCATCAGTACCGATCCGGATGCGGATCGTGTCGGGGTCGTCATCAAGCATGCCGGTGATTATCAACTGCTTAACGGTAATCAAACCGGAGCGGTGTTGTTGGAGTATTTATTTTCAACCTTAAAAGAAAAAGATATGATGCCACCGAATCCAGTCATGTTCAATACAATTGTAACATCGGACCTGGGCGAGAAAGTAGCCTTTCACTACGGTGTAGATGTCGAGAAAACCTTAACCGGTTTTAAATTCATTGGGGAAAAAATTGAGCGTTACAGCATTACCCAAGAAAAGACCTTTGTCTTTGGTTATGAAGAAAGCTATGGTTATTTGGTGGAAGCCTTTGTGCGTGATAAGGATGCGGTACAGGCGAGTTTATTGATTGCGGAAGCTGCAGCTTATTATGATAGTCAAAACAAAACGCTCTTGGATGTCTTGCATGATTTGTATCAACGCCATGGTACTTATTTAGATACACAGACATCCCTAACTTTAGAAGGTATTGAAGGCACGGAGCAGATTGCGAAAATCATGGAGCATTTCCGTCAATCACCGCTAGCACACGTTGGCGACCAACGTGTCATTGCCAGTGAAGACTACTTGCTCCAAGAACGGATGATCAATGGAAACAAAGAACCGCTGTTTGGCTTCGATGTTGCCAACGTCATCAAGTTGTTCTTGGAAGATGGTTCATGGGTAGCGATTCGGCCATCCGGAACCGAACCTAAATGTAAGTTCTATTATTGTGTTGTTGGCAACGACATGCAAGCAGCACAACAGAAGTTTAATGACTTCGACCAATTTATCCAAAACGAGATAAAAAAAGTATAGGGTTTCCTATGCTTTTTTAATTCGTTGAAACGAGGTGCATGATATGTTAAAAATGAGTTTATTCAATCAATTTCTTGAAGGGCATTGTTTAGATGCCTATAAAATCTTTGGGGCGCACTTTGCTTATGAAGGTGTCAGCGGTGTGCGTTTTACGGTGTTTGCGCCACATGCAAAGAGCATTCAAGTCATTGGTGACTTTAATAATTGGCAAGGTCATGATTATCATCTCGAAAAATTATCAGATCATGGGATTTGGTCACTGTTTGTACCTAACATCATTGAATGGAGTTTGTATAAGTATTTAATTGAAGATGCACAAGGTCAATTTGTTGAGAAATCCGATCCGTTTGCGTTTTCAAGTGAAATGCGACCAAAATTCGCATCCTTGGTTGTGAATTTGCGTGATTTTGGTTGGGAAGACAGCATGTGGATGAAGAATCGAAAAAAAACATTCGATCAACCCATGAACATTTATGAAGTTCATTTGGGTTCCTGGAAGCGCAAGTTTTCCCATGCGTGGATGAACTATGAAGAACTTGGAAGGCACCTGATTCCCTATGTGAAAGAACAGGGTTATACCCATATTGAGTTGTTGCCGCTGCATGAGTATCCTTTTGATGGTTCATGGGGCTATCAACCAACGGGTTATTTCAGCGTTACGGCTCGCTATGGCACGCCCAAACAACTCATGGCGTTTATCAATGAATGCCATATGCATGACATCGGTGTCATCTTGGATTTTGTGTTGGTGCATTTCGTACGTGATATCCATGGGCTTGCCCAATTTGATGGCACGCCCTTGTATGAATATCCAAGGCCTGCAGACGCCAACAGTCCCTGGGGGACGCTCATGTTTAATTTGTGGAAAGAAGAAGTGCGCAGTTTCTTAATGTCGGCTGCCTCTTTCTACTTTGATGTCTATCACATTGATGGCATGCGTTTTGATGCGGTAGCGAATATCTTGTTTTGGCAAGGTGATAAAAACCGAGGTTTCAACGATGGTGCGATTGCCTTTTTACGGCGCATGAACCACCATCTGAGCGAACGCTATCCGGATGTGATCTTAATTGCGGAAGATTCTTCAGATTTCACCAACGTCACCAAGCCAACCTTTGATCTAGGTTTGGGCTTTGATTATAAATGGGATTTGGGATGGATGAATGATACGTTGAAATACTATGCGCTTGATCCAGTCTATCGTAAGTATCATCATCATCAATTGACCTTTAGCATGGCTTATTTTTATGCCGAGAAATTCATCTTGCCATTATCGCATGATGAAGTCGTGCATTCAAAAGGTACCATTTTAAATAAAATGTGGGGCAGCTACGAACAAAAGTTTGCGCAAGCCCGCAACCTATACGCCTACATGTACGCCCATCCCGGCAAAAAACTTATGTTCATGGGCAATGAGCTGGGCCATTTTAGTGAGTGGGATGAGGATAAAGAATTGGATTGGCATTTGCTTAACTACACCAGTCATCATTCTTTTGCGCGATTTATCAAAGATCTCAACCATATTTACTTGCATCACGCTTGTCTCAGTCGTTACGATTATGATTATCGGGGGTTTAAATGGATTGATGCGGATAATGCGAATCAATCAATTTATTCCTTTTTACGCGAAGATGAGAAAAGCATCATTGTCGTGGTTTTAAACATGACACCCGCATCCTATGAAGATTTTGAACTTGGGGTTCCCATTGAAGGTGAATACCTGGAACTCATCAACTCAGAAAAAGACATCTACGATGGCTGTAACATGTGTAATTTTGAGCCACTGATTGCCTATGAACAAAGCAATCACCGCTTTGATTACACAATCAACATTCGGATCGCGCCGTTTGCGGCCATTTACTTTGAAGTGTGTAAAAATTAACAAAATTGTGTTAAGTTAAGATATCAGTTATAATAATCAAGGATTTTAGGAGGTTTTATGTTTCAAAATAAACATGAGTTTAAGCGTGATTTTATTCAGCGTATAGAAGAGACCTACGGTCGCTCCATCGCACAATCACACAAAACTGAACGATATATGGTATTAGGGGAGATGGTGCGTGATTACGCATCGATTCACTGGAAAGCAAACAAAGAGCGGATTGCGGATGTGCAAGCCAAGCAAATGTATTACTTCTCCATGGAATTTCTCATTGGGCGCTTACTCACCAGCAACCTGATGAATTTAGGAATCTACGACATCGTCAAAGATGGTCTGAGCGAATTATCCATTGATATTAATGAACTGGAATTACTGGAAAGTGATGCCGGTTTAGGCAACGGTGGTTTAGGGCGTTTGGCGGCCTGTTTCATGGATTCATTGGCATCCTTGTCCTTGCCAGGGCACGGGATTACCTTGCGTTATGAATATGGCTTGTTTCAACAAAAAATCATCAACGGTTACCAAGTCGAAGTTCCCGATCAATGGTTGCGCTTAGGCAACGTTTGGGAAATTCGTAAACCAAAACACGCGATTGACGTGAAGTTTTGGGGTCGCATTGAAATGCGGAAAGATGAAAAAGGTGAAGTGGTCTTTGATCATGTGGACGCTGAACATGTGTTGGCAGTCCCTTATGATATGCCAGTTGTTGGTAAAGACACCGATCAAACCAACACCTTGCGTTTATGGAGTGCGGAAGCATCCGATGTGTTACCTAAAAATAAGGATTTCCGTCAGTACATCAGCGAAGTGAATGAAATCTGTCAAAACGTCTACCCTGATGACTCCACAGAGTATGGGCGTTTCCTGCGTTTAAAACAACAGTATTTCTTTGTGAGTGCCGGCTTACAGGCGCTCATTAAAGCGCATTTGCGTGTGTATCCAAATTTGGATACCTTCCATGAAAAGATTGTCATGCAACTGAATGACACCCATCCAATTTTGGCAATCCCAGAATTGATGCGGATTTTAATGGACGATTTCCACTATAAGTGGGATGTCGCATGGAACATCGTGAGTCATTCCTTTGCCTACACCAACCATACGATTTTATCCGAAGCCTTGGAGCGCTGGCCGGTGCAATACATTCAAGCCTTGTTGCCGCGCATTTACATGATCATTGAAGAAATCAACCGCCGCTTCATCAATGAGTTGCGTTTGAAGTTCCCCAATGATATAACAAAACAAAATCAAATGAAGATTATCAAAGACGGGCAAGTGCATATGGCCCATTTAGGGATAGCAGGATCATTCTCCATCAATGGGGTTGCGAAATTGCACAGCGACATCTTAAAAAATGATGTCTTGAAAGATTTCTATGATCTGTATCCGGAAAAATTCAACAACAAAACCAATGGTATCACCCATCGCCGTTGGTTAACCTACACCAACCCGCAACTGCATGCCCTATTAAAGGACACGATTGGTGATGATTATGTCTTTGAACCAAGCAAATTGGAAGCTTTGATGGACTTTGTGGACGATGATGGTGTCCAACAGTGGTTCTTAAAAATTAAACAAGAACGTAAAAACATTTTGGTGGATAAAATTAAAGAGTGGACCGGCATTGATGTCGATCCAAAATCAATCTTTGATGTCCATGCTAAGCGTTTGCATGCCTACAAGCGGCAATTATTAAATGCACTTTATATCATGTATTTAATTAATGAGATTGAAGCAGATCCAGACTTTGACATGCATCCGACGACCTTTATTTTCGCAGCCAAAGCGGCACCGAGTTACTACTTTGCTAAGAAAGTCATCAAACTGATTCATGTGTTGGCGGATTATGTGAACGACAATGAACAATTAAACCGTTTCATTAAAGTCGTCTTTATTCCAAACTACAACGTGAGTGTGGCAGAGTACTTGATGAATGCTGCGGATGTGTCCAAACAAATTTCAACCGCCGGCAAAGAAGCCAGCGGTACTGGCAACATGAAATTCATGATGAATGGCGCGTTGACGGTCGGTACCTTGGATGGTGCCAACGTTGAAATTGATCAACAAGCGGGCCGTGAGAACACCGTAATCTTTGGTTTGAATGCCGAAGAAGCCTTTGCGCATGGGCGCAATGGTTATGATGTGTTTGAAGTCGTGAATGCCCAACCAAAACTTAAGAAGGTTATTGAATCCTTGTTGACGCCTCTTTATGGTGCCAAACAAAATGAATTCAAGGTCATCTACGATGAACTCATGTATCGCAACGATGAGTATTTGTTGGCAGCTGACTTTGAAGCTTTTGTGGAAGCGCATCAAGAAGTCCAACGTCGCTATCAAGATAAGGCCTATTGGGCGAAAATGTGCTTAAGCAACATTGCCAAATCAGGCTACTTCTCATCTGATCGAACGATCATGCAGTATGCTGATGATATTTGGAAAATTCTACCCTTACAATAAACCTTGAGCAATCAAGGTTTTTTTATCAGTGTGCAAAGGGTTAGTATTGAATCACTTATTAAATTTCGTTATGATACTACTAAGGTGAATTATGAGAAAAGAACAACGTTTTGAAGCTTATTTAGATGATTTTAACTTGATGACCATCTACTTATCCAAGCAGTTTTATCAAGGAAACAGCGATGTGTTTTACAGCCAAGATGTAGAAGGCAACATTGTGAAACTTCAAATAAAATACAAAGAAGTGACGTCGATGGATTACAGCAAATACATTGTGACCAATTGTGAGCACATTGAATTTGGTAAACCCTATACGATTTTAGAAGAGCACGGGCAAACAACACCCTTACAAATTGGTTTGATTGTCAAGAAGGACAAATTTGATGCGATGTTTGCTTACGATGGCGATGATTTAGGGGTGCATGTCAAAGATGGTCAAACTCACTTTGCCTTGTGGGCGCCGACAGCCATTGAAGTGTTAGCGAAAATCACAACCCCTGCCAAGCAATTCACATTGCCACTAGAGCGGCAAGCGCAAGGGGTGTTTAAAGGTGTTGTTTTAGAGAATTTGCATTTAGCGAGTTACACCTACTTGATTGATATCAACGGTGAATGGGTTGAAACCATTGACCCGTATGCTTTTGGTTCCGTAGTTAATGGTATTAAGTCGGTGGTTATTGATCAAGCGCAAACGCGGGTGGAGTTGCATCATGACAAATTAAGTCCGTTTGCTTCACCGACGCAAGCCATTATTTATGAAACGTCAGTGCGCGATTTTACCAGTGATGCCAACACCAATCATCAACATAAACGCACCTTCAAAGGCTTTGTGGAACGTGGTACCACAACCCCACAAAAAACTAAAACTGGTTTTGACTATTTAATTGACTTAGGCATCACGCATGTGCAGTTGATGCCCATTTATGATTTTGCGACCGTTGATGAAAGCAACATTGATGTCTTTTACAATTGGGGTTATGATCCGCATCAGTTCAATGTGCCGGAAGGCAGTTACGCCAGCGATGTCAATGACCCACTTTCACGGATTTTGGATTTGAAGACTTTGGTGGCGACGTGTCACCAACATGATATTCGTGTCGTCATGGATGTGGTTTATAACCACGTCTATGAAATGGGGCAATCCGCCTTTGAAAAGACGGTGCCTTATTATTACTTCAGACGCAGTGAATCTGGGGCCGTGTCCAATGGTTCGTTTTGTGAGAACGACATCGATAGCGCACGTTATATGGTACGCAAGTTCATCGTGGAATCCACCAAGATGTGGGTGCAAGAATATGGCATGGACGGTTTTCGTTTTGACTTGATGGGGATTTTGGATGTGGACACTCTTAATATCATCGATACAGAATTACGTAAAATTAAACCTGATATCTTATTGTATGGGGAAGGCTGGAACATGCCCACCATTTTGGATGATGAGCATAAAGGTATGATTGCCAATCAACATAAGATGCCCAACATCGGTCATTTCAATGATTTTTATCGTGATCATGTTAAGGGGCGGACCGCAGAACATGAAATAAGTGTCAAGGGTTATTGTACCGGGGATGTGAACTACAAGGATGCGATGAAGATGAGTTTGGTTGGCAATGCTTTGCCGGCACCTTACGTACAGCTGTTTGATAGCCCCGCCAAGAGCATCAATTACGTGGAATGTCATGATAATCGCACATCCTGGGACAAGATTAAAGAATGTTGTAAGGAAGACCGCAGTGATGTACGCATCAAAAAACACAAGCTTATGATTGGGGCCTTGATGGTTTCCATGGGGGTACCGTTTTTACACAGCGGGCAAGAGTTCTGTCGCACAAAAAACGGCAACAGCAACAGCTACATGAGCGGTGATTTAATCAACCGTTTGGACTGGGAACGTAAAGACCGCTACAAAGAAGTGGTCAATTACACCAAAGACATGATTGCCTTACGCAAGGCCTATCCCGTCTTTCAGTTCAGTGAAACCAGTCAAATTAAAAAACATGTTTACTTTAAAGATTTAGATAAAGATATCTTGTTGTATGGGTTTAAGGATGTATCCAAGTACATTGAATTTGATGAATTGCTCATCTTTTTCAACCCTACTTACGATGTCGCTTATTACTGCTTGGATGGCTATGGTACCTTGCTTGCCAATGAAGCTGGTTTGATTGAAAAAATCCAAACGCAATGCGTCACCATCAACCCCCATACCATGGTTGTGGTGGGTATTAAGATTTAATCAAGCATAAACTTAACAACGTTCTTTAATACTATAAGTTAAAAAGTTATTGTTTAAGATAGTGAATGGGCTTAAAACGATTGCGTTAGCCCCTCCCTTTTTTAATGATGACGAATGTTGTATAATGATTCTATAACTAAGGAGGCAATATGGAGAATAAAGAATTACAAAAGATAGCAAACAATCTGCGTAAGAACATTATTAAAATGGTTGCAAATGCCAAATCTGGGCATATTGGCGGCTCTTTAAGTATCGCAGATATCATGACCGTTTTGTACTTTGAAGAAATGAATATCACAAGTGCAAACGTAAAGGACAAGGAGCGTGACAAATTTGTGCTTTCTAAAGGGCACGCAAGCCCCGCTCTGTTTGGAATTTTACATGAAAAAGGTTTCATTGATGAAGACGAATTAATGACATTCAGAAAGATCAATTCGCGCCTACAAGGACACCCAAGTATGATTTATGTGGATGGTGTCGATATGTCTACAGGTTCTTTGGGACAAGGGATTTCTACTGCAGTAGGAATGGCGTTGTCCTATAAAGCTAAGGGTCTAGATTATCGTGTATATAGTATTCTTGGTGATGGCGAAACTCAAGAAGGACAAGTTTGGGAAGCGGCAATGGCAGCAGCTCATTATAAACTTGATAATTTAGTAGCGTTTTTGGATCTTAACGGACTACAAATTGATGGAGATATTACAAAAGTCATGAATCCATTACCATTAGATAAGAAATTTGAAGCATTCAACTGGAATGTTCTTAAAATTGATGGTCATAACTTTGGTGAAATCAAAGATGCGCTTAAAAAAGCACGTGAATTCAAGGGTAAGCCAACCATGATTGTTGCAAATACGATTAAAGGCAAAGGTGTTTCATTTATGGAACATGAATATGGTTGGCATGGTGTTGCTCCAAATCAAGAAGAATTTGAAGCAGCAATGAAAGAATTGGAGGCGAAGTAATATGTCAAAAGTAGCAACTCGAGTAGCATATGGTGAAGCATTAGCGGAATTGGTTGTTGAAGATGATCGCATTTTTGTATTGGATGCGGATTTATCTGGTTCCACACATACAAATCGTGCGCAAAAAGTAAAACCTGAACGTCACTTTAATAGTGGTATTGCAGAAGCCAACATGATGGGAATGTCAGCAGGTATTGCTAGTGGTGGAAATGTTGTGTTTGCATCAACTTTTGCAATGTTTGCAGCTGGACGTGCTTTTGAACAAGTACGTAACTCCATTGCATACACAAATTTAAACGTTAAAATTTGTGCAACACATGCTGGTATTACACTTGGTGAAGACGGGGCAAGTCATCAAGCAGTGGAAGACATCGCTTTGATGCGTGCGGTTCCGAACATGCATGTGATTCAACCAGCGGATGATGTTGAAACCAAAGCAGTAATCAAAGCAATAGCCAATATTGACGGGCCATTTTATGTAAGACTTGGCCGTAGTGCTGTTGGTCGCGTCAATAAAGATGATTATGTGTTTGAACTTGGAAAAGGTCATGTGATTTCTCAAGGAAAAGACATTGCTATTATCGCAACAGGTGTCATGGTTGAACAAGCCATGCTTGCGAAAGAAGCTTTGCTTAAAGATGGCATTGATGTCACCGTTGTAAACATGGCCAGCATCAAACCGATTGATAAGGACCTCATTATTGAATTAAGTAAAACACATAAAGCACTTATTAGTGCTGAAGAACATAATGTGATTGGTGGCTTAGGTTCAGCAATTGCAGATATTTTGAGCCAAAATAATCCAACACGCTTAAAAATTGTTGGAATTGAAGATACATTTGGAGAAAGTGGCACGCCAAGTGCGTTGCTTGAAAAATATGGATTGAGTTATGATCATTTAGTTGGTCACGTCAAAACATTATTAAAAGAACTTGATTAATCAAGTTCTTCAGACTGTTGACAAACCCTCTAGTTTTAAAAAGTAAAGCAGAGGGTTTTTTCTTTTTGATGAAAAATTATTTGGTTAAGAAGAAAATAATAAAGACTTGAACTAACTTATCTTGAATTCATTGACCTTACATCGCTTAATTGCGATGTTTTTCATGTTCTGAGCAGCACAAATCAACCAAGTATAAGCTTGATTCTTCTCTATCCCTCGTATCATCGCATAACGATAACCATGGTTTTGTTTACTAT
>LSQX01232900.1_pt1 | contig 15924 bp, 17 predicted proteins | sample 654561 | NCBI WGS metagenome assembly LSQX01 (sample SAMN04489861, study PRJNA283612) | anaerobic digester metagenome | isolation source: 4 biogas reactors fed with cattle manure at either 37C or 55C with and... | place: Denmark: Kongens Lyngby | collected 2014 | reverse complement strand
ATACACGACTCCACCGTGGCCTCGAGCGAACTTTCCCTCGGGACGACGAAGGGATGGACGCCCCAGGACAAAGTGAGCTGCCGTGCCACTTGCTCGCTCGGCGTGAAGGCCAAGATCGGCATGTGCGGACGGTACTTGGATATGAGACGCGCCGTCGCACCGGAGCGGGTAATGCTCATGATCGCCTTCACTCCGAGATACTGGGCGGCATCGGACGTGGCCAGGGCGATCGCCTCGGCGACGGACTCTCCTACCCGGGCCCGCAGGTGCGCGAGGTGCGTCGAGTAGTCCGCTACCTCTTCCGCACGGCGGGCGATGCGGTCCATTACCCGAACAACGCGCGCCGGATGGACGCCGACCGCCGTCTCACCCGAAAGCATGATCGCATCGGAACCCTCGAATATCGCGTTGCAGACGTCCGTCACCTCGGCCCGTGTCGGCCTTGGGCTGCGCACCATGGAATCGAGCATTTGGGTAGCCGTAATGACGACCTTTCCCTTGCGGTTGCACTTGGTAATTATTTGCTTTTGGACGATCGGCACGTCTTCCGGCGGCATCTCAACGCCGAGGTCGCCGCGGGCTACCATGACACCGTCCGCCGCATCGATAATCTCGTCGACGTTGGCCACGCCTTCGGCATTTTCAATCTTGGCGATGACGGCCTGGTGTCCACCGAGGTCCGCGATGAGCTGTTTCACCGCATCTACATGCTCCGCCCTGCGGACAAAAGAGGCCGCGATGAAATCGACCCCTTGTTCGACGGCAAAGCGGACGTGCTCTTTGTCGGTGTCGGTCAGGGGCGGCAGGTCGACGGAGACGCCCGGCAAACTCACACCTTTGCGCGACTTCAAGATCCCACCCAAGACGACCCGGCATTCCAACCGGTCGGCCTTCACTTCCTCGACGACGAGCTCGATCAGGCCGTCGTCGAGGTAGATCGTAGCTCCGGGCCGGACGGCGGTGAGCAGGTCCGGATATCCGACGTAGACGAGGTCCGGGCCCGCAGCATCCTTGTCAGACGTGAGAGTAAGCCGATCGCCCTCGTTTAGATCGATCGCTCCGGACGGTACGTCGCCGATACGTATCTTCGGTCCTTGAATGTCGACGAGAATGCCTACCGGCCGTCCTAGCCGCTCGCTGACGCCGCGGATGTTGCGAATGCGGGCCGCATGCTCCTCCCGCGAACCGTGGGAGAAGTTCAAGCGGGCCACGTTCATCCCAGCCGTGACGAGCTGCTCGAGGACCGTGACCGACTCCGACGCCGGACCGATGGTACAGACGATCTTCGTACTCCGCAATCATATCCCTCCGTGCCCGCTCGGTCAGACCACGGCCGTGAGCAAACTGGCTAGCTCGTAATATTCCCGGTCGATCGGCTTGGGCTTGCCGATGGCGTCTTCCAAGGGCACGTCCACGACACGGTTTTGCTGTATTCCCACCATGCGACCGCTCACGCCCCGTGCCAGTAGCCGAACGGCCGCCTCGCCGAGCCGGGAGGCGAGCAGGCGGTCGCTGGCGGTGGGACTGCCGCCCCTTTGCAAATGGCCCAAAATCGTGACGCGGGTCTCGTGGTGCGAGTGCTCACTGATGTATTGGGCCACCCTAAAGCCTGCCGATTCTTCGTAGCGGCGGGTCGAACTCGGCACACCGCCTACACCTTCCGCTACGATCACGATGCTGTGCGCCTTGCCGGCCTTATGTACCTGGTCGATCTTTGCTACCAAGTTGTCGAGGTCCTCGGGAATCTCCGGAATCAGGATGGCCTCGGCACCTACGGCCAGTCCCGAGTACAGCGCTATGTAACCAGAATTGCGCCCCATGACCTCGACGACGTAGACACGGTCATGGCTGTACGCGGTATCACGCAGTTGGTTCACGGCGTGAATCACGGTGTTGAGTGCCGTATCGAACCCGATGGACACGTCGGTGCACGCGATGTCGTTATCGATGGTGCCCGGTATTCCGACGGTCGGCATGCCCTCCCGGTCAAGCGCCAACGCGCCCGCGAAGGAACCGTCGCCGCCGATCACGACAAGGCCCTCAATCCCGGCACGACGCAGATGCTCAATCGCCTGCGCTCGGCCCTCCCGCGTCATGAACTCGTGCGAACGGGCGCTGCGCAGGAGCGTGCCGCCCCGGTGGAGGTTTTCATCGAGCACCCGCTGGGAGAACTCGACGAAACTGCCCCGCATGAGACCGTCGTACCCGCGTTCTACACCGATGACTTCGAAGTTGAGCGCAGTCCCACACAGAACGACGGACCGGATGGCCGCGTTCATGCCGGGCGCATCGCCGCCGCTCGTCAATACCGCGATACGTCTTCTGTTTTGCGTCAATCCGTGTGCACCTCTTCCTCGCCCGGGGCCTCGGCTTCGGCACGGGCCTCCTCCAGCCGGACCAGCTCGTCCTCGGTTCGCACCGTGTAAGCCCCGATCTTGCGATACTTCTCATGGCGGGCGGAGAGCAGTTCGTCCTTGCTCAGGCCGTCGAGAGCGGACAAGTGACGCACGATGGCCTCTTTCATGGCGGCCGCCACCTTCTCGGGATCGCGGTGGGCGCCTCCCAATGGCTCCGGAATCACCTCGTCCACGATGCCGAACTCGGCCAGGTCTGCCGCAGTCAGGCGCAGCAACTTCGCCGCCTCGGCCGCCCGCGAGGTGTCACGCCAAAGGATCTGGGCGCACATCTCGGGCGAAATCACGGAATACCATGCGTTCTCGAGCATCAACACCCGGTCGCCCACGCCGATGGCCAATGCTCCGCCGCTGCCTCCTTCCCCTGTTATGACACAGATGGTCGGCACGGTCAGCGCGGACATACACCTTATGCTCTCGGCGATGAGCACTCCTTGTCCTCGCTCTTCCGCCTCGATACCCGGATAGGCACCGACGACGTCGATGAGGCTGATGACCGGCCTGTTGAACTTCTCGGCCTGCTTCATGAGGCGCATCGCCTTGCGGTATCCTTCCGGATGCGGGAGCCCGAAATTGCGGCGGATATTCTCTTTCGTGCTTCTGCCTTTTTGGGGGCCTATTACGGTAACGGGCCGGCCGTCGAGGAGGGCTATGCCCCCGACCATCGCGGCGTCCTCCCGCACGGCCCGGTCTCCGTGAAGCTCGAAAAACTCGTCAAAGATGAGCCCGATGTAGTCGAGCGTAGTCGGACGCTCTTTGTGGCGCGCGATCATCACGCGCTGCCACGGAGTGAGCGAGGCATATATTTGACGTCTCAGCGACTCGGCCTTTCGTTCCAAGGTGGCGATCTCGTCGGATAGATCGATTCCTTCCTTCACGGTAAAGGCCTGCAGCTCTTCGATGCGCCTTTCCAGCTCGACCAGGGGCTTCTCCCACTCAAAGACGCCGTTCAATATGGGTTGTCACCTCTAGCGAAGGCCTACGAACCGAACGAAGCGTTGATGATCTCGGCCGCCTCTTCAATCTCCGATTCAGGCACAAGAATTTCCACGTTGGCTGCTTCACCCATATGAGGCACCCCGATCGGACGCAGGCTCGCCATAATCCCCTCTGCTTCGAGGATCTCGCGGAGCATCTCGGCGACGGGGCGGTTGGGTGCGATGTACACTACTGTCCACACGGCATGCGGCCTCCTCGTTCGCGGCAATCCTCATGCATGTTTTCCGTACATCGCCAAACCATTATACCACACAGTCTCGGGGCTACGAACCACTGGTCACAAGGCCGTGCTTCGTCCAAATCTCAGCTTTGCCACGCACTTTGATGGCCGACGTATGCTCCGTGAACTGGGCGATCATCACTTCGCCGGCATCGAGCTTCTCCGTATGGTGAAACCGCGTGTCTTTGCCCCGGGTAAGTCCAATAATGGTCACGCCGTCCTCCAGCGCCTTCACGACCACGTAATCCGCATCGTGCAGGTGTTCCATGCCACAAACACCCCCTACGCCCTTGGTCCCGTCGATTTTCGGTAGGCAAGCCGGCAGTTCCTTCTTTACGTAACGTACGACGGACGGGGCAGAAGAATAATGCGCCGCGCCCGCCCATAACGTAAAGGAGGATGCACAAAAAGCGGGTGATGTGCCACGCTTGCCTTCGCTGGTGAACTCCTCTTGGCTTTTTTCACGAGTCTTGGCGTGGTACTCGGGGCGTCCCTCGTGGGCTCTTTGGCGACACTTTTCACCACCGGCTCGCCCCTCCACACCATGTACACGCTAGCGAAGTCAGTGAAACTCTGGGCCGTAGTCGTTGCCATGGGTGGGACGTTTCCAACTATTCGCGCACTGGAATCGGGCCTCGCGGGAGGTGAGGTCGCCACGCTGGCGCGGCAAGTGGCCATCATCGTTGCGGGGCTGGCGGGCGCTACGTGCGGCTACTCGCTCGTCACGGCGATCACGGGGGGAGAGTGATGATCCGGGCGGTCAGTCAAAGAACGCTCCTCGCATGCTGTGCGTGCCTGGCCCTCGGCATACTGGGAGGGGCCTCCGGTGCCGTCGTGCTGCTTGGCCAGGAAGTCGACCGCCTTACCCTGGACGTCGCGGCCTTGCTGGACGAGATCGAACGCCTGACGAGCCGCATTACGGTGCTCGACGCGTACGGACCGACGGGCGGCGATCACGTCGAAACGATTGAGATAATCGCCCGCGGCGTGGAAAGGGCCCGGCCCGCGATCGAGCAATCCTTGAAGTCGCTTCTGACCCACCTGATTGGAGAGGAACTAAACCGCGTCCACGCGGCGACCGTGCACCAAGTGCTCGAACGCACGCTCACCGTCGACCGACAAGAATATGAAGTGCAGGTGCGCTACGTCTACGTCACGCCGACGCTGCGCGCCTACGTCGACGTCCGGCCCTTGGGCGAGCCCGACTTGATCGAGTAAGCAAAGCGGTCTAAAGCGCCACGCTCGCCTCGCCCAACACGGTGAAGTCGGGAACGTCCTCCTCATCGACGTCGACTCGCCGGACATCGGCGCCTAGCGTGCGCAGTTTATCGTCAAACTGCTCGTACCCGCGGTCGATAATGTGGGCCTGGCTCAGTTCCGTCTCGCCTTCGGCCGCCAAACCCGCGATCATTAAGGCGGCGCCGGCTCTCAAATCCGTCACTTCAACTGGAGCCCCCGTCAGGCGCTCCACGCCGCGGACGATCGCCGTATCCCGTTCCACCTTGATGTCCGCTCCCATGCGGAGCAGCTCGTCGACGTAGCGGAAACGGCCGTCGAACACCGTCTCGCGCACGACACTCGTCCCGTCGGCCAATGACAGCATGGAGACGAAAGGCTGTTGCAGGTCAGTCGGAAAACCGGGGTAGACGGCCGTTTCGATGTCGACGGCCTGCATGCGGCCTTCCCCGCTCACCGTGAGGCTGGCATCGTTCTCCTCGATCGTCAGTCCGGCCTCGCGCAGTTTCATGATCGGCGAGCGGAGATGTTCAGGCATCACGTTGTGCAGAGTAACCCGGCCGCCTACCGTTCCGACGGCGATCGCGAAGGTCGCCGCTTCCAGCCTGTCGGGAATAATGGTGTGCTCGACCCCGGAAAGACGGGTCGCACCGTCGATGCGGATCACGTCGGTACCTGCACCGCGGATGCGCGCACCCATCGAGTTCAAAAAGATGGCGACGTCGACCACCTCGGGCTCTTTCGCCGCGTTTTCTAAAATCGTCGTACCTTCCGCACGGCACGCCGCCAGGAGCATGTTGATCGTGGTGCCGACGCTCGCCCGATTGATAAAATAGTGGGTCCCCGTGAGCTTCGGAGCCCTCGCTTTCATGCAACCGTGCTCGATAGTCACCTTAGCGCCCAGCTGCTCGAAGCCTTTAATGTGAAAGTTGACGGGCCGTGAGCCGATGGAACAGCCGCCGGGCAGGGGAACCTCCGCATAACCGCGCAACGCGAGGAGCAAGCCGGCAACGTAAAACGATGCGCGAATGCGCCGCACAAGATCGTATGGGGGGCTGACGGGCCGAATTCCTTTGCCGTTAATATGCAGGCGGCCGGCCGCGTCGAACCAGACCTCGGCGCCGATGGATCGCAGAATCATCGCCATGGTCCACACGTCGTACTGGCGCGGCACGTTTTCTAATATGCATTCTTCCTCGGCTAACCCTGCGGCGGCCATGATAGCCAGTGCGCTATTCTTCGAGCCGCTCACCGTTATCGTGCCGTGCAGCGGATTCCCGCCGCGAATGAGCATCCGGGCCATACTCTGACCTCCGTTTGTCTACAAGTCGCCCCCCGGCGTGGCGCTTTCCGGCTCAAGCTTCACCCTCGAAATAGTAGCGCAGGAGCTCTTCAATCAACTCGTCCCGGGCGAACTGCCTCATGGCGCTGCGTGCCCCACGGTGACTCGTAACATATGCAGGGTCGCCCGACATAAGATAGCCGATCAGCTGGTCGATGGGCTCGTACCCCTTCTCGCGAAGCGCCTCGTACGCAAGCTGGAACGAGCGGCGTATCGCAGCCGCTCGCAGCTGATCGCGCACTAAGGGAAACCGGCGCGTCTCGTTCGGAGAGGAAGGCATTGGGCAACGCCCCTTCTATTACACAGCGCCCACTCTCTGGTAGGCCAAGCTTACGGTACGGTCATGCATACTCTATTTTCCATTGCCGGGACGAATCTCCTCCTCCGAACCTAAGGCCGGTACGACCAGTTCTTGCCGTTGTTGTTGTCCCAGTCTCCGATATCGTTGCGGAAGCAAAATTCCAAGGAGCCGGCTGCCAGCATCAGGGGCAAGCCCACCTCGTACACACCGTCGCGTCGCTTTACCATGCGTCTTTCGCGCACCTCACGCCAGGCACCGGGACCGTATCCGTAGTGCAAGAAAAGCGGACGTCCCGTTTGCGCGAGCGGTCCCCCGTAGGCGATCAAGAGCTCTTCACCGGCCTGTTGCACACGCACTCCTCCGTCCAGCCGGACGCTCCCTTCGTCCGTGACGCGGGTCGCGGCAGGCTGCACTTCGGCGATGGCTCCCACTTCTTGGTCTTCTTCCCCCGCTGCGCCGTAGAAGATCTCCCGTATGCGTCTCCAGAACGTTGCCACCTGCACCCCTCCCCGTGTGCATCCTCCCTATTAGACTACGCTGCTGGTATAGTCTTGCCCGGTAGCGCCGCCTTACACTGGAAATAGCCCGCCCGCCTATACATTCGGTGGCCAGCGCAGACAAAAAAGGGCCGAAACCGGTACGAAGGTCCGGTCTCGGCCCGCCCCCGGCGAACGGAAAGGGCAAACCCTAAGCCGGGCGCGCCTCGACGTCACGGGTAGCGATCACGTTGACGCCAGTGCCTAGAGCGTTCTCCAAAATGACGGTACCCATCTTAACGGGGGCGCTCACCTCAATCGTATGGAGCAGATCGGTCAATTCCAATACCTTGTCCTTGGGAACAGGTTCCTCCGTCTTCACGGGCAGGCGCGCCCACACGCCGCCCTTCACGCGCACGGTAGTCGTCACCATCCTGGTCGGGGCCGTATGCTCCTGTTCTGCGAAACGCTTGCCGATTTTGCAGCCGAAGCCCCGCACTTCCACGATGTCGGGACCGTCGTGCTCTACTTCGAGACGGCAGCCCAACGGACAGCCGATGCACAGGTACGTCGTGACCGTCGTCGTCGCCATCAAGCATCGCCCCTTTCTACCACTTCGACGAGCAACGAGTCGCCGTGGAAGTTTTCCAGGAACTCGGGCTTTACCTTAAGCGTCACCATCTCGCCGGGCACGACATACCGCAGCCTTTTCTGGTACACCTCTCCGAGGCGCAGGACACAGCGCTCCATCGGCTCCCGCACCCGCATGTAAATGGTGTGTTCCCGTTCCGACGAGATGGAATGGGGCACCGTGTAGCGCACGTTGCGACCCGGAACGAGCTTAATGTTATCCTTCGGTCGCCTCTGGCCCCGGGCGAATTCTCCCGCGCAGCGGCCGGCGAGCAGCGCCTCCTGGGTCACGAAGTCGACGAGATCGTGGATATGCACTACGTTGCCGCAGGCGAAAATGCCGTCAACCGACGTCTCCATGGCGCTGTTTACGACGGGTCCGCCCGTCACGGGATCGAGGCGCAGATTCAGCCGCTGCGACAGCTCATTTTCGGGAATGAGCCCGATCGCGAGAAGTAGCGTATCGCATTCAATTCTCCAACCCTTGTCCAGTATGGGCCGGAGGTTCTCGTCGACGGGAGCCACGGTTACGGCTTCCACGCGTTCTCTGCCGTGGATCTCGGCGACCGTCGTGGACAGATGCAGGGGAATGTCGAAGTCGTGCAGACACTGAACGATGTTGCGGTTTAAGCCGTTGGCGTACGGCATGATCTCGAAGACCCCGAGCACTTCCGCGCCTTCCAGCGTAAGGCGCCGTGCCATAATCAGACCAATGTCTCCGGAGCCGAGGATAACGACCCTCTTACCGGGCAAGTAACCCAGCATGTTGGTAAACTTCTGAGCGAGGCCCGCCGTGAACACGCCCGCAGGACGTGTGCCCGCTGTGCGGATCGCGCCCCGCGTCCTTTCCCGGGCGCCCATGGCTAACACTACAGCTTTGGCCGGAACCTCGCGCAGGCCGCCCTCGCCCGACATGATCGTAACGGTGCGGTCGGGGGCGATGTCGAGTACGTAGGAATTCGTCGCGATTTCGATACCGGCCTCCTCGACCATCCTGAGAAAGCGGGTGGCATACTCGGGGCCGGTGAGTTCCTCTTTGAAATGATGGAGTCCGAACCCGGCGTGGATGCACTGCCACAAAATGCCCCCGGCTTCCGGCTCGCGGTCGACGACCAAAATGCGCTCGGCACCGCCCTCACGCGCTCCGAGGGCGGCAGCAAGCCCCGCCGGGCCACCGCCGACGATCACCACGTCGTATGCTTCGTGTTTCAGCACGGGCATCGTTGCCGTCGTCATGACCCCACCTCCTCAAACTCGCAAACCAGCCAGGAGTTGCCACCCTTCTTGGTCACTTCGGTCATGGAAATCCCCAATTCCTCGGAAAGGAGCTGCATCGAGCGCCAAGAGCAAAAGCCGCCCTGGCACCTGCCCATTCCCGCCCGTGTGCGGAACTTGATGCCGTCGAGCGTGCGGGCGCCCGCCCGGATTGCATCGCGAATCTCGCCTTCGGTCACATATTCGCAGCGACAGACGATCTTCCCGTAGCTGGGATCCCGGGCAACCAACCGCCGCTGCTCCTCCCGCGGCAGCATGTTGAACCGCACGGGAGCTTTGTAGGTAGGATCGAAGTCATGCTTCTCGGCAAGTTCGAGCCCGAGATCGGACAGCATGCGTACGACATCGACCGCGATAGCTGGGGCCGCCGTCAAACCCGGCGACTGAATGCCTGCGACGTTTATCAGACCTTCCACGTGCGAAGGTCCGATAATGAAGTCATTTCCGTCGGCCACGGCCCGCACGCCGGCAAACTGGGCGATACAGTCCCTTTCCGAGATGCCCGGCACGACGCGCTTTACAAAGGAGAAGACTTCGTCGGATCCGGCCCAAGACGTGGCTACGTCGGTCTTGTCTTCCGTCGCATGGGCCGTCGGCCCGACCATCAAAGTTCCGTCGTAGGTAGGAATCACGAGAATGCCCTTACTCTCGGGTGTAGGCAAGGGGAACAGAAGGCGCTGCACAAAACCTTGGAGCCTCTTGTCCAGCAAATACTCCTCGCCTTTTCTCCCCGTGATGCGGAAGGTGTCGTCGCCGGCCATGCGCGCGACCTCGTCGGCAAACAGCCCGGCTGCGTTGACAATGAACCGAGTCGGAATCGGCTCCCCGCCTGCGATCACAAGGAAGCCGCCGGGAATGCGTTCGATCGCGGAAACGGGCCGCCCCAGCGCTAACTCGAGGCCGTTTTTCCGCGCGTTGCCGGCGAAAGCAAAGCAGGCTTCGTAAGGGTTGATAACCCCGGTAGTCGGCGCATAAAGCCCGGCCACCACGGACGGTGAGACGTTCGGCTCCTCACGCAAGATACGGTCCCGGTCCCAGATCTCCAAGCCGGGTACCCCCAAAGCCTCCCCTTGCTCCTTCATCGCCAGGAGTTTGTCCACTTCCTCTTCCGAGAAGGCCAACGTCAGCTCTCCGATCCGCTTGAACGCAAATCCGAGCTCCGCGGCAAGACGATCCCACATCTGGTTGCCCGGCCATTCATACTTGGCTTTGATCGTACCGGGTTCACTGTGATGACCCCCGTGAATGATGCCGCTGTTCGATTTGGAGGTGCCGAAACCTACTTCGACCTCCTTTTCGACCAGAACGGCCCGGACGTCGTAGCGCATGAGCTCGCGCGCGATCGCAGTGCCGATGATGCCTCCGCCGATGATTGTCACGTCGTACACATTGAGTTCCCCCTTGTTCCGGCGCCGACTACAAGCACGATACCGCACCGCCGGCAAAAAGAAAGACTCCTCCCCGTGAAAGGGAGGAGCCTTCTCGAAGTCTCCTGCTCTCCCGCCTAGATTCACTTAGACTATACCACGCATACCCGTGGCCGGGCACTGTCAGAAGACCCGTGAAAGTCCGGGTCTTTACACACCCGACGCCGGGGACAACTGTCCCTAGTGCTACCTCCTATGCTCTGCCTGCGGGATGCCGGCCACAGGTACGGATGCCGTCAGCAGCGCGCCCGGGCCGTCCGGGTTGTTCTCAAGGCGCCAGCTGCCTCCCAACTGACTCAGCCTCGCGTCGATGCTGCCGAGGCCTAAGCCGATGCGGACAGGGCCGGGAGGTAGGCCGTCTCCGTCGTCTACGACGACGATGGTCAGTGCACCTTCCCTCGCCGAGAGCCTCACCTCGACCGAGGACGCCCGGGCATGACGGCAGGCGTTGGCCAGAGCCTCCTGGACGATACGGTACGCTGTGAGCCGGATACGCTGGGGAATGCTGTTCTGGGCCACGCTGTCCCACTCGGCGACCTGCGCATCGACTGAGAGCCGGATGTCCATCCGGTGACGGTTCGTGTCGGCCAAAGACCGCAGGGCGGGAATCAAACCAACCTGAATGATGGCCGGGTGCAACCGATGGCTCACCTTGCGGACGTCCTCCTCCCTCACCCTGTCGAGGACGTCGCGGCACTCTTCGACTAAAGCCGCAGCCCGCTCCGGATCCGTAGAAATGAGATCGCTCGCCTCACCCAACCTGTGCCAAACGACGAGCAGGCGGGATTGGACCTCACCGTGGAGAAACTCGGCCACCTTCCTGCGCAGCTCTTCTTCGGCTTCGGCCAGCAGAGCGTGGGAACGACGCAGCTCTTCCAAGTGGCGGCGCGACTCGGCCAGTAAGCAGGTGTTTTCCATAAGTAGCGTCACTTGGCGAGCGAACGCTTTGCCGATCGCCTCTATCGCTTGTGTGATCGGCTCGGCGTGGTGAAACGTGAGGGCTGCGCAAATCTGGCCGCGGCAGCGGAGAGGTACCGCAAAAACGTGTGCGATGCCGATGCGGCTTTTCAAGGCCGCCAGCACCTCGACATCGACGAAGCCCGCAGTGACCTCTTCGAGGGTAGCGCGAACCGGCATCCCCTCGAGGAAAATCTGCCGCAACAAGGGATTTGCCGTAACTTCGGGATTGAGGTCTTCCAGGGAAAAGCCTTGGAAGATCCGCTCCAAATCGCGCACGCCGAGGGATATGCGAGGAGTGGAGGTCGACCCCGCGACACGGACCGCGCGCCCCTTTTCCCGGTCGAACCAGTACAAATAGACGGCGTACGCACCGGTTGCCATACGCGCGTTGTCTACGATTTCCCGGTAAAGATCGGCTTGCTGCGTCTCTGGACCGCCCAGGCAAGCGTCGTCCATGGAACGTCTCTCCCATGCCCAGGTTTGCCTTGATGGTTCAGCGCCGGCGGGCCGATTCCTTCGTCGACAAGCTCAATACCGGAATGCTCATTACTATCCTACTAATAGATGAAATCACGGATGTCATAGCGACTCGTCTTGATGCCCAGGCTACGGGCGGCGCTGCAGAGCCGATCGTATTCCCTCTCCATTTCCGCTTCATCCAAGGCGCGGATGCCCGCTTCTCGCCTCTGGCGGGCGTACTCGGTCTCCTCGAACTCGATGAACGGAGAAATATATAGGATATCATCGGCTCCGAGCTCCATGCGCTCGAGAACCCGCAGGGTCGCGCGGGCGTGCTGCTCCCGGAAAGCGTCACCTCCGATACCCACCATCACGATGGGACTCACAGCTACTCCTGCCTGTTTCAGGTCGGAGACAAGGCCGAGCACGTCATCTCCAGAGCCCGGTTTGTTGAGAAAGCGAAGCAACTCGTCGGAACCGGTTTCCATGCCGATGTAGACCCGGTGCAGGCCGCTTTCCCGCAGAGCCTTCCATTCGTCTACCGTATGCCTCTCGCCCGAGAAGACATCGACAAAACCGTAAACGGGTTCATCGGGGAAGGACTCGCGGGTCGCCTTGATGTACTCGAGCAGCCGGTCCGCGTTCAGGGCCAATGCGTTTCCATCACCGAGGAAAAGGCCCTTGCGCATCCGCAATCCTTTGCCGAACAGTCTTTTCACTGCTTGGATGTGTTTGCGGAATTGCGACAGGGTGCGCATGCGAAACCGGCGGCCTTTGTAGAAATTGCAGAAGGTGCAGCGGTTCCAAGTGCACCCTTCCGTCACTTGCAAGACGACGCTCCGGTATTGGTCGGGCGGCAAAATCGGAATGGGATGGTATACGGAACGAAAGCGGCGTTCCTCGTTGAGCAGCATACGTGGCGTCCAGGTAAGGATCTCCTCCTCCAGCCTGCGCCTTAGCTCACCCGCCGTTTCGGGATACACCTCGCGGGCCAGTGCATAGACGTCGCGGTAAACATTAAACGCCTCGGGCCCCGACAGCCAACGACGATGGCGCCGGTCCTCACGCCAGCGCAGCAGCACCCGTGAGTCCAAGGCGCGCCGGTAAGTCAAGCCGTCACGAAAGAAGCCAACCATGCGTCCTTCCCGGTCGAAGGACATGACGCACGTGCGATCGGGACTGAGGGTGGTGTACGCCTCGTCCAGAACCGTGATGAGATCAGGGAACCGTTTAGACATGATGCTCCCCTCCTTAGGTTCCGTCTCTCATTGTATCGATACCCGCATGGAAGCCGCAGCCTACATTTGTCTCCATCTCGGGCAGTGCAGATGACAGGGGTCGGACGGAACCGGTGCATTTTGCTCCAGGATATCGCGCGACGAGGGGCGAAAAGGTCGGCGAGGGTCCGTCTACCGTACGACGGCGAGAGCGAGGAAGGCGGGACAAAATCATGCGAAACTTCATTCGAAAGTTCGCCTGGCGCCACCTGGTACTGCTCGGAATCGTCACGTTTGTAATCATTGATCTGTATTCCGTCCTCGCCCACAATCAAGGCAAGGGCTATCGCTTGTTCTACCCGGTATCCGAAGTCGCACGGGAGGCCCCATGGGAGCGGAGCACGGTCGCCGTCGTGCGCGCCGGCACCGAGGGACTGCCCCATCCCGTCGACCCGGACGCATTGGGCGCAAATATCACCGCAGAGCAAATCGAGCAAATGGTGCGCCTAGCCGTGGAGCTAACGGGCGGCATGGGACAAGTCGTCGGGCCCGATGCGAAGCAGGTACTCATCAAACCGAACTGGGTCACCGATGCCGAGTCGGGAAGCGGCTCGATTACGGACGCACGCGTTGTCCGCGCAGTGGTCAAGCTGGTGTACGAAGCGAACCCCGACGTACAGATCGTGGTAGCCGACGGCTCAGGGGAGTGGATCGACCGCTCGACGGCCAACAGGTACGCGATATCCAATGCCTCGGTGCGTGACGCCCTGCAGCGCAACGGATACCGGCAGATGGTCGAAGAGCTGCTCGGGGACCCGGCCCTTCCCGGTCTAAAACTGCGCCTCGACGACCTGAACGTACCCATCGCCGACACGGTATTGGTGGAAATTCCCGGGGGCGGGTGGTACCAGGATGCGTACTGGACCCATAAGCTTGTGACGGAATCGGACGTAGTGATCTCCGTACCCGTTATGAAAATCCACGGAACCCGGATCACGGTCAGCCTGAAGAACAACATCGGGGCCGCGCCCGGGTCGAGGTACGGATGGGCGAAGATGGGACTCGACCACAATCCTGCCGTGATCGACAAAGTCATCGTCGACATGGCTACGGTCGTCGGAGTCGACTACGTAGTGGTGGATGCTATCACCGCCTTGGAACGGGCGTACACCCGCGCCAATGGGTCGCCGCTGCACAGAAACATGATCTTAGCCGGGCGCGATCCCGTAGCCGTGGACGCGGTCGCGGCGCGGCTGATGGGCTTCAATCCGGATGACATCTCCCACGTCACCATGGCGGCCATGACCGGACTCGGCATCGCAGACCTCGATCGCATTGACGTCGTAGGCGAGAGCATCGAGTCGGCCGCGTACCTTTTCCAGAAGAACATAATGCACGAAAACTGGTTGGGACGGTCGAAGGAAGGACAAAGCTTTAGGATCTGGACGTTCAATGCCGCATCGTCACAACTGGATCCCGCCGCGATTCCGACGCCTGGAGAAAAAGGCTGGACGGAGCCCCTATATGCCTCCGATGATTTTATCGATATCAGTCAAGCCATTCCCGATCGCCACACCGCGTACTACTACGCATTTACCCACTTTTACGCTCCGCGCGACCAGAAGGCCGAGCTTCGCGTCGGGTCGAGCACCGCGATGCGGGTCTGGATCGACGGCGAATTGGTCTACGATTTTCAGCGACTGAGCCGACGACATGTGCTGCCCAACGACGTGGTGGAGATCGATCTGACCGAGGGGAACCACACGCTTTTCGTCCAGACCCGAAAAGGTACGTTCAGCCTGACCATTGCGGAGCCGGTACCGGAAGACATCCCCGACAAACGCTTCCCGGAACGCTACGCGGGAACAAGGGTCCACGGGCTCAAGACTTGGATCTGAAACGCCGAGGCAGGCAGGTGATCGACGTGCCAGAACCCCTCGCCGAGTTTCTGGTCTCGGTTACTTATACTTTGCGGCTCCTTTCCCACTCCAAGAGCTGGCAGATCGTGCGCGGCGCCTGGGAACTGGGCGAGGCGCTGTGGTTTTGGTTCGTTTTGGGCCTCACCATCACGACGACGATCGCGACGTTCGTTTCGCCGGGATCGTTTACTAAAGGGATACAGCGCTTGGGATTCGGCGGCCTCCTGCTCGCTGCCTTTCTTGGAGTCATCTCGCCTCTCGCCACCTATAGCGTGATCCCGCTGGCAGTCATCTTGCTCCGGCAGGGAGCTCCCCTGGCGCCCGTTGCGGCTTTCACGATTAGCTCGCCGCTGATCAATCCGAGCGTCTTCACGATGACGGCCGGAGGTTTGGGGATCGAGATGGCATGGGCAAGGGTGCTGGCGAGCTTTCTCTTGGCCGTTGCAGGCGGCTGGCTGGCAGGCAAGTGCGAGAAGCGGTGGGGCGGCGTCGAGGCGTACTTGCGCCACGAGGACGCCGCACCGCTGCATGTCCCCTTCCGCCATTACCGCAAGTCGGTGGAAGGGCTCAGAAGCGGTCGCTTTCAGAGGATGCTGCAAGGACGGGAGGGTGCCCGTTCGTGGCTGCAGACCTTTGGACTCCAGTTGAAGTTCGCCGGCAAGTTTTTCGTCCTCGCTCTCCTGATCTCGGCGGCCGTGGCGGAACTGGTCTCTCCCGCCGCGATTATGCAAGTCGTAGGGCCTTCCTCCCGGTATTCCATCCTGCTGGCGGCAGCTGCAGGCGTACCGCTTTACGCATGCGGAGGCGCGGCGATACCGTTGGTCCAGGTTCTTTCGGCCATGGGCATGACACCGGGATCGGCCCTCGCTTTCTTCATCACCGGACCGGCAACGAACGTCTCAACGATGCTTACAGTCGCCACTCTGTTTCGCCGAAACTTCCTGACCCTTTACTACGCCGTCTTGCTCACAGGCGCGGTCGCAGCGGGATACTTATTCCAATGGATGAGTATGTTCTAGATCCGGGGCACACAAAAAAGACCCAGCGGC
>LSQX01147140.1_pt1 | contig 15924 bp, 20 predicted proteins | sample 654561 | NCBI WGS metagenome assembly LSQX01 (sample SAMN04489861, study PRJNA283612) | anaerobic digester metagenome | isolation source: 4 biogas reactors fed with cattle manure at either 37C or 55C with and... | place: Denmark: Kongens Lyngby | collected 2014 | reverse complement strand
CACCAGGTTCGTGGAACAGCAGTACGGCTATGAGGAAGAAGAGGAGGAAATAGAGACCTCCACCGTGCAGGGAAACTACATAGCCCGCACGATCCACGGCATGGTACGGAACAACTGCACTTTCAACAGTGCCTGCAACGCCCAATTCCAGTCGCTTGTAGCCTATGGGGCCAAGAACGCCGGGTGGCTGCTATGCAGGGCAGGGCTGTGGGACAGGATAGTGAATTTCGTGCATGACGAGATCATCTACATATTGAAGCCCGAGGAAGTGGACATATGGGTGCCGCGGATCGAGGCGCTCATGATAGAGGGCATCAAGATAGCGGTGCCCGATGTGGAGATCGGCGTGGAGACCTCGGTAGGCATCCACTGGGACAAGGGCGCGACAGAATACCTTAAGCTGCCCAGGGACGAGGAAGGAAACATCATAGTGCACGAAAATCCGTACGTCAGGAAAGTGTACGAAGACAATGGTATGCTGGCCCGGTTCTGGAACGGCAAGTCATGGGAATCGCACGCCCCATTGACCCCCGAGGAACTAGCAGTCCTGGGCGGCAATTAAGACTGGCTCTGTGCGAGGGCCATTTAAGCGAGGAACAACATGAGATCAGCAATCGGGGCCTCCTACAGGGGGCCGGGACAAGGCGGAGCCGTCGTAGGGTACACCAAGCCAGAGTACGGCAAAGGCTACAAAATCGAAATGCTCCCCTACCAGACAGGCGGAGTACTTAACAGGAACCTATGGACATCCAAGCTCTCCCAGCTCAGGATCATTCCCGGGGTAGACAAGCGTACAGGCGAGGTGTATAGGCAGAACATCAACATCGACCAATACGGGGGAACATACGAGGACGCAGGCCTCGAATCCCCCGACATAAGCGTCACGCCCGACCAAATCCAGCTCCCGCAGGAGCACTTCATCAGCGACTCCTTTGTGAAGGTGACGACGGTGTCCCAGTTCGGCGCCAGGAAGCTCAGCTTCATTACCGACTACGAGCCCGGCTCCAAGGACGCGGAGCTCTACGGCGGCGGCACCATAATCAAGCACTTTATCAGGAACATCCGCTACAGCGCCAATCCCAGGGCAGGCACAAGGCCAAGGGTCAAGCCCCACAGCGATTGGAGCTTGTGGACGGCGCAGCAAGGCATCCTCACGTTCGACAAGCCCACTATCATGTTCCAGTGCCTGTCGTTCATCATGAACGGCAACCCGGCAAAGGACGCAAACGGGAATCCAATGGTGGATTCCAATGGCAACCCGATGCCGCTGTTCTGCCTGGTGGCGCTCGACAACAGGAGCGCGCAGACGAACCTGCTGAACGCCCTGGCGACGCCCGCGAACAGGGCGCTGCCGCTTGACGGGAAGACGAACAACCCGTACGGCGGCATAGCGGAAGCGGATGGCGTGCTCGTCTATTTCGCACCGGGCAAGGACACGGAGGGGCGGAACACGCTCCGCGTGCAGCCGAACAAGAACCCGAAGACATGGGCTCCGGAGCCGTACCCGCTTACGGAGGAGCAGTGCAGGGGCTTGTTCATCCCGTGGAGCGACTTGCTGCACTTCATGACAGCAGACGAGCAGTGCGCAGTCCTGGCGGCCGAGTTCGGGGCGGACACCGTGAACTACGTGATCTCCAACGAGCCTGCGCTCGCCCGGTACACCATTCCGGAGAAGATCGCGCATGTGGGCATCGGCAAGTACGCCTCGCTGGGCGCCAGCATGGGAGGCGGCAGCGTAGACCTTACCGGGCACGCCCCGGCATACGCCCCGCCGCCCCCGGCAGCGACGCCGCAGCAGGCACCTCCTTCAGGGCTTCCCACGGCCCCCGGCGAGGCTCCGGTGGGCCTTGCGGGGCTTGCGAAGGAGCACAGGCCAAAGGCACAGGAGGATGCCATGGAAAAGCTCAGGGCATCCGGCGTCAAGATAGCGGAACCAAATACAGGGGAGCCAAGGAAGGACCTCACGCAGATGGCGGCTTCCTTGACGGCGCTTGATTTGGGACCTTCCGAAGAGCAGGAAGAAGAGGACGATTCGAATCCATTCTTCTAGTATGCATTTGAAAAGTGCGGGGCGGGCGACTGCCCCGCGCAATAGGAGGCGCCAATGGCGAAAGCAAACACGAAGTTCATCGACAAGTTCGTCGGTGACATTAAAAAAGACTCCGGCGCTATAATCCTTACACCGAAGGAGATGCTGGAGCAGCAGTTCGGCTTCCCGCTGAAGCACTTCAGCCAACAGTACATATTCGGGGCAACCGGACTGCGCATCGGGCAGTGGTACTCGATATCGGGCCCCAAGGAAAGCTGCAAGTCCAGCCTGCTGTTCGACGTCATGGGGCATGTCTGCAAGTACCTTGGGGGCATCGCCGTACTGATAGAGACGGAGGGGAAGATAGCTCCCGACCTGCTGCACGGCATCCTGCAGACGCGGTACGGCGAGGATATCCTCGGAGGGCAGCTGCAGGTAAGCAGGCACAAGGACAAGCGCACAGGGAGCACATACCCGCATACGCTCAAGACAGCCGGTGACTTGCTGTTCGACCCGAAGAGCGGCATAATAGCAAAGTTCTCCGGCGTGTACGATGTGCCGCTGCTTGTGGGGCTTGACAGCATAGGAGGCGCCGCGGACGAGGCTACAGCGAAGAAGATCGAGTCCGACGGGGCCGTGGGCAAGCAGTTCGCGGACAAGCAGCACCACATGAAGTACTTGTCCGAGAACTTCTCCCTGCTGGCCAGCGACACCCCCATAGTCGTAATGACGATCAACCACGAGTCCACGAGAATGGGACCGACCGGCATATCGTACAAGACCATCACAGGGGGCGACGCACAGCAGTACAAGGCCGGGCACATGCTCTCGATGGCGGTACGGAGAACATACCAGAGCGGCGGCGGCAAGGACTTGGTGCTCAAGACGATAAAGACATCGTTCTGCGACGCCAGGAAACTCGACCTCAGCTTCCGCTGGAACAAGTTCAACAACATGGAGGGACACCGCTTCGAATGGGAGCTGGCAAGCGCCGTGCTGCTGGCGGATCCCGACAGGGGCATCGGGGACCTCCGCGACATAGTCGACGTGAAGGTGAGCGACAAGGGACTGGTGACATGCCCCCAGCTCAACTGCACATCCGTACAGCCGGAGGAGTTCGAGGAGCAGCTCATGGCCAGCGACCTCCTGCCGCAGCTCCAGACGCACATGTGCATATCCAGGATCAAGGGCATAGGGGAGTACGCGGAGCATATGCTCCGGCTGCAGGACCCGAAGGCGGCCAAGAAGGCGGAAGAGAAGGCGGCCAAGGAGCCCGCGCCGGCAAAGAAGTCCCGCGCAAGGAAAAAGAAGGAGGGGCCTGAGGTGCAGGACCACGAGGAGCAGGAGCCCCAGGAAGCCGCTGATGGAGCGTTCTTCGAAGAGGAGGCACAAGATGGGCAGCAACCTTGACAGGCTCGTAGCGTCCCTCAGGGAGACCGCTGAAATAAAGCGCGACCTGAGGAACGACGAGGACATCATAGCGTGGGTGCGCTCCAACTGGCATTTGTTTGTACCCAGGCGGAGACTGATGACGGATGCCGTAGCGCAGATGCAGGAGGGGACGTTCACGTACGATGTGCCCGGCCTGGAGCTCGCCCTGGAGCTCCCGGAGGATTTGTTCTTGCGCAGGCTCAAGGCCGAAGAGGCCAAGAAGACGATGTGGCAGTGGCACGGGAGCAAGGCGGAGGAGGTGTTCCTTGGCATATCCAGGGAGTACCCGTCGCCGACTGTTCTTTTTGTCGCGGGGCAATCATCGATTGTAGCAACCACCGCGTACGTAAGCGGAGCTCCCGGCCTGCAAATCTCCAAGGTCTCGAGAACGGCGGAGGACGGCGGGGACGTCCACATATACAAGGCCGAGCAGGCGACAATAAGGCAGCCGCGAATATTCAGAGGAAAGCAATGAAGAAGCAAAAGCAAGAAACAGCCCTAATACAGTTCGACGTATTGGAGATACCCGACGAGACGACAGACCCTATCGATGCCGCCGGAATCACCCTGCCACTGCAGGCAGACATAACCGACGCCAAGATCATAACCGAGGTCAAGAAGCTCATACCGGCCGTGGACGTCGGGGACGTGGACGGGGCGGCAGGTGCGCTCGACACCCAGGAAAAGCTGAACACGTGGTTCGTGAGCTCGCTGGACAGCGTCAAGAGGAACAGGCAGTCGTGGACCCGCGACGACGTCCAGCGGTCGGCGGCCTCCATGGCGCAGTTCTGGTACATATCGTCCGTACTCAGCAAGGCGCTCGCGTCAGGTAGGTACGGCTCGGGGACGGCGGAGAAGCTCGCCGAGCAGGCGGGCATATCCCCGGCGTACATATACAGCATCAAGCTGGTGGCCGATCGGCTTACTCTCAAGGAGTGCTACTTGCTGGGCTCCAGAATGGTGGAATCCAGCTCGTTGCGGACTTTGGCGCACGTTGTCGACGACGACAAGCGCGGCGCAATAGTCAAGGCATTCCTCGAGAGTTGCACCACGACATCGGACAGGAAGGGACTGAGGGCGGCAAAAGCCAAGCTCATAGCCGCGGCCACCAACGGCATCAAGGAGGAGGCCATAACAGTGGACCACTCCTCGGAGCTGTCGGACGAGCCCTTCCAGGAGGCGATCAATGCGGGGAAGCAGTTGAAGAGGGCGATCAAGGTACTCGATAATTTCATCAACCTGGAAAAGGTGGATATCCTAAGGGTCGCCATTGACAACTGCTACGTAAGCTACCAGATGCCGAATGCCGAGAGGGTATGCGAAGACCTGAAGGCGCTTGCCAAGAGGTTCTCGGAGGCCGTGGACAAGGCGGCGGCCACACTGGGGGACTTCAAGGTAGGCGCCGATAGCATAGCCAGCGGTCTTAAAGTGCTCCAAGACAGTGACTTGGAAGAGGAGCAAGACGAATGAAGCCCCCGGCATTGGCCAAAATAGCCAAGGACGCCGACCGCGTTTACCAGAGCGTCAGGGCGTACGAGGGAGTTCTTTTGGCCGATGCCGAGCTTTCGAAGCTAGTCAAGGAAGCGGCGATAGCATTGGCCAGGCAGAACCGCATAAAGCCGGAGCAGCTTAGGCCGGAGCACCTGAACGCGGTGTACGCCGCACTGTCCCAGCTGAGGAACAAGGAAGCGACCCGCAAGCAGCTCAAGGCGAACACGACCAGGCTGGCGGCCAATTGGCACTACATAGCGGAGGGGCGTCCGATCCCCATGTGGAGCGGCTCCCAGCTGCCTTGTGCGCTGCTGTGCCAGGGGCTCATGCGAAAGCCGCCTCTGCCCGACGGCAGGATGATGTTCGCAGTGCGCCTCAAGGCCCAGGACAGCATCATAGCCGGAATCACAATTGATACCGAGATGCAGGACCATGCCCTGGAGCTGTTCGCGGTGCACAGGTCGGGGACATTCAGGATGAAGCCGGGTCCGGAGGATGTAAGCGGAATGCAGTTCATGGCGATGCTCGAACTAAGGGGAAGCGATGTGAAGGTCGCCGACATGTACTGCAAGGAAGTGCAGAAACAACACAACAAGGAGCTAATGAAAGCCAGGCTCGACAACGGCAAATGCAGTACCCCGGCGCTACAATGCTACCAATGCGCCAAGAACATATTGCAGTGCCCTTTGGCCATATGGCTTCCCAAGGAAGGAAATGACTGAAGAACTAGCTACAACGGAAACGAAGAAGGAAAAGCTGCAGAAGCTTGTGACGAAGTTTGTCGCGCTTCCGGATATGGAAGACACTGTGCTGTACAAGTGGGGCGTGCATGGCGAGGAGCTCAAGGGAACCCCGTTCATACCGCTTACAGACGTACGCCTCCATATGGTAGTGCGCTACGAGGGCAGGGCGTGGTACAATGCCTTGGCGCCTGTTGTATACGAGCATCATGGAGTGCCTGTCATGCGAATGCAGGATCGCGACGTGGTGAAGGTTACAAACGGTACCAGGCAGGGAACGCTGCAAGACGTCAAGTTCGTACGGGAAGGGGAAACCACGCAGGTAGCCCCGTATACCGGCAGGTGGGACCTGGAGGTTGTCGATGCAATAAGGATGCGGGATACCGCGACCATAATGGACATCCTCACGCAAGTGCCCTTGTTGCCGGCTGTTACGATGACAATGCCCGACATCTACAAGATCACATTGTACAAGACCAGGCTAGTGCCGAACTTCTGCGACGAGCTCATAGACACAATCATGCCGGACCGCGACAAGAGCACCGTCCCGTCGGAGGCAGACCTGATAAGGGCCTTCGAGCGCTACGAAGGGTTCTACGACGAGTCCACAGGAGGCTACGTATTCCCCTTCAAGTACATAACAAGGGGCGGAATATCGGTGGTTCCGGCCAGGCTCGTCAAGGCGCTTAAGCCGGTGGTTCGCAAGACGCCACTGAGGAGACTGTTGAACAATGCCTACGCCATGCACTGGCGCGGGGAGCTTTTAACGGAGATAATGAATGACAAAGACTGGGACCTGGCAGGAGATGCTGAAGAACTGGAGCAGGAATGGTCCGATTATGGTGACAACGGCGACGACGGGACTCTCGAAGGAGGACCGATTGATAGCAGTATCGACAGGTAGCCCCCTCAAGGGGGTTGCATTGTGGATGCTCGACGGGTTCCCGGACGAGCAGTGGGAGCGCCAGGAGCCGTACACCGGGATCAGCCCTGAAATGGTGCGTTTGGGAGGCACCGTCTCGGTGCACCGCCTCAAGGAGCATATCGACGAGCTTGGCGGAGGGCCGCTGTTTACGTACAACCCATACTTCCATGGGAAGTACCTGAAGGCGGCGGGCATCGAAGTGGAGCTCGTTGATATGCTGATCATCCTGCAGGCGGCCAGATCGTTGCTGCCAATAGAGGAGCCTGAGGCCGTGGAATCCCCTGAAGCCACGATAAAGTACCTTCAGGGGCAAATCGGCTTCGGCCCTTCGTTCAAATCGGCGGCAGAGGACATAAGGGGAAGGCTAGGGCATGTGCGAGAGCCAGGGGAATCCATACCCGAGTACAACATTCGGGCGCTTATGGCAATGTACGACGAGCTGGGCAGTTATCCGCTAAGGCTGGAATGACTACACGAAGCTCTTGAGGGCCTCGCGCAGGGAGTTTCCCCGCGAGGCCTTTTCCTTTGCCTCGCACTCGCCCCCCAGTACAAGGACATATGAAGTGCCCTTGCTCCTGGAGGCCAGCTCGAGCATTCCCCTTACATGGAACAAGGCGAACCCGGCAGAGCTCCTCGGTTCCAGCAGGTCCGTGTCCAGATGGTTGGAGACGCGCCACTTGGACAAATCCACGGATACTACCGACTCCGTGTGCACATCATACTGGTCGCATGGCGTTACGAAGAATAGCGGCTGCTCGACCTGTTCCCCATATGGGAGCACGATCGCCTCGGCCTCTACATTTGCAGCCAGCAGGGTACCCTCGGAGGCGTCTATGATCTCGGAGCAGGATACGTTTATACCCTGTTCTATACCGTCTCGTATGCTGTAGCATGCAGGCATTTGATACTCCTGTAAATCAAAAAGGAACTATTAATGGATTGGAAAACTGATGATATACCACTCGATTGGCGCCAGGGACGCATTAAGAAGAGCGATGGCGGCGTGCGCATTATCTGGATACCCAATGACGAGCTGATGAAAGCCCAGACCCTGGTTTTAAGGTACTTGGAGGACTTGGCGAGGAACGACATGAAGCTCCGCCCGACAAAATACGCGCATGGGTGCGTGCCAAACAGGTCTACGCTCACGTGCGTAAAGATGCATGAGCCCGATGCAGGCGTATTCATGCGGTGCGACATAAGGAAGTTCTTCGACAACTGCCCCACGCAGCCGGTATGGGACAGGTTCGTGGAAAACGGGGTGCCTGTGAGGATCGCTGATCGCATACTTGAATTGTGCAGCCATAACGGGATGTTTCCCCAAGGCGCGCCAACCAGCCCATGGCTGACAAACCTGGCAATGATCGATGTCGACCTGAAGGCGGCGGCCTATGCGGAGAACAACAAGCTCACATATAGCAGATACGTGGACGATCTCATATACGGCGCTACGAGCGAGACAAAGAAGAACAAGGAGGGGAGATACCCCAGCCAGCTCAAGGTATTCAAAAGCACGCAGAAGATACTGGATGACCTGGGGCTGGAGCTGAAGCGCGTGAAATCCCACCAGATGTTCAGGTACGGCCGCGAAAAGCGCCAAATCGTAGGCGTCACCATCCGCCAGGACGGAAACGGCTACAACGCCCCGCGCAAGCTAAGGCTGCGCGGGAGGGCGCTTGTGCACAACCTCGCCAAGGCAATCCGGCACGGAGGCATGGGCAAGGAGGAAATGTGGGCGCTCTGGCAGAAGGCCCGTGGGTACGTGGCGTATATGGACCACTTGCGCAGGGACAACAAGGAAGGCTTTAATACGGCAGACCCGTTCATCGACGAAGACAAGTGGGCCGTCTGCACGGCATATTATGGAGTCGACAAATGACACAAGACGCAAACATACCCACAGCTGCGAGCGCGACCGCAGAGGAGGCCGGGCGCCGAATCGCCGACCAGATCCTCGAGGAGGCCGCAAACGAGTCCCAGGCCCAGGAGCCCCAGATGCAGGAGCACCATCTCCAGGAGCCCCAGAGCCNNCTCAAATGCGGCACATGCCTATGAGCTAGACACAAATGCGATGCTGTTCCAGCACGGCCTCGCCGCAAGCCGGATTACTTTCGGGGCGCTTGAGAGCTGGCCTTTGGAGCAGTTCGTAAAGTACATGAACGAGCACCCCGAAGGCGTTGCTGGGGAGGTGTTCAGAGTGGATGCCGGGGACGACAGGTGGCTCATCAACAAGCACCAGGTCCTCAGGTACCGCGACGCAAGAATCCAAGAGGTTCCCATAGGCGATCTCAGGAAGCTCATAGGCAATACCAAGGAAACCGAGCTCCAGCTGAATTGCCCATACCCGGTAGTTCGCTACAGCCAGGCAGACAATGGGAAAACTACGCTTGTCTGCAGAGTCCCGGAACGCTTTTCCGTCTATGCCCTGCGCACCAGGCGCGACTACCAGTTCAGCACGGGCGTGTGGATGCCCGAGTTGTTGTTTAGGCTGGTATACAACATAAACAACCCCTCGGCAGCGCCCCTCATCTATATTCTGGCCATAGGGACAGACGACAACCTGTACCGCTGGCCAGGGGCGAATGTCTTCCCCGACTACAGGCTGTGCACCGGGTCCTGGTTGTGGGACAAGACGCTGAGCATCCCCGGGGAGAAGATGCAGGACTGCGTAGAGGGCTTCTTCGGGGCCGGGCATAACCACGACCTCGAGAACTACCCGCCGGAGAGGGAGCTGGATGCGCTGTATAGGGAAGCCGTAGCGGCGATGCCCGAGCAGACGGCAGTCATTGTGGAGGAGCTCAAGAAAAGCACTCTCGAAGTAGCCGACAGGGACACCCTGAAAAAGCTTGCGGTAATGAAGCGCAAGGGAGCCTGGCAGTCCATCGCCAAGAAAGCCGTCAATGCGACCATAGGAGGATTCTGATGAGGCGGCCGCTCAGGAAAATCCACAAGGCGCCAAGACAGGTACGGCAACCGCTGCTCTTGCAGATCGGCGTACCTTGCGGGGCTACAGCCATGGCGAAGAAAATGCTTTTCGATGTCATGGATAAGGCACTCCATACCAGGGCATCGGAGATAATGGCGAGCAACGTGGATGAACTTATGTCCGATGTGCCTGGAGAGAACGTAACAAGTCATATAAGGAAACTATGAGCAATATTCTACTAGCAAAAGACAACTGCTTGTTCTTTGACGAGCTTATCTTCGGAAAAGCGCATGCGCCATTGGGCAAGGCCGACGAGCTCTCCGCAGTGGCGGGGATAAAGGACTTGTCGGAGGCGGTCAAGGAAGTGCCATGGCTAAGGAGCAAGTCCATGGAGTACGTCCTGGAGCCGCGCCTGAAGCTCGGCACAGAGCTCCCCGCGGAGGAGATGAAGAAGGTGCTGGCGACAGCTGTCCTGTTCACGTACGAGGTCAGCTTCATGATCGAGTACAGCGTCGCCGAGAAGAAGTGGCGCTTCCGCCCAACGCCCCAATCGGGCACCGGGGGGAGCGTGCAGTACGAGGCCAAGCCTACGGACGACGGGTACTACAACGTCGGCACCATCCATACGCACCCGGACATGGGCGCGTTCTTCAGCTCCATAGACGACGCCATGATGAAGCGCTACGGCGGCCTGTTCATCGTGGTAGGTACTCGAAAGGGCGGCAAGCCTACAGATGCAAAGTGCTGTTTCGTAGGGAAGTACGTAGGCCTTGACGGGCGCGAGGCCACGGTCAAGTTCGAGATCCCCTTCGAGGAGCTGTTTCCGGGCCTTGACATAGCCGGCGACTACGAGCCGGTGGAGGAATGGAAGAAGACCATCGAGGAGCAGGCCTACAAGCACCCGCCAGCGGTGTACCAATATTCCCGGTGGCCCGGGCATACGGCACCGGCGCATGGCTACGAGTGGGATGTGTGGCCGTACGAGGGCGCTACTACATACAACAAGTCCTGGTATAGGAGCGTCTACGAGAGCCAGCGCAGCTGGACAAGTTCTGCGCAACGCAGCGGCACTCCGCAAGGATTCTACAAGGACCCGCGCACCGACATGTACCGCTGGGGCGCTGACAACCCAAAGGAGCGAAAGGAAAAGTACCGGCAAGAGTGCTTAGAGGCTCCCCGCCCACAGGGCAATCACGAGCCCCCGGGAACTGGGCCAGGTGCTCCGGCCTATGGGGAGGCAGCGACTCCGTGGTATGCAGATGAGATGGAGGTCTATTATGATCAGGCCTATAGAGGGGCAGTGGAGGAGATTCTGGCGCTTGCTATCAAAGCTGTCATCCAGGCAAATGACCAAGGTATATTATGTCTGGCAGAGTGCTTGAAAAACGTTCTTTCCGCCGAAGATTGCGATGCACTGGTGTATGAGCTAGCCCTCTATGACGGGGCCCTCCCCCTTGATGCCCTCGATGACCGGGAAGAGGAGTGCCAAGACGCGCCGAAGTCCCGGCAACAACAACAACAACAAGGCCCGGAGGTGATGGAATGACAGAGAACGCCGTGAAGAAGCTCCCATCTGATGAAGAGGTGCTTGCCCAACATAAGCAGCACATATTGGCATATGCCCTGACAACAGCTTACGCCGTGGCAGGTGCGGACATGGGGATGCTGGGGGAGCAATTGCACTGTATCTTGCCCGGCACCAAGGTGCTGGAGCTGGTGCAGGTGCTTGTGACCCATATCGATGCCGCTGCCATACCGTGTAAGCTTGCCATTGTCGAGCTGGCAAAAGCGCGATTCGATACCACCAACCTGGCATCTGCAAGGGACCTGGAAACCAGGGAGTACCTGCAGCATGTCCGCGATATGGTAGCCAAGGTGTACGCGGCTGTCGGGGAAGATAACCTGGTACTGGCGCATTCGTTGTACACGGAGCTTGGGAAACTGGATTTCATAGGGCTCCTCGTCAGCATGCAGGCCATCCTCGCGCAGGCGCCGCAAGGAGGTTCCGGCGATGCTTGACATCTATGTGATAGGATGCGGCGGCATAGGAGGCTACGTTTGCGACAAGCTCCCAATGGCGCTTGCATCGCTGAGCCTCGACATGCTGGAAAAGGGCGGCATCGACATTATGGGATACCTCGAGGGGGCCGGGACGCTTCCGTTGCCGTGCATAGCGGACTGGCTCGTCCTGGTGGATGCGGACGTGTTCAACCCGAGGAACAGCCTAAGGCAGGGCGAGGGAGCGGGCAGCAAGCTCGAGAAGCGCCTTTCAGGACTCCTTGAAATGGCCTCCGACAAGGGCGCCGGTCGCGCAGATATCGCGCAGCGCATGCTCGAAACGATGCTCAGCCGCCCCGAAGGGTACGACGACCGGGACTTGCGCGACGTGCTCTCCGTATTGCGCAGCGAGGGGCTGGATAAGCTGAAGCGGGTCAATGCCTCGATGGTGCGCAAGACGTTTCTGCAGAATCTTGGAATCATCGGCTACAATGCCTATGTGGCGCCCTCCAATATGGAGAAGATCATACCCAGGACTCCCGAGCGCAACGAAAGAAACTCCGAGGCAAGGAGCTTGTACGGGGACGTCCCCAAGGACTTCCCAATAGTGATGCTGTGCGTCGACAACAAGAAGACACGCTTCGAAGTGCATAAGTACATGGAATCCTTCGACGATTGCCTCATAATCAACGGGGGCAACACCAAGGAGCACGGCCAGGTGCTTATCTACGAGAAGCGCGACGGCGTGGCGCTGGACCCGCCAATGTACGAAGTGTACCCCGATATTACGGCGGACGCCGATTTGAGACCTGACGAGCAGGCATGTACCGTTATAGCCCCGTCCCACGACCAAGTTGCCATCACCAATTCGGTGTGCGCTGATTTCATGCTCGCAATGCTGGTGAAGTGGGTCAAGGGCGGGCTGTATAACGAGTCCAGGCGCGGGGGACCGGTGCGCGTGAACGAGCTGGATATCGAGACAGTGCAAATGTCGGTCATCCCGCTTGCGCACATGGTATCCGCTCCCCAAAAGTAACAACGGAGGTCAGATGCAAAGAGCACCGCCCTAGGGCATGTAAAAAGTAACCCAAGCAAGAAGAAACAACCAAATGGAGCCAAAATGATAATTACACAGACAGGCGGGACGCAACCGCCAAAAGTAGTAGTCACCATAAGGGATACTACGAACGGAACCCTGCACGAGGCCAACATCACCCAGTGCACGCTGGACGAGCTTGTGGAGGAACTTAGAAGGCACGGGATTGTCCAGGGGGACCTGGCCTGCATCAAAGTGCTTTCAGGCGAAAATGCCAGGATACGGGGCGATTACGTCCTGCAGAACGGCGACTTCATAGAATTTGTGGAGGCGCTTTGCAACGGGATGCCATCCGCGCCTGTGCATGCCGCGGCAAGGGAGCTGTTCGACATGCTCGACGTAGGCGTCGGCGACTTCGTTTCAATAGGCATATCCAAGGACCGCACGGGCACCATCCTCAGCTATACGGGCGACAGGCGCTCCAATAGGGCATTGCCGGCGTATGCCGAAATCGTCGGGCAGCTCCACAAGCTGATGCAGGCCCTCGGTGTGCACCAGGCGTTAGATTGCGCCATCTACATCGAAAAGAGCGACGAAGATGATCTTTACGTCACTTTCGACTGATTCGGTAGCTATTCATATTTGGCCGGGGCGCATGCCAATTGTGGCACGCCCCTGCCGTAGTGCAAACATAGGAAATAAAGGAAATCACAACCATGGCAAAAACAATCACAATCGTAGCGAACAACAACGTGACCCTCAACCTCACCATCCAGGACAACGAGTACTCGACCGTCCGTGATATGCTCAACGACCCGGAACTCGCAGGCCGTTTCAGCCTGGCGGCAGGCACGCCCCTTGGGGACCTCTTGTACGCGAAGGACGGCAACGAGCTTACCGCAAGGCAGGCCAGGGCCGTACTCGATGCCGCTCCCGTGGACGGCGATCGCCTTAGCGTGGACGCCGACGTGGCACAGCAGCCCGCGGCCCAGGCGGCGATGGTCGCCGGGACTGTCGAGGTGGTCATTCCCCCGTCGGTATGCCCGAACGTGGTCATCACCGACGGTGTCACCACAATCAAGGACGTCGTGACATCCCCGGCCGTCAAGTACCACTTCGGCGTTACCTCGGACGCGACGATACTGAACATGGTCTGCACCATAAGCACCCCGAATACGGACGGTTCCCCCGGACCGTCGCTCGAGGTGCCGAGGAACCAGATCGAGTCCACCACGCTGAGGAACGGCTCGGTCATCACCTTGGTGCAAGCCAAGTCNNGGCGCATAACATATGGCCAGACGGTGGACCATCGACATACCAGTCCGCCCGAAGGCCGTACAAAGCGTAAGGTACAGTGGCAGGGGTGGAAAATTCCACCCTGACCCTAAGGTGAAAGCTTGGAAAGCCGCCATCGCCCCGTATATCGAAAGGGCGATGGACGGTCCCCCGAGTGAAAAGCCCATAAGGGTCGCCAAGGCCATCTACGAATTCAAGCTCCCGAAGAGCGCCAAGAAGGCTCTTCGGGAAGCTGTCCAGCGCGGGGAAGTGAAACGGTACGACCCAAGGCCAGACCTTGACTACCTGGGCAAGGGCGTATGGGACGAGTGCGAGGACAGGATTTTCGTGGACGACAAGCAGATATGCGAGTACGGACTGCTGCGGAAGGTATATTCACTAAGAGACGGAATGCAGATCGTATTGGAGGAACTTGATGAGTGACTCGACGCTCAAGAAAACGTGGAGGGCGCTCGCCGCCCACGCCAATGCACTAGAGGCAGGAACAATTGTAAAAGTCGCTCCGGACTTATCGCACGCGTACTGGGCAACCCCGACAGCAGTGCTGAAACTGCCCTATGAGGAAGAGTTCGGGAAAGGGGAGCGCGCCGTACTGGAGGGCGGAAAAACACACAAGTCCATAACCCTCAGCAGCCTGGACCCGGACAGGATCCTCAAGGCAGGGCACCTCAACCTAGACGAGCCATGCGACTGGACCACTGTCGTGACCGCCGCGCCGGACCATTGGTGGCTCACGGACGACGAGGGCAATGTCAGGCAGGCTTTGGAGATTCCAGAAAACAGCCCGTTCGGCAGGCTGCCAATCAAGGCATGGAGGCTCCCCGACGGCATCCAAGCCACTCCGGAGGTATTCCAAAAATGGGAGATCCTCTGGCCGAAGCTCAGGCTCTCCAGGAAGAACGACACGCTTGTGCTTGTACTTGTGAGCGACGACAACGACGGCTCGCTCTTGTACCTCCCAATGGCACTGCAGCCGGATGAGTGGCTCGCGGAGACAGGCGTAAAGCGCTCGGGAATCACATACTGGGGACAGGGGCTCGGGGAGGAAGGGACGTACTCCAAGCTCTCAGCGGATATTCCAGCCGACGAGCCTCTTGACATGGTAAAGGAAATGGGCATAAGCGAGGAGCTTGCATTGCCCCCAGGCGTGGCGTCTGCGGAAGATGCCCCGGCGGAGGATACTGCGGAAGAGGGGCCCAAGGCGCCTGCACCGGCAGAAGCGCCAGGTTCGGTTCCCCGGCTGGAGGATTCCATACCCAAAGTATCGAATGTCCCTGAAGAAGCCCGGGCGCAAGCTCCCCTAGAAGCCCCGGAGCAGGACCCCGCAGAGGAGGCTAAGGAACAAGCGGAACCCTCACAGCAGGACCCCGCAGAGGAGGCTAGGGAACAAGCGGAGCCCGCACAGCCAAAGAAGCGTACAAGGAGGAAGAAAGTGGAAACAGTACAGCAGCAGGTGCAATCAGAGGCGCCATCGGAAGAGGCTAATCAGGACGTGCCGAACAGCGGAGCCATGTACGACAGAATGGTGCAGATGCTCGAGGACACCTCCTATGTCGCCAATATGCCGAAGGACGTGGCGCGAGAGGAAATGGAGGGATGTGCAAGGGTAGCCGCGGAGGCGGTCAACAGGCTCCTAAGGATTTCCCTGGCTACGCAAAAACCAGACATTACGCAGGACGACAAAAGGAACCTTGCGGAGCTACTAGCAAAAATAGGTCTCGGAAATGTATGATGATGTAAAGGAACGCCTAAAGAAGCTCCTCAGCATTCCTGTAATACAGCTGGATCGCAGCATTCAATCGGCCATCCACGACGGAGGGCAGGTTGTCGGGCCGGGGCACCATATCGGCTGTGTAGTGGAAGCCGGAGGTGTCCTGGAGCTCGAGGAAGGGGCTACAGCTGTGTATGTGCGGGTGGCGCCGGGCGCAAAGGTCCATCTTGGGAAAAACGCAAAGGCAATAGCCAGCGTACTCCAGGGGGAGATTACCGTATCGGAGAATGCAGGACTGCAGCTATGCGTGTGCCTGGACAGCTGAGCCGTGTCCCTGGCGG
>LSQX01037935.1_pt1 | contig 15926 bp, 12 predicted proteins | sample 654561 | NCBI WGS metagenome assembly LSQX01 (sample SAMN04489861, study PRJNA283612) | anaerobic digester metagenome | isolation source: 4 biogas reactors fed with cattle manure at either 37C or 55C with and... | place: Denmark: Kongens Lyngby | collected 2014 | reverse complement strand
TTAGTCTTATTAGATCTAGATATGGCAAGTATTTTAGATAGTGGCGCCCCCATAGTAAAAAGCCTGATGATATTTGGCCAGAGATAGTGAACTCATCACATTTGCCTGGTATGACATCAGCTCCAAAGCTACAGCCTATTGATGCGAGACTGGTGATGTTATCTACCGGTATGCGTGCACCGATGGGTGTTAAGGTATCGGGACCGGATCTTGAGTCAATTGAAGAGGGTGGTAAAATTCTTGAGGAGGCACTAAAAAATATACCATCTATACTTCCCTCAACTGTATTCTATGACAGAGCAGTAGGAGCACCATATATTGAGATTAAACTTAATAGGGAAAATATGGCACGTTATGGAATAACAGTTGCCGATTTTCAAGAAGTTATTAGTACAGCCATTGGCGGTATGCCATTGACAACTACCGTTGAAGGTCTAGAACGTTATCCTGTAAGATTAAGGTATCCTCGCGAGATGAGAGAGAGCCCTGACGAATTAGCTAAACTCATTATCCCCACTGCAACAGGAGCTCAGATTCCACTCGGTGATGTTGCTGAGATTGAATATACTAGGGGAGCTCAAATGATTCAAAGTGAAAACACCTTTTTGGTTGGATATGTAATCTTTGATAAGGTTGCAGGTGCTGCAGAGGTGGATGTTGTGAATGAGGCAGACGAGATATTACAGGATAAAATCAATAGGGGCGAAATTAGCCTTCCGAAAGGTGTTTCATATACTTTTGCAGGAAATTACGAACAACAGGCTAGAGCATCAAAGCGACTACTAATAATTATCCCTATAAGCCTTTTAAGTATTATTCTGATACTTTACTTCCAGTTTAAATCAGTAACTGCATCGCTTATTCATTTTTCAGGTGTATTTGTTGCTTTGGCAGGAGGGTTTATTCTATTGTGGTTATACGGTGAACCGTGGTTTATGAACTTTTCTGTTGCTGGAACAAATATACGGGATATGTTTCAGATGCATCAGGTGAACCTCAGTATAGCCGTATGGGTGGGTTTTATAGCGCTCTTTGGTATTGCTACCGATGATGGTGTACTTATGGGAACTTTCATTCATGATACGTTCTTAGAAAGAGACCCTCAAACTAAGGACGAAATCAGGGAAGCTGTAGTTTATGCGGGATTGAAGAGAGTAAGACCAGCGGTTATGACCACTGCTTCTACTCTAATTGCATTTCTACCGGTACTCACATCAACAGGAAAAGGGTCAGATATAATGGTGCCGATGGCAATCCCCACATTTGGAGGCATGTTGATACAATCGATGACTATGTTTGTGGTTCCCATTCTTCAGTGCTGGTGGAGAGAGGGTGTTGTTAAAAGAAAAGAAAAAGCGGAACTAAAAAGAATAGAAAGTTATGAAACCATATAAAATAAAAAATATACTGATACTATTAATTACAATAGTAGTATCGGTAGGCACAGCTTGGGGCCAGAGCACTGATTCACTCAACCACTATTTGGAGGTTGCAGCAAGAAATAACCCTGGTCTAAATGCTAATTTCTTAGCATATAAAGCATCATTGGAGAGAGTACCGCAGGCAGGCACATGGTCTGATCCGCAACTAGATATTGGTTTTTTCCTAAAACCTATGGATATTGTAGGAGGAAGTCAGGTAGCTGACTTCACTCTAATGCAGATGTTTCCTTGGTTTGGTACTAAAAAAGCTGCTCAGACAGAAGCAACTCATATGGCTAAAATGGTTTATGAAGAGTTTAGGGAAACGAGGGATCAACTTTTCCTTGAGGTTTATTCTCAATGGTATACGTTATCATCATTGAAACAGCAACTTAAAAACAACAATGATAATCTGCAGTTATTGAGTCAATTAGAGCAGTTGGCACGTCAAAAAATGTCGACAGCCACCTTTATGTCTAATGATATGGGTGGATCTTCAGGTCTCTCTAGTGTGTTAAGAGTACAACTTGAAGTGGCAGAAATTGAAAATAATATTGAGAGTCTTCTTTCAGAAATTGAAGCAGAGAAAGCTAAATTCAATGCACTTTTGAATCGTCCGGCGGATTTTGATGTAATGGTTCCTGATACAATCATAAAAGTACCATTCCTCTTTAATGAAATGGAAGCAATTAATGAAATTGAAAGACAGAACCCCATGTTGGGAATGATAATGGAAGAGGAACAAGCATATCGGGCAAAGAGTGAGATGGATAAAAAAATGAGTTATCCGATGTTGGGCATAGGACTTCAATATATGGTTATTGGAAAAAGTTCATCACCCACAATGGATCAGAATAATCATAATGGTATGAACGGAATGGATATGGTGATGCCGATGGTTTCAATTAGCCTCCCAATCTATAGAAACAAATATAAGGCAAAGCAACGCGAAAGTCGGTATATGTGGGAATCTGCCCAGGAGAAGTATAACAATACATTAAATACGCTTCAATCTGAACTTGTTAAGTTTAAACATCAGCTTGATAATGCTGAACGGAAGATTGCTCTTTATCAAAAGCAGAAAAATCTTGCATTGACAGCTTATCAATTGATTCTGCAGGAATTTGTGACAGCCAAAAGTGATCTAACCAACATTATTGATGTTCAAAGGCAATTGCTTGATTATAGGATAAGGGAGGCTGAAGCAATTGCTGATTACAACACCAAAGTAGCTGAAATAAACAGCTTACGTTCATTCGATAAAACAAACTAATCATAGTTCATAAAAACAATATAATATGACTACAAATAGACAAAAACAGATATTCAGAAACAAGTATGTGAAATATGCATTGATTCTGGCTGCCGGCTTATTTTTAGGCTGGATAATGTTCTCAGGTGGCTCCTCGTCTAATAATACAATGGCAGACCATCATGATCATGACCACGGAGATGAAGCAACAGTATGGACGTGCTCTATGCACCCACAAATAAGAATGGATGAACCGGGGCTTTGTCCTCTCTGTGCTATGGATTTGATACCCTTGCAAACCAGCGGCTCGGGTGATGCCTCAATAGATCCTAATGCTATACAAATTAGTAATGAGGCAATTGCTCTTGCAAATATACAGACCACCAGAGTAAACCGTCAGAATCCAGTCAAGGATGTAAGGCTATACGGTACAATTCAGGTAGATGAGCGACTATCTCAATCACAAACATCTCACGTAAGTGGTAGGATTGAGAAACTTTTAGTGAATTTTACCGGTGAAAGCGTAAAGCAAGGTCAGGTTATTGCAACAATATACTCACCGGAAGTACTAACAGCACAGCAGGAGTTGATTGAAGCATCAAAAGTTCAGGATATTGAACCTTCACTTGTGCAGGCTGTGAGACAAAGACTGCGACTATGGAAACTTTCTGATGAGCAGATAGCCAAAATAGAACAATCTGGTGAAATATCTCCTTATATCGATATTACTGCAAATACGAGTGGAATAGTTGTTTCAAAAAATATAAACCAAGGTGATTATATAAGTCCCGGAACTGTTCTCTTTGATATTGCAAACCTTTCGCAAGTATGGGCAGTATTTGACGCTTATGAATCGGATCTTCCTTTTCTTAAAAGAGGTGACAAGCTTGAATATACTTTACAGTCACTTCCGGGTAAAACTTTCTCCGGAACAATTTCTTTTATAAACCCAATTCTAGATCCGACGACAAGAACTGCAAAAATAAGAGTAGAGACCTCAAATCCTCGTGGAGAGCTGATGCCGGAAATGTATGCAAGTGCAATTGTAAGCGCTCAATTAAAACAATATAACAACGAAATTGTGATTCCTAAGTCGGCGATACTTTGGACCGGTAAGCGTTCAATTGTTTATGTTAAGCAGCAGAACACTGAAACCCCTGCATTTATGCTTCGCGAAGTGGAGCTCGGACCATCGCTTGGAGACTCGTACGTAATCTTATCGGGCATAGGCGATGGTGATGAGATAGTTACCAATGGTGCATTTACTATTGATGCAAGTGCACAACTTGCTGGTAAACAAAGTATGATGAACGAAACAGCAGGAAGAGCTGTTACAGGACATGAGGGACATACGATGAATGGAAGTAGTACTTCCTCTGGTGCAGGGCACGAAGGTCATGATATGCAGTCTGTAGCAACTGGTGGTGAGCATGTTATGTTTTATGTAGGCGGCAAGTGCGAAATGTGTAAAGACCGCATAGAAAAGACAGCTAAATCAGTTGACGGAGTTCTTGGAGCAGTATGGGTTTTATCAGATCAGGAACTTCACTTAGATTTTGATCCGAAGAAAACTTCTGTTGATGATGTTGCCAAAGCAATTGCAGCGGTAGGACATGACACTGATAAGTTTAAAGCGGATGACTCTGTTTATGAAGCACTACCTGCATGTTGCTTTTATAGAGAATAGTTATAATATATCATTTATATTATAGGAAGGAATATCTCTTGATAAAAGTTATATTATATAATAAATTTCACATATATTTGCATGTGGCTTCTTTAAATATAGTTTCGTTTTTAATTCATCTAACAAATATGAAAAGGATTAGTCTTATTCTTGCTTTTATCATGATTGGCTTTACTCTTATAAGTAAACCACAGTTACCTGAAATATTGAGTGACGGCATGGTATTGCAACAAAATAGTAAAGTGAAGATTTGGGGGAAAGCCAATAGTGGCAGCACCGTAAATGTTAGTACATCTTGGGGTGCCGAAGCAGGAGGTGGAGTTGCTGATGGTAATGGCAATTGGATAGTTATGATTGAAACACCAGAAGCCAGCTTTACTCCTCACTCTATAATAGTATCAGATGGAGAAGAAGTGGTTTTAAATAATATACTTATTGGTGAAGTATGGCTAGCATCCGGGCAAAGCAATATGGAGATGCCATTGAATGGATTTATGCATAATCCAATAAAAGGTGCTAATGATGTTATCACAAATGCCGGTCAATATCCTGCTATAAGATTTGTTACCATTAAAAAGGCTCAATCTTTTGAACCTCTGGAAACAGCAGAAGGGAAATGGCAAGTATGCAATCCGGAGAATGCTCCTCAATTTAGTGCAACTGCATTCTTTTTTGCAGAGGCATTACACACTGCACTTAATGTACCAATTGGTATAATAGTTTCTTCTTGGGGAGGCACAAAAGTAGAGGCATGGACCAACAGGGAGATACTTAATACATATGCTGATGTGAATCTTGATGAAGAGACGGTAAATAAATTAAACCCAGCATCTCGCCCACTGTTGATGTATAATGCTATGATTCACCCGATTACTAATTATAAAGTTAATGGATTTATCTGGTATCAGGGAGAATCTAATATTGGAGCACATCAAGTTTATGCTGATAGACTAAATAATATGGTAACCTTATGGCGTGAGTTGTGGGAAGACTCTGAATTGCCTTTTTATTTCACTGAAATAGCTCCTTTTGATTATGGTGCAGGTGACGGGGCGGCTTATTTAAGAGAGGCACAGTTTGATGCACAAAAAATAATCAGCAACAGCGGTATGATATCAACTAACGATTTGGTAGAGGAGTATGAAAAAAACAATATTCATCCTCGCAATAAAACTGATATAGGAAAAAGGCTTGCTTATATGGCTCTGAACAGGAACTATGGGTTTAATCATGTACAAACAAATGGTCCTGAGTTTGCATCAATGGAGATAATCGACAATAAGGCAATTATTTCTTTCGACCATGCTCATAGCGGTTTTAATCGTACAAATGATATAATAGGCTTTGAGATAGCCGGAGATGACGGGGTGTTTCATCCTGCAAAAGCAGTGGTGAATAATTTGAATGTTGAAGTTTATCATGAGAACATAAAGGATCCTAAGGCAGTTAGATACTGTTTTAGAAATTTTCAAATAGGCAACCTTGCAAATACTCGAGAGCTTCCAGCTGTACCATTTAGAAGTGATTAAAATCTACCCTACATTATATAGCTGAGGAGCTTCTGGGCCTAGCGGCAACCCAAGCAGTATCCATGCTATTAATAAAGCTATCCATCCAATAAAAAATGCAATAGAATATGGCAACATATTTCCTACTATAGTACCAAAACCTGCTTCTTTCTGGTATTTTTGAAAATAGACAATTATTAGTGCAAAGAAGCTCATCATGGGTGATATAATATTTGTAACACTATCCCCTACCCTGTAAACTGCTTGTGAGAGTTCGGGCGAATAACCTAGTAGCATAAATATAGGGACGAATATTGGTGCCATAATAGCCCATTTAGCAGATGCACTACCCATAAACAGGTTTATAAAGGCAGAAAATATTATAAACATTATCACCAATGGAATCAAACCAATGTTAAGGCTCTGCAACAACTCTGCACCGGAGATTGCAAGCAGTACACCAAGATTGCTCCACTGAAACCATGCCACAAACTGTGCGGCAAAGAAAACAAGTACCAGGAAAGAAACAAGAGTTTTAAAACTTTGATTCATTCCATTTATTACATCCGATGATTTTTTGAATGTACCAACCGTATATCCATATACAATACCTAAAGAAGAAGCAATAAGGAATAAAAATGCGATAAAGCCTCTAAGTAATGGAGAGTGTAAAATAGTATTATCAGGACCTCTTAAGAAACCATTGTCCGGAATAATCGCTATTAATATCAATGCCAACCACACCAATGCTGCAATTCCGGTATTTCTAAGACCTTTACGTTCAATAGGTGTTAATTTAGTAATAGCTTCCGGTTCAACATCCCCAGTATACTTACCCAATCGAGGTTCAACAATTTTATCAGTAACAATAGTCCCTAAAATTGTAATAAGGAAAGTAGAAACAAACATAAAGTAGTAATTGGCAGTAGGCATTACTACATAATCCGGATCTAGAATCTGTGCAGCCTCAGTAGAAAGACCTGCAAGTAGCGGATCAATAGTTCCAATTAAAATATTAGCACTAAAGCCTCCACTAACTCCTGCAAATGCTGCTGCCATACCTGCTATGGGGTGCCTGCCCAGTGAGTGAAATATTACACCTGCAAGCGGAATAATAAGTACGTAACCCACATCTGAAGCAACATTCGAAAGCACTCCAGTGAAAACAACCATAAAGGTGACACTTTTGGGAGGAGCTTTAACAAGCAATGCTTTTACAGCAGTGCCAATAAATCCGCTACTCTCAGCAACACCAATACCCAGTAATGCCACCATAACAATGCCAAGAGGCGCAAAACTGGTGTAACTTGAAACCATTTCAAGAAGAACTCGATGTACTCCCTCTTTTGAAAGTAGATTAATCACATTAACAGTCTCACCTGTAGCAGGATGAACTCCGCTCCATCCAAGTATACCTCCAATTGCAGAGACTATGAGTGTGATGAGGGCAAATATTGCAAATAATATTGCGGGATGTGGTAATGCGTTTCCGCCTTTTTCAATAAATTGTATAAAACCTTTGTTGGTAGTTGACTTGTTTTTTGACATTTAACTATCACTTTTTCATCTTAAAATTACAGAATAACCTTTAGATGGATAATTTTTTTGTAATTTTTAATTGGCAAAGATAAAATAAAGATGCAATTATCCATAATTAATGGTATTTTTGTTTTTATCTATAGTTGCAACTAAAATCAATAAAACATGAACTTACCAGTAAACTTTTACTTCAGTCATACCAACTTTTGGAATATTATCTCTAGATATATGGTTATAATACTAACCTTTATTTCTTTAAACATCAATTTGATATATTCTCAAACAAGTGAAGTCAACTACAACGAATCAGAAGTACCCCCCTACTCACTTCCTTCTATCTTAAAATCACAGGGTGGAATTGAAATAAATAATGTATCAGACTGGGAAGAGTTTAGGAGACCCGAGATTTTAAACAGCTTTATTAACCACGTTTATGGTAAAGTACCGGGGGAAATTGATACTATGCTGGTGAATATAGTAGAACAGGGCACCTATCTAAACGGTGATGCCAACAGAATGCAGGTTACACTAACATTTGTTAAAGATGATAAAGAGCACAGTGCCGATTTACTTATATACCTTCCTTCAAATAAAGAAAAATCTCCTGTATTTTTTGGATACAACTTTCAAGGGAATCACTCAATTGTATCTGATAAGGAAGTATTTATAACTAAATCGTGGGTACCTGTAAACAAAGAAATTGGAGTAGAAACCAATATTGCAGTTGAGCAGTCACGTGGTACAATGAGTAGAAGATGGCCATTGGAAATGATAATTAAAGAAGGATATGGTGTTGTCACAATATACAGAGGAGATATTGATCCGGATAAAGACGACTTTAGTGACGGTGTGCATCCTCTATTTTATCATAAAGGTCAGCAAAAACCTCAATTAGATGAATGGGGAACAATTGCCGCATGGAGCTGGGGACTATCGCAAGTAATGAATTATCTTGAAACAGTAGATAAGATAGATAGCAAAAAAGTAATTGTAGTGGGGCACTCCAGATTAGGAAAAGTATCTCTCTGGTCTGCAGCTATTGACAAAAGGTTTGCAGCAACCATATCAAACAATTCAGGAGCCATGGGAGCAGCATTGTCAAGAAGAAATTTTGGAGAAACTGTTGAAGTTATAAATACAAGTTTCCCTCACTGGTTTAGTGGCAGCTTCAAAAAATACTCTAAAAAAGAGTACATATTGCCTATAGACCAACATATGTTAATTTCTTTAATAGCGCCTCGCCCGGTTTACGTGGCAAGCGCAACAGAAGATCTTTGGGCAGACCCTCGCGGAGAGTTCCTATCTGCCAAAGAAGCATCTGTTGTATATAATCTTTATGATATTCAAGGATTATCATCAACTCAAATGCCACAACCCGATTCACCAATAATTGGAAATGTTGGCTATCATTTAAGAACCGGCAAGCACGATATAATCAAATACGACTGGGAGCAGTATATCAAATTTGCAAAACACAATAATATTGAGTAAATCACAAATATAGAGTAATCAAATCTCCTCCATTAAAAAAGAAATAGGATCTGAAAGATACTCCATTACTTTATAAATAAAACGTGTTGCCTCACCACCATCAACAATGCGATGATCAACGGTGAGCGAAAGAGGCATAACATGACCTACTACTATCTCTTCATCTCTTACCACCGGTGTTTTGAGAATACGCCCAACACCCAGTATACCTGCCTGAGGATAATTTAATACAGGCGTAGCATATATTCCACCAATTGAACCAAAGCTTGTAATACTAAACGATCCGCCCTTCATCTCATTCATAGATAGCTTTCTGGTTCTTGCTTTATATGCCAATTCACCAATCTGTTTGGCAATTTGAAAAATAGTTAGCCTATCTGCATCACGAATTACAGGAACCATCAAACCATCGGGAGTATCAACAGCAACACCAATATGATAACGATTTCGGTATATCATTCTGTTGTTTTCAGTATCAATCTGAGAATTAAGTTGTCTGTGATGTTTTAAAGCCTGTGCAACTGCTTTTACTATAAACGAAAGGTATGTTAGGCTAACGTCCCTTTCGGCAAACTTTTGCTTGTATCTACTTCTAACTTGCATCAGTTCATATATGTCAACCTCTTCAAACACCGACATCTGCGCGGTATTATGTATAGATTGAATCATATTTTTAGCAATAGCCTTTCTGATTTGTGTAAGAGGTTCATAAGTTACTTCTTCCTTATCAACATTACTATCATAAACACTTTTGTTTGTGCCTACCCTATCATCTTTTAAAGAAGATTTAAAATTCTCAATATCTGTAGTTTTCACTCTTCCAGACGGGCCGCTACCCGGTATCTGGTTAATATCTACTCCCATTTGTTTTGCCATAGCACGAGCAACAGGAGTAGCCAAAGCCTTACGTGGAGCCTCGTCAGTACTTGTGGAATATGTTTCGGCCTCGTTGCTTTCGGGCATTACAGCGCCTTTTGCTGCAACCTCCATAGTGCCCACTACTGCACCTGCATCTTCATCAGACTCAGCAATAGGTTCAGTTACGGTTTTCTCAACCTCACCGCTTTCAACTTCCTTTTCCACTCTTTCCTCTTCAGACTCAATAACCTCAGAATTGGCTTCGCTTCCTTTAATTTTAATATCAACAAGAGGTGAGTCTACCTTAATAATATCACCAACCTCACCGTAAGTTTTTAATATTACTCCATCCTTTGGAGAAGGTATATCGGCAACCACCTTATCCGTTTCCATTTGCACAAGCGAATCGCCAACCTTAACTTCCTGCCCAATCTTCACGTACCATTCCAAAACGGTACCTTCCTCAAGTCCCTCTCCCAGATCCGGAAAATTAAATATAAACTTCATATGGATATTGTTTGTAGATTCATTTTATAAATTAACTAGAATTTAACAGACTTCTCTATCTCGTAAAAAATTCTTTCGGGAGAAATAATAAAATACTTCTCTCCTTGTGCCAAAGGCACAATTGTATCGTAACCCATAACTCTTCTTGGAGGAGACTCCAGATATAAAAACGCCTCCTCATTTGCGATAGTAACCAGCTCAGAACCAATACTAAACGATTCATGAGCTTCGGCAACAGCTACCATTCGTCCCGTTTTTCTTATAGAATTACCAATAGTTTCTCTATCAATGGGGTATATACTTCTTAAATCGATTAATTCAACCGATATACCTGCTTCCTTTGCCATTTCAATAGCTTTCTGACATTCCCTCACCATAGCACCAAAAGCTATAACTGTAACGTCACTACCCTCCTGAAGTACTTTTGCCTTACCTAGTGGCAATGTAAATTTCTCTTCCGATACCTCTTGTTTAATAGCTCTATAGATACGCTTAGGCTCCATAAATATTATAGGATCTTCGCTCTCAATAGCTGAAATCATCATACCTTTAGCATCATAAGGTGTTGAAGGCACAACTACCTTTAATCCTGGCAGATGAGCAAAAAGAGACTCGGGACTTTCGGAGTGATGTTCCAAAGCATTTACTCCTCCTCCATATGGAAACCGAATTACCATGGGAACTGTAAACTTTCCACGCGACCTATTTTGCATTCGCGACACATTAGTAGCAATCTGATTAAATGCCGGATAAGTAAAACCCTCGAATTGCAACTCCACCACCGGCCTGAGCCCCGAAATAGCCATACCTAATGCAGTTCCTACAATACCCGATTCTGCCAAAGGAGAATCAAATACTCTATCCACACCATACTTCTTTTGCAACCCTTCTGTTACACGAAATACTCCACCTTCAACTCCAACATCCTCACCGTATACAACAATACTTTTATCCTCATTAAGCTTAATGTCAAGCGCATTGTTTATCGCCTTAACCATAGTCATTACACTCATTTCCTATTCTCCTTCCAGCTTAAAAATTGTTCATATTCAGCTTTTTGTCTCACTAGATCTTGGGGTTTATCGCTATACATATAATTAAAAATATCATCTATTGGATATGATTTATTCTTTTCTGCATCTACAAACTGAGCATCAATATCCTTTTTATACTCTTGCCTCAGTGCTTCAATATCTAAATTCCAGATATTCTTACTTTTCATATATTTCTCCAAACGTAGTAAAGGATCGACCAAAGCCCATTCTTGCTCTTCTTCTTTTTTACGATATTTGGTAGGATCATCGGAAGTTGTATGCGCACCTAGCCTGTAGGTAAAAGCCTCAATTAATACAGGACCTTTTCCGGCAAGAGCATATTCAGATGCTGTTTTATAAGCAAGATACATTGCAAAAAAGTCGTTACCATCCACTTTAATTCCCGGAATCCCAAATGCAACAGATTTAACTGCAAGGTTTATCGACTTAGTTTGAGATTGAACAGGAACAGAAATGGCATACTGGTTATTTTGAATTGTAAATACCACAGGCACCTGCCATACACCGGCAAAGTTAAGCGATTCGCTAAAATCGCCTTCTGAAGTGCCTCCATCACCTATAAAAGTAAATACTGCTTCATTTTTCTTTTGTTGCTTAATTGAATAGCCAATGCCCGTAGCATGATGAAACTGAGTTCCAATTGAAATAGCTATTGGCAGAGTGTTTTTAGCATATTTAAAACTGCCCCCTTGTTCATTGCCAAGATAAAATAGGAACATCTCCTTCATGGATACCCCTTTAGAAAGTAGAGTGCCCATTTCGCGAAACGCCGGAACAAGCCAATCCTCTTCGCGGATATTCATGCCTGCAGCAATATGAATTGCCTCCTGTCCTAAATTTGGTGTATATGTAAACATCCTGCCCTGGCGCTGATATGAGATAGCCATCTCATCGGCTACCCTTTCGTAAAACATTTCTTTATATGCATCAATGATTACATCGTCACTCAATTTAGGCATTAGTTTCTTATTTATTACATGCCCTTCGTCATCAATGACACGCAACATTTTATTATCTAACGGGTTAAAATCACGAAAAATCTCAGGTAAATCGTTATGACTCATTTATCTGTCTTTTTTTAAACAAGTTTTTATTAGTAAGCTGTGAATTATAGTTGTGTATATAACATTTAGTTATATATATTGTTCCGAATAAGCCCGCAAAGATAATTATTTTTACAACATCGCACTATTATGTTGTGTCGAGTGAATTATTGTATACACAAAGCTCCTGCACCCAAAACACCTATTTCGTGAAGATCTGAGGTAAGTATTTGTATTTTATCTACTGAGTTTGGATAAGGGAAGTCCGTCAAGTTTTCATACATCGACTTTTCAAAAAGATCAAAAGATTTAGCAATCGAACCTCCAAATATAATGGCCTCAGGATCAATAATCAACAAGATTATTTTAACAAGCATTGATAGATGCAATCCATATTCCTCATATATTCTTATGGCCTCCAAGTCTCCTTGTTTTGCTTTTATGGCAGCCTCATAACCAGTCATATTTGCATTTCTAACAAAAAAACTGCTACCACAATAGTCTTCTAAAATAGAATCTAAGTAAGGGATTTCACCAAATTCTCCTGAGCCACAATTGGAGTCAAGCAAGAGATGATTATTTTGAATTATGCCCCCTCCAACTCCAGTACCTAAAGTTATACCTACAAAATTTCTAAAATCTCTACCCTTACCAAATATTTTCTCTCCATATGCAAAGCAATTGGCATCATTATCGATAAATACCGGTATGTTAAATTCAGATTCAAGTAGATCTTTTAAATGCACCTCTTCCCAATCTTTGATGTTCTGTACATTATAAACTATGCCTTTATTTTTATCCACAACACTAGGCACTCCTATACCAATTGCTTTTGTTTTGGTATTCTTTAACTTGCTAATTACTCCTTTTAATACATTTAAGGTAGTTTCACCACCTGCTTGCGCATTAGTATCGGCTGCAAACTGTCTTATCAACGACTTCCCTTCAATAAGCCCACCCTGTATGGTGGTGCCTCCCATATCAATACCGATAATATTTTCCATATCAAATCATCTTTTAGTTATATTATATTATGTATTTGGTTATTACATTTTCAAAATTAATTTAAAAATCATATATCGTCACATTATATTCAAACATATTTATATTTAACATTACGAAATCAATGACTTACTCGCCTCAATAATCATATTTGCAGTGCCCTCAATTCCAAATTTTGAAGTCTCCACAGTCATATCATATACACTAAGATCATCCCAATGTTTCCCCGTATAATGCTTGCTATAGCTGTCTCGCTCTCTATCTTTAACAGCCATAACACTCTCTGCATTTGCATGGTTAACTCTATAATTCTGCACAACTCTCTTTTTGCGAAACTCATTATTTGCATGCACAAAGACATTAAAACAATTCTTATGCCCTTTAAGAATATAGTTTGCCGCACGCCCCACAATTACACACGATTCGTGAGCTGCAATATTACGTATAACCCCTGTCTGAGCCATAAAAAGCTTGTCATTAGGCGGTATTGCTTCATTTACATATGCATAATTATTATTATACAATTTATCAAGTAACCCATTAGGAAGCCTCTGCTCATGCTTCTCAACATACTCGGGAGTATAACCACTTGCGAATGCAGTAAGATCAATCAATTTACTATCATAAAATGCTATACCAAGCTTCTTGGCAATTGCTTCTCCCACGGCATGCCCGCCGCTTCCATACTGGCGCGAAATTGTAATTACATAATTGTCGGTAGTCATATAGGGCAGCGGAATAAAGTCTATAACCTTTGAAGGTTTAATATATTTGTCGATAAATAATATTCTCTTCTGATAGAAATGGGCAATTGTACCTACAAACAGAGCAGCCATTACAGTACCCTCGCGCACACCCTCCAACCTTCCATGAAATGCAAAAGCAAAACTGATAGCCATAATCACAAAAGTAGTATCAATTGCAACCTTAGTCTTCCCAAAATTCTTATCATAAGCACGAGATATAACAAGCGTTAAACCCTCACCTGGAAGAAGTCCCACATCCGCTTTAAGTTCCAAGAATATCCCAAATGCCATCACAAAACAACTGAATACAACTGTAACTAGTTGCCAAATATAATTATCTAATACCAGAGAACTTGTAAGCCATAGATTAACATCAATAAAAAGGCCAAACAGAAATGTAAGAGGCAGTTGAATAAATTGGTCGAACCCCGTTTTACTTCTTAATATTACAACCTGAATCAAGACCAATAGAGTATTCACAATTATTGCAAATGTTCCAACAGTGATATTAGGGACAATAAGATTAAGCACATAGGGCATTGAAGAGATGGGACTTGTTCCCAGGTCCGATCTAATGGATAGTGCTACTCCATGTGCAACAATAAAAATTCCCAACACGAGAAGTAGGATACGTAAACCAAATCTTTCTTTCTTCATAAACTTTTTTTTAAACTTAACAGGAGGTGTATATTACCACGAAAGAAAAACAAATTTCACAATCTGTTTTCATTTAAACAATAACCTTATTATTCTAGTGTGGTATTTACCACAAAAATAACAAAAATTAAACACAAAAAAAACTGTCACCCCTTTAAGAGCAACAGTTTTAATATTGGCTTACTTAAGAGTAATCTAACGCATTAAGCTGCTTTCACATTCGATTTCTCTACTCCATAACCCAATCTCGTGATAACCTTCTCAATCTGTTCAATTGATACCTTCTCATCATCAAAATTTGTTTTCACTCTACTTGCGTTGAACATCACATTAACACTGTCCTGATCAACACCTTCTAGTTTTTTCATAGCCCCTTCAATTTTTTGTATACATGATGGGCACGTTAAAGTTTCTAATTGTATTGTTGCTGTTTTCATATTTGTTGTTGTTTTCATAATTTATTCTCTTTTTTTTAAATTGTTCTTATTAATTTCTACTACAAATATAGCCTTAAACTATACCCTAAACTGTCACTTAAGAGACACCTTGTTTGTTTTCAAGATTATTAACTTATCCTCTTGATTTAAAACGCGTTAATCTCATCCCATTGAGTATAACCACAAGTATACTAAGCTCGTGAACCAACATACCAATTGACATATTAACCCAATTGCTGAAGAGCAAACCTGCAAATAAAACAAGTACTACACCCACTGCAATTACAATATTCTGCTTCATATTCCCTGCAGTTGCTTTCACCAGCCCCAATGCATGAGTGAGGTGATTAAAATCTGAGTTCATCAACACCACATCCGAAGTTTCAATTGCCACATCCGTGCCGCTACCCATTGCAATACCAATATCGGCAAGAGCAAGCGAGGGACTGTCGTTCACACCATCACCAACAAAAGCAACAATCTTACCTTCATCCTTTAGCTTTTTAATGTAAGCCGATTTATCCTCAGGCAACATATTTCCAAAAGCCTTTGTCATGCCAATCTCCCTACTCACTACATCAACGGTGCCCTGGTTGTCGCCCGAAAGCATAACCAACTCCTTAACACCCATTCTCTTCAGCTTCAATAAATCTTCCTTCACACCAGGGCGAATTTGATCACGCACACCCATCAAGAGCTGCAGCTTGCCATCCATTGAAGTTA
>LSQX01016154.1_pt1 | contig 15928 bp, 9 predicted proteins | sample 654561 | NCBI WGS metagenome assembly LSQX01 (sample SAMN04489861, study PRJNA283612) | anaerobic digester metagenome | isolation source: 4 biogas reactors fed with cattle manure at either 37C or 55C with and... | place: Denmark: Kongens Lyngby | collected 2014 | reverse complement strand
GCAACTCCCGATAGCGCCCTCCAGGATTGCCCCCGGACCATGTTGCTGGGTGCCCTCTCGACCACCTTTTAGCTCCAAATCCCGCAGGTCAGCACAATCATCTCCCTGTCCCCCTCCAGCCCCCGCTCCCAGCCCCCTTGCCCCGGTCTTCTAAATGTCGTTTCATACTCCTTGGCTTCGCTGCGGGTTGCTATGGGCTTTGACCTTAAGAAAATTGATTCGGCTAATGTTGACCGGATGCTGGATTTTTATAGTAGGTATAAGAGTCAGGATGACTCTAGTTATGACCTGCTTGCTTTTAAGGTCCGGGAAATATTGCTGGTTTCGTCTTACTATGATGCCTTCATTTTCGAGCAGGATGGGCTGCTGTCAGAGCAGTTGATTGCGGAGTTTCATCAGTTGAATCTTAGTTTTCCGCCTCGGGTGACGCATGTGGTGTCGGTTGAGGAGGCGGGGCATGTTTTGCGTGCTAAGCAAATCGACCTTGTTATTTTGACGGCTAGGATTGGGGATGTTGCGGCTGCCGCTAGTTCGATTAAGGGAATCTGCCCTGATATCGCGGTGTTGTTGCTTGTTAATAACCTTCATGATTTGGACTACTTTCAGCAGGATCGTGGCCGTCTGGGTGTGGTCGATGACATCTTCTTTTGGTCGGGTAATAGCAATATCTTTTTGGCGATGATCAAAAGCGTTGAGGACCGGCGCAATCTGGCATTGGATACGAAAAAGGGCCTGGTGCGGGTGATCTTGGTCATCGAGGACTCGGTCAGGCAGGCATCAACCTTTTTGCCGATGCTGTACTCGCTGATCGTGCGCCAGACGCAGCAGCTGATCTCGGAGGAGGTGTCAGAGACGGTCAGAAGGCGCCGGATGAGGATGAGGCCTAAGGTCGTTCTTGTAAATGACCACGCCGAGGCGCTGTATATATTCAATGAATACAAGGACTACCTGATTGGCATAATCACCGATGTGGCGTTTTTGCGCGCTGGGGTACTGGACCCACAGGCGGGCCTGGCCTTTGTCAAGACGGTTAGGGCCAGCAATCAAACTCTGCCGGTGTTGATACAGTCGGCTGAGCCGAAAAACGAGGCCCTTGCCAAGGAAATTGGGGCCACATTTTTAGATAAAAACTCTCCGCTTTTCCTTGCCGAGCTAAAAAAATTCATAGTTGACCAGCTTGGCTTCGGGGATTTTGTCTTTCGCACCAAAGACGGTACCGAGCTAGCTGTCGCGCCGACGATGCAGGAATTCATGGACTGTCTTCCGGTCATTTCAGATGAATCGCTGCTTTTTCATGCCGCCCACAACCATTTTTCAGGCTGGCTGATTGCCCACGGCGAAGTCGAATATGCCAAAAAGATCCAACCCTTGGTAATTGAGGACTTTGAGACTACAGATGCACTAAGGACTTACCTGGTTGAAGGGTTTGAAAAACTAACGCTAGCCAAAAATCGCGGCAGGATCGTTGTCCTGTCTAACTGGGAGCAACTGGATCGATCCCAAGTGGTAAAGATTAGTGAGGGCTCACTTGGCGCTAAGGGCCGCGGCCTGGCCTTTTTAAATAGCTTGATTCACCACCTGGATTTGGGGCGGATGTTTCCAGGTATCACGGTGTCACTGCCGTTCACCGTGGTGATTGGTACCCAGGAATATGACGATTTTTTAGAGCGAAACGCCATTGATTCCAAGGTGGCTTCCTTGCCAGACCAAGAAATCAGGAATCGATTTTTGGCTGGCAATCTCTCCAAGCGAGTTTTGGAGCAGATCTGGGGATTTTGTGAGCAGGTTCAAGGTCCTTTGGCCATACGCTCTTCTGGGCTGCTGGAAGACAACCGGAATGCCCCGTTGGCAGGGGTGTATAAAACGTTCATGTTGCCGAATCAGTCCCGCGAAATTGTTGAGCGGTTCGACCAAATAGTGGCTGCCATCAAGCTGGTTTATGCGTCAGTTTTTGAAAGGACGTCTTTGGACCACCTGATTTCTTTTGGTGATGAAGAGCGCATGGCGGTCGTTTTACAAGAGCTGATTGGCGTCAGGCATGACAGCTACTTTTATCCAGATATTTCAGGGGTTGCCCAGTCGAAAAACTACTATCCCAGCGGCCAGCTTCAGGCCGAGGACGGTGTCGCCAGCGTGGCTTTGGGCCTGGGCAGGACGGTTGTGGAAGGGCGGCGGACAATGCGATTTTGTCCCAAGCTGCCACAGGTGGACTTGATACCTCAGGAAGAGTTGATTCGCGGGTCTCAGCGTGAGTTTTGGGCCTTGGACCTGAATTCTGACCACTACTCGTTTCTACATGGCGAGCATCAGACGTTGGTCAGCCTTGACCTGACTGTGGCTGAGGCGCACGGCACGCTGGCCGCAGTGGGGTCCGTTTGGGACGCAGAAAACGAGCGTCTGGTTGATAGCTTGACTTCCCCTGGTTTAAGGCTGGTGTCTTTTTCCAACGTTTTGAAGTACGGCTCGTTTCCTTTGGCCAAGTTGGTTGACCTCTTTCTATCCCTAGGTCAGGCAGCCCTTGGTGAGCCAGTGGAAATCGAGTTTGCCGCCAACATCAAGTCGGGTGCTCAAATAGGCTTTTATCCCCTGCAGATCCGGCCACTTGGGACTGACCATGTCAGTTACCGCAAACTGGAGCCAGACCCAGGTGCAAAGCCCCTGGTTTCTTGCACCAATCCTCTTGGCACAGGGGTTTACACCGACGTGACGGATGTCATATTTGTGCCCAAGGAGCTTTTTGATGTGACCAAAACTCAGGAAATTCGCAAAGAAATAGCTGAGTTAAATGACCGCATGAAGCTTGAGAACCGAAATCACATCTTGATAGGCCCAGGTCGCTGGGGGTCTCGCGATGAAATGCTTGGAATTCCCGTCACTTGGGCAGACATAAGCCAAGCCAGAGCGATAGTGGAATATGACACCGAGTCCTTCCAGCTAGAGGCCTCCCAAGGTAGTCATTTTTTACACAACATCATCACCAGAAACGTCGGCTATATGAAGATTTCCTGGAACAAACCAAACAACTTCATTGACTGGGACTTGTTGAAACTAGGGGAATGCATAGAAAGGCGCAACTACTGCCGCTTGGTCAGGTTTGAAGGTGGATGCACGGTAATGACGGACCACGGGCTGGTTTTGGTTCCGAAGGTGGGTTGAGGGGGCAGGGGCGGGGCCAGTGGCAGGATCAGGGACAGGGCCAGGAAGGAGAAATTGCCGCTTGCCTTGCCTTTTGTTGTGTGCGATAACCCAGGGTTATGAGAAAGCTAACTCTAAAACTTTGTCTTTGGTTTGTTGTTTGCTTGGTCGGGGCTTTGCCGACTGGTTGTACTACTGCTGAGCCTGAGCAGACGGTCGCTGTTATCCCTGAGCAGACGATCGCTGTTTTCAACATTGATTGGTCTGATGCCCCCCTAGATGTAGTTACAAGGGTCAAGCTAGACAGTTACATGTATGGGCGTTTCGCGTCTGCTGGGTTTAAAATTGCTCCTTATTATACGGTTGGCGGGCGTGTTGATGATCGTCGGCGTCTGTCTCAAGACGGCTGCGATGACCTGCCTTGTCGCAGTGCAATTGGTAAGGAATTGGCCGCCCAAAAGTTGTTGCTGAGCCGTTTGATTCAAATTGGAGGTTCGTGTTGGTTGCTGTCTCAGATCTACGATATTAAAACTGAAACCATGGAAAAGGTTGCCGAGGCTACCGGGTCTTGCACTGAAGAGGGGATAGCGGCCTCTATTGATCGGGTGATTGCCGCATTCAAGGGTGAAGTTGATTCAACAAGTGTTGCCAGTCGTGTTGAAACCAAGCAGGTTCCTGATCGCGGCTCACGCGTAATCAACGTTTCAATATGGCTTGATGGTGAACTAGCAGGTGAGACTCCCATTGCAATTCCTGAAAACTCTTCAGGTATTTATCAGTTGGTTCTTAAGTCACCTGATTTTGTGTCCACTGAAGGTGAGCTGGTTATCCCGGATGCTCAACACGCCCTGTTTCAAGGTGAACTAGTTGGAAATTGGGGGCAAATACATGTTACAAGTGACCCCCCAGGTGCTGCCGTTAGGTTAGATGATCGCACAGTTAAGAATAAAACGACCCCCTGTGTTTTAGAGCGAGTAAAACCTGGCCTCCACACGGTTGGATTTGAACTAGATGGTTACACCCTACGCGATGACGAGGTAATTGTTGAGCAAGGTGAAACTGCTTCAGTTTCCATCAAATTGTATCCAGAGCATGGACATCTAGCCATAACATCCAGTTACACCGACGGAGTCAAATGCGAAGGTGATTTAAGGATAGACGGCAAATTGGTGGGTAAAACCCCCTGGGCAGGTTTTGTTACGGCTGTTGTACCCCACATAATCGAGGTGCAGTGTCCGGATGGCAAGGCCAGGCGAGAGGTTTTTGTACGCGTAAACTGGTCTGAGGAAGAGGAGGTTGTTGTCAAAGTCATGCCCAAGTCTGTTGGTAGCTGCCTTGATGGCTGGTGCTTGATCCCCGCAGGGCGCTTTAAGATGGGCTCGCCCTTAAGTGAAGAGGGGCGTGAAGAGGACGAGGGACCAGTTCATTCAGTTAGGATTAAACGTCCCTTTTACATGAAACAGGTCCAAGTCACCCAGGGAGAGTGGGTAGCGGTTAAAGATGGTTCAGATGGTTCAATACCTGATGATTTTGGCCCCTGTGGAGAAAACTGTCCTGCTGACTCAGTAAGTTGGTTTGAAGCTGTTGCGTATGCGAATGTGCTTTCTGAGAAAGAAGGCTATGAAACCTGCTATACGATGAGTGGTTGTCGTGATTTAGCCCCTGGTGTGCTGCCTGATTTACTAGACTGTGTAATCACATTTAAGGGAGTTGGTTGCAAGGGATATCGTTTACCTACTGAAGCTGAATGGGAATATGCCGCACGCGCCGGTGATACTGGTCCCATATATGGCGAACCTGAAGAAATAGCTTGGTACTCTGATAACAGTTCATTAGAGATTCACCCTGTTGCTCAAAAGGCTCCTAACGCCTGGGGGTTATACGATATGTTTGGTAATGTCGGTGAGTGGGTTCAGGATAAGTATCACGACAGTTACCACCGCGCCCCAACTGACGGTTCAGCCTGGGAATCACCTGAAGGCATTTTCCGTGGTACTCGTGGTGGCTCTTGGTACTGTAGCGCTAACGATGTACGTGCAGCAGATCGTAAACACGCCGAACCCGACCATCAATTCGAGGGCATCGGCTTCCGCTTGGTAAGGTCGGTGCGCTAGTCGGGCTGGCCGAAGGTTACTGGGACTGCGGACCAGTCGCCTCCGATCTTGTAGGCGTTCATGTTGCCGTCCATGTCGGCTTCACAGGCTAGTGGCACGCCTACTGCCGCGACAAACGCGCCGAAATTGGCCCAGTTTCTTTTGCCACAGTGGCGCGTACAGTAATGCGCTGAGCATACCTCACCAGTACTGGTTTCATCTACATCACGCTGCCATTTGGCGTAGTTAGGGGCAGGGACAAAGCTGCAAAGCTGGCAGGCCGCTTCGACCTTAATGCAGCCGTCCAGTCGTCCGGTTGTGAACGAAGAACAGTCCTGAGCGATGGAAGCCTCAGTTTCCAGGCGCGACAGTGGTACAGTGTCCTTGGCCAGATTAAGAGACTCATCTCCAGCACCGCACAGCAGACCAAAATGTTCAGGACCCGGGTGGAACGCCAAGTATCCAGGTTCGTCGGTGGTTAAAACGCAGTTTTCATCAATAGTTACATTGATTTCACTGGTCGCTCCCTCAACAAAGTGGAATTTCGTTGGGGTGGCCCCACCATCATCTGGTCCATTAACTGGTAAAACTTCTGTATGGTCCTTGTCATGCCAAGCAGAACCGACCGTAATTACCGCCTTCAATTTACCGTCGTCAGTTGGGGTGATTTCCTTAAATTGGAGCAAGACGTTTAAGCGATATGCATAAATGTCGGGTCCCCAGATATCATTTAAAAACTCCGGAAGCCCTTCTGGTTTCGACGGTTCCTTAACATCAAGCTTTGTAAAACGGAAGGTGTCTCCAACCTTCAAACACAGGTGACAGCCGTTTCCAGCACCATTTCCATTGGTGTCCTGACCATCACCGTTATCACCTTGGTCTGCAACGCTAGTATCCTTTCCACCTTGGTCCGTAACGTTGGCATCCTTTCCACCTTGGTTGTCACCATCGTCGCCGTTAGAACCGCAAGCAGCAAACGCCATCACCAAAACTAAAACGCTTCCGTACCGCAACAGTTTTTTCATGAAGTTCCTCCAACAAGCCGAAAAACTATCGGGAAAATAATAGCAGGATTAACAAAAAGATTGGCAACTTTTCTTTAGCCCAAAAAAACAAGCCCTTCCAACCCACCCCTGCTTCCCGTCCCTGCTCCTGCCTCCTGCCCCCGTCCCTGTTCCCGCCCCTACCAAGCAAACTGATTTTCCGCCTCAACCACCATAAGCGAGAAAGCGGACCTGCCACCGCTGGCTGCCTCCCTAAACACCATCCCACCAGCCACCACATCGGCTCCGTCAGGCGATAGGGCCACCTGGGGATGCAGCATTGACAGCCTTGGGAACGAATTGATCTCCTGAGGCGCTTGTTGCTCCAAAAGCGTTTTGTAATACCAGCCGTCCGGCCTTTTGTATGCGTACCTTATCGAGCCACTAGCCTCATATTTGTCGCCGGATTTGTCGGTCAGGTAGGCCTTGTCCATGAACACCAAGTGCATCCTGCCTTTTTCATCGAAACGCAGCTGTGGGGCAAATCCAGTGCGGTTCATCTGGTTGGATCCAAAGGCCTCTGCCTTGTTGACCAAGGTTGCTGAAGACCAGACCTTATTTGACAAGGTGCCCAGTCGAAGTTCCAAAAAGATTAAATCCCCGGCGTCAGAGCGGTCTTCAACTGTAAACGCGATTGTTGGCACATCGTACGCCCCAAGGGCGATGCTTGCTGAAGGGACTGTTTTGCCTGAACCAGCTGAAGCCCAGACCAGCTCTTTTGGCAGCCACTGTGAATCATCAAACCGTTGATAGTAAAGGTCGTCATTTTCATCTGTAAATACAACGTGCAGGCCTTTGCGAATCGATGAAAGCTCGATGCCGGCATTTCCAAAGGCGAGCCCCAACCAAAAGCGAGGACCACCAAAATCAACTTTAACGCTCTTCCAGTGGTTGCCATCCTTCCACGCGTGAACTGTATGAATGCTCTTGTCGGGAGTCGTGGCCTCAAATAGCAGGTGTGGTCGATATTCACTGTCTACCCCGGCAGCCAAGTGGTCGATACTTTCTGGCACGGCACCCAATAGCGGCTGCAGATTCAGGTTGGCCTCAACTGGGTCCTTTGTTTGGCCCGAGTCATCCACAACGTTGGACCACTCCCAGTAGGCACCCTTGCCAAATAAAACCACCCTGGCAACACAGTCATCGTCGTAGTAAAGGGTCCATCCAAATGGCAGTGGCTGTGGAGCCTTACCCTCGGTATAAACCCTTGTTCGCAAAATATTTCCCTGTTTATCTTGGCTTGCAAACATCAAGGCCGAGCCAATTAATCCACCTGACGGTGCCACAACCTCTCTGAAAAGCAGCCCCCAGTCGCCACATGATGACATCGCCATGTAGGGAGTGCCGTTGCCATCCCAGGATCGGGATGATTCGATATCATCAGTCAAAATCTCCTGTGGGTCGACTTCCACAGGGGTGCCAACGACTATCTCAAGCTTGACTGGAGCTGATGTGTCGTCTGCTGCAATTTGGTCGAGATCACCCGTATCATCAATGGTTTCAGGGGTGTCTTGCCCAACATCATCGCCCACGTTGTCACCAAGGTCCTGATCCACCTCGTCTTGCTGTATGTCTGTTTGGCCCAAATCCTTTTCAGATTCAGCATCACCACATGCTACAACCAGCCCAAACACCGCAACCATTGACCAAGCTTGAAAGCGCCGCATTGTAAATTGAGTTTTCACAATTACTGTCCAGAGTTAAACCCATGCAAGATTACCAAAAAAAAGCTTAAAACCCCAAAATAGCTGACTGAAACATCACTTTTAGAGATAATGCACTGCGCGGTTGTTCAAGCTAGGTGCTTTGGAGCAGTTTTTGAGCTACATTGACACCCGCTAAAGCGCCTGCCTGCGCTTTCTTGGAGGAGCAAAATGTTGCTTAGATTGGCAATTGGTCTGGTCATCGCAGTAACCGTCGGCTGTGGTAAAGAAGATGGCGCTGCGACAAACGTTGTTGTAAACCCAACTAGAATTAAAACCTGGCAAGCCGAAGAAACTGAAGCAAAAACCGAGAGGCGATACTCTGGCTATGCCCACCCCTTTGAGGCTCATGGAGTTGGCTTTTTGGTTGGTGGAAGGGTGACACAAATCCTTGTTGCAGAAGGGGATACTGTAAAAAAAGGGCAGCTGTTGGCCACGCTTGCGCCTGAAGATTACGCCCTGGTTAAGCGCTTGGCCGATGTTCAGGTGGAGGCGATTAAGCCCAATTATGAAAGGGTTGACCAGCTTATCAATGAAAAGGCCATGCCTTTGGCCACTTATGACGAAGTAAAGGGGCGCTACGAGGCGGCCTTGACGCAGCGTCAGCAGGCCCAGCGTCAGTTGGAATACACAAAGCTAAAGGCCCCTTGTGACGGTGTGGTGATGGAACGAAGTACCGCGGTGGGGCAGGTTATTGGGCCTGGAATGCCGGCGGTGATTGTTCTGGACCTGTCAAAAATTAAGGCCAAGTTTGGGGTTGCACAACAGGATTTGGGGCTTTTTAACTTGGGTGATAGCGTCCAGGTCCAATTTCCAGGTGTTGAAGGGGTCAGGGATGGAACCATCTCGCACATCGCCTTTGTGCCGGACCTTAAAACCAGGACATACGAGGTGGTTGTAACTGTTGATAACGACGATGAAAAGCTGAGAGCCGGGATGTTGGCGCACATGATGGTGGTGACCAAAAGGGTCCAAGGCATCTTTGTGCCAGTAAAAGCCATACGGACCGATGCTGATGGCGACCCGTCAATTTTGCTTTTCGATCCAACGACTTCCAAGGTGCTAGAGCGCAAGATTGAAAAGGGCGAGCTTTTTGGTGCCGATTTGCATGTTTTGTCAGGTGTTGAAGTCGGCGACCAAGTGATTGTGGAAGGTCAAGGATTTGTTGCCCCTGGCGATGAGGTGCAGCCACTATGAACCTTGCCGCTTTTTCTTTGCGTAATAAGCCACTTTTATGGCTTGTAGTGATAACGGTAATCGCCTGGGGTGTATACAACTACAACACGATTAGCCGCCGTGAAGACCCGGAAGTCAAAATCTCTGTCGCGCTGGTAATAACCATCTGGCCAGGGAAGGGCGCCGAAGATGTTGAGCGGTTGGTCACCCACAAACTTGAAGAACATATTGAAAAAATGGCTTCATTGCGCAAAATGAAGTCCACAACCAGGGAAAATCTTTCGCTAATTTTCGTCGATGTTGATTTTGACGCCGACACAGACCTTGAATGGCAAAAGCTTCGAAGTAGGCTTGAAGAGGCACGCCAAGAGTTACCTGATGGGGCCATTGGGCCGATTGTAATGGATGATTTTGGCGATGTAACCGCCATGATTTACAGCCTGCGTTCTAAAGATGCCACTCCAGCCGAGCTTAAATATTGGGCAAATCGCCTGAAAAGTGAGCTGAAGTCCCTGGAAACAGTGGGAAAAATCAATCTTCTGGGCGAGCAAGAAGAGGTGATCTACATCGAGGGGCCCATGGACAGCTTTTCGATGTATGGCTTTTCACCTTTGATGGCTTCCAAGATCCTGGATGCAATTAATGTCAATATTCCAGCTGGTTACATGAGAACTGACGACCGGAATTTCCGACTGGACACCAGCGGTTCGTTCAGCTTACTTGATGAAATCGCCAATGCAATCCTAGACGTGTCAACTGAAAGTGGGGCACCTTTAAGAGTTCGAGATGTTTTTTCAGTTCGCAAGGGCTTTAAGGAGCCTCCAAACTCGTACATGATGACCAACGGCGAGATATCGGTTGGCCTAGATTTGCGCATGCAACGTGGCTACAACGTTGTTGCGATGGGCAAAGAGGTTAAGGCCGCTGTAGAAAAATTCATGCCGCAACTACCGCCCAACATCACCCTTGAGTTGATCCACGATCAGCCCAGGGAAGTTGACGAATTCATTGGAACTTTTATGAACAACCTCTTTGAAGGGTTGATCATAGTCATTGTCGTCATGTTCCTGCTGATGGGACTTAGGCCCACCTTGATAGTCGCGGTCAGCCTGCCTCTTTCAATTATCGCGACAATCGCGTTGATGCCCAGCTTCAATCTGGTCTTGGAACAAGTCTCGATCGCCGCCTTTATTATCGCGCTTGGGATGTTAGTCGATAACGCGATTATCGTCGTTGACAACGTCTCAGTACATCTTGATAGGGGTAAAACGCCAGTTGAAGCCGCCTGCAAGGGGACCCAAGAACTGGTTTTTCCAATTCTTACTGGGACCTTAGCCACTGTTTTGGCATTCTTGCCCTTGCGCCTGTTAAAGGACGAAATCGGCTCCTATGTGACGTCTTTGCCAATGGTTATCAGCATATCCATGCTGGTCAGCTTTGTCTTGGCTGTAACTGTTACGCCAGTTCTAGCGGCTTCTTTCTTGCGCAAACCAAAGGTCAAAAAGAGTGAAGGGCCTGGTCTTTTTGCAAGGGCGTATGCCGCTGCCATGCGTGCCGGGCTGAAGATGCGTTATCTGGTAGTTGCTTTATCTTTGGTTGCGTTAGCCGGAGCGGTGGCCTTGGTTCCAATGATTGGACTGTCCTTTTTCCCCGAGATGGACAGGGACCAGTTCACCATAGACATCTGGCTACCTGAAGGTGTAAGCATCAATCGAACGCGTGAGGTTGTCGACGAAGTTGAGGCCATCTTAAAGGAACAACCTGAAATCAAAGATTATGCCGCGTATGTTGGTGAAGGTGGACCGCGTTTTCACATCACGGTTATGCCTCAGTTCAACATGCTGAACTATGCCCGCTTTATGGTTGGGACCCACGACAAAAACAAGACAAGGCTGCTGGCCGCTAGGCTAAACGAGATTTTCAAGCAGCGGATAGCTGGCGCCAGAATTCAGGCCAAGTCCATTTTACTGGGGATACCGCTTGTGGCACCCATTGCAATCGAGATCCGAGGTCCAGACCTAGAGGTTATGCAGCGTATCTCCAGGGAAATGCAGGAGATTTTGCGCAGCATCCCAGGTACAACTATGGTTCGAGATGACACTGGGCAGGAAGTCCAAAGCCTGCGCGTGGAAATCGACAATGACGCGGCTTTAATGGCTGGGATTACAAACACCGAGGTTGCACTGGCCCTGCTTACCGCAAATGAGGGGCTTCCAGTCACAGATTTTCGCGAGGGCGAGGATCGAATATCCGTAGTTATGAGGGCCATAGATGCTGATCGCAAGTCCATGGCTTCCCTTGATAATCTGTATGTCCCGTCGCTTGCTACCGGCGCCAAGGTGCCCCTGCGGGCCATTGCTAAAATCGAACCCACTTGGGCGCCAGGCGTGATTTATCACGTGGATGGTCAGCGGACGGTCACGGTTTTATCCGATGTAGATGGCAGGCTTGCCTCGGATATCATGCGAGAAGCTTGGCCGCGGATTAACTCCATCGAGATGCCGCCTGGTTACTCGCTTTCGTCGGAAGGTGAAGAAAAGGAGCGTGACAGCGCCTTTGGTCAACTTTATATAGTGTTCGCCCTGATAATTATCGGCTTGCTGTTCATGTTAACAATCCAGTTCAAGTCGATTCGCCAGGCCGCAACCATCCTGTTTTCAGTGCCTTTGGCAATCATTGGAGCTATCTTGGGGCTGTTTTTCAGTGGCAACAGCTTCTCATTCATGGCCTTTTTGGGTGTCACATCGCTGGCTGGAATAGTCATCAAAAATGCCGTGGTTTGGGCTGAATTTGTTGAGCGGGCTTTGGAAGAAGGTCTGGAATTTCAACAGGCTATCATCCAGGCCGGCATCATGAGGCTTAGGCCCATTTTGTTGACCGCCATGACAACAATGGGTGGGTTGTTGCCGCTTGGCTTGTTTGGCGGAGTACTTTGGGAAGGTATGGCATGGGCGATGATCGCAGGCTTGGCTCTGGCTACTGTGCTGACGCTTTATGTGATCCCAATCGTTTATTACCTGTTTTTTAAACGCCAGTACGAGCGGCCAAAGGTCGAAGAAGCCGTGCCTTGTGATTAAAAATGCCACAACTATCGGCATAAATTCGAAAACACTTACTTATCCGATCTAGTCGAGCATGACCTACATCCAGTCTAGTACTTCTTCTGGTTGATCTTCCGGTTCTGGGGCCATATCCGGTGCTGAGTCAATTTCCGTTGGAGGTTCATCACTTTCAGGCGCTGAGCCGATATCCGGTGGCAGGTCACTTTCAGGTGGTGTGCCGCGACCTTTGCTAATTAGCTTGTTCCAATCGACGCTAATTCCAACAGTTATGATGTCAAACGATGACTGGTATTTGCCCTCGTTTACCGCGTAGCCTTCGATCATCGTTGCACGACCATTTTCGTCAATTTCAGTTCCCACCAACTGCTGTCTGACCAACCCAGTCCCGGCCTCTACAGTGCGGTCCATCTGGAAAACATGTGCATATGCCATTCCAATCTCAAAGCCATAAATCGATGTCGACAAGCCAAATCCAATGCCAAATCGCGAAAAGCCAGGAAGGTCGACGGTGGTGTAGGCATTAGGCTGAGTGGCAGATTCCCACCAGCCGCCAAGCCGCGCAGTCAACCAATCTGGGATGGCGTTCCATTGGCCCCCTAAACGAACGCTATAAGTGTCCTTCCAACGCCGCTCAAGGGCTATGTTTATAGGATCAATTGTCAATCCAGGACCTTCAGCTAGTTCCGTTGTAGCCATCCTAAACGCGTCCATCCTGGACCATTGTTCCCACACAAAATCGGCTTCGATATCAAAGATTTCCCGATCTTGACGCACGAACATATACCTTGCTCCCAGTTGTACCGTGGCAGGCATGTTGAATTCCAGTTTTCCCTCAACCTGAATCGGTTCTTCAAGGTTTTTGTACACAGAATTCTCGGTACCTTTAAGCTTTACATCACCTTTAGCCTTGACCTTAACAGGTATTATTCGCGCATTAAAACCAAACTCAAGGCACGGTAGTGGCTTTGCCCAAGCACCTAACAAAGCGGTAAAACCTCGCCAATCAGAAACACTTAAGTCCGCCCTTAAGTCGTTGATAGTGTTAACAGGATAATTTTGGTTGGTGTAAGCAGCAGGCCCAATAATTACCAAGGAATATTTTAGCTTGGGAACTACCATGTACTGAAGCCCAAGCCCAAAACCAAACCATTCCTTGTACTTGTACGAAGCGGCCGCCGTAATGTAGGCAACCATGGTATCAAGTTCCGCCGTTGAATAACGGGTTGCGGCGTCTTTGTCCCCAGGATAGCGCACGGCTCCAACGGCTGCCGGCCCGTTAAGCGAAAGCCCAAAACCCCAGTCCTCAAGCCCAAAATCACTTGTAAGAGCCATGGAGATCCCCATTGGGAACCAGCCACGGTTTTGGGATGACCTTCCAAATTCGATTGGGTCACCCACAGGGTCACCATATGAGAGCGCACCTGTCTCTGGATCTTGGCTAACCTTACGCTTTTGGGCTGGGAAACGATCAAAGTCCAGTGACAACAACGATGTGTTTAGATTCACAAGAAGGTGAGTTCCCTTTAGCACCGAGAGCTTCGATGGATTCCAGTACATGGCCGAGGCGTCGTCGGCTTTGGCTGTAAAAGCCCCTCCGCGCCCCACCGCGTGAAGCCCCTGCGGTCCGTACTCAAATCCCCCTGCCAGAGCGGTTGCCGGTAGGACCATGATAATGAACAACAAAAGACAACGAGCGCGAAGATAACCAAAACTCCTAGCGAAGCTGTTTCCCATGAAAGCCCCCGTGCATCAGCCTTTCCGACTGCAACGCTACCAAGAGCATGATGTTGGGTCAACTTTTAAATTATTAAAATTGCGGCTTTTGGGCAGAAATATAACCTAACGGCAGCCTTGTACTCGTTCGATGGTTGTTTCGGAGCAGGTAAGGAACCCAAGATTGCAGCCGGTAAGCCACTTGCCAGTCTTACCACACTCTGGCTCTCCACCAACCCAGCCTTCAGTACGCTCACAGAAGTTTAACGGCCAGTCGAAGAAGCGGCAGCTACCTGCACCTGTATGCTGGCGGTCAAGCTTGGTATTACAGTCGTAGTCAAAGTTTCCACACGCGTTTGGCGTGGTAAACCATCCGGTAGTTTCTGGATTCACAGCCGCATCGCTGTCGCAGCAGTCTCCAACCTTGGTAGTAGTGTAAGGATGAGAGGGAGCGCATAGACACATGCTGTCACCAGCGACTCCAAACCCGTCGCCGTCTGCATCTTTGAAGTAATTGGTACAGCCATTGGTGTTGGGTGGGTCAGTCACGCCGTCACAATCGTTGTCCAGGCCGTCGCATATTTCTGTCGTTGGGAAGATTACTTGGGTACAGCCCAATTTTCCACCGGAACAAGCGGTCAAGCCCTCGGCGCAAACGCCCTTTAGCTTTGTGTCACATGGTAACCCACTTTCTGGGTCGCCCTCGTCGACTTCACCATTGCAGTTGTTGTCCAAGCCATCGCAGACCTCCGCTTTTGGGAAAACAGTCTGGATGCATTCCAACATCGTGTTGATACACATTAATTTACCTGCAGTGCAGACGCCAAGTTGACCTGGAACGCGGCAGGGCTTTCCTGCATCGATGGTATCATTGTCAACCTCACCATCGCAGTCGTTGTCGATTCCATCGCAAATTTCAAGATCTGGCAGAATGTCTGGCAGGCATTCGACTTTGCCGTTGATGCAGGCGGTGGTACCAGGCTTACATGGTCCTTCGAGGTCGGAATCACAATACTCACCCCCACCTGGGTTACCGTTGTCGATAACGCCATTGCAGTCGTTGTCCAAGCCATCGCAGACTTCATTCTCTGGCTCGCCAGGGATGCACTCGTTTGGCACACCATCGATACAGATTGGGACTTCTCTAAAACACTCGCCTTGACCGCAAGTATGCGTACCTTCGATTTGGTCATAAATGCAGCCTTCAGTGGGCACGCACCTGGAAACGGTGCATGGGTCACCATCTTCGCAGACAACTGGAGGTCCACTTACGCACTCACCATATTGGCAAGTATCATCGCTGGTGCAAAAATCACCATCGGAGCACGGTGTGTCATTTTCCTCTGGAACTTCAATGCATTTGCCGAGTTCACATATGAATTCATGGCACACAAGAGGTTCTTGTTCGCAGTCTTCGTCGACCTCGCACTCTGGTTCTTCGACATCTGTGTCTGGTTCTTCGACATCTGTGTCGGGTTCTTCAGTATCTGTGTCGGGATCCTCGACATCAGTATCGGGTTCTTCAACATCAGTGTCAGGTTCCTCGACATCTGTGTCTGGTTGCTCGACATCCGCGTCCGGGTCTTTGATATCGGGATCTGGTGGTTTGACGTCCGCGTCTGGGTCTTTGATATCAGGATCAGGTTTTACATCCGCGTCTGGTTGTTTGATGTCTGGAGCAGGTTCATCAATATCCGTGTCCGGCTGGTCCCGTTCGATATCGCTTGAAACATCAGCATCGTCATCAAGCATGGAGTCGTCGGTGACCTTTTTGTCCTGGTCGAAACCGTCCAAGACAATCTCGCTTATGCCTCCCTCACATCCCAATGTAAGGGCGAAGAATGCTGCCAAAAGCGGCAGTGCCAAAATACGTAATTTCATGGAAGCCCCCTAGAAATGTGACAGCGTCAATTATACCGTTAATGTCTTGTAAATACAAAAATCTTTTGTATGGGATCAGGGGCAGGGACAGGGACAAGGGCAGGGACAGGGACAAGGACAGG
>LSQX01231209.1_pt1 | contig 15929 bp, 13 predicted proteins | sample 654561 | NCBI WGS metagenome assembly LSQX01 (sample SAMN04489861, study PRJNA283612) | anaerobic digester metagenome | isolation source: 4 biogas reactors fed with cattle manure at either 37C or 55C with and... | place: Denmark: Kongens Lyngby | collected 2014 | reverse complement strand
CCCATAAATAAGCTAGTACTATGATGGTCTTCGCTGATATCGTTAATAGACTTGGTGTATTCGGTTGATACGGTCCCACTCCATACATCTGATACTTTTCTGGTAATGATATTAATTAAGCCGCCCATAGCTTCGGAGCCGTAAAGTGACGACATTGGCCCACGAATAACTTCAACACGATCAATCATGGAAAGTGGTGGTAGGCCAATTTGTTTGCCGCTGTCAGCACCATTAGTATTGACTGAGCGTCCAGCTGATACAGGCCGACCATCGACTAGGTACATAGTGTATTTTTTGTCCATACCACGGATGCTGATGTCTTGATGACCTGCGCCACCTGTAACAAAAATACCAGGTACGTCTTTAACTACATCAACAATGTCTTTATAGGATTTTTTTTCTAGTTCTTCGCGTGTTACTACCGAAATGCTAGCAGGAGCATCCTTGATTTGCTGCGCAAAACCTGAAGCACTTACGACGATGGTGCCAAGTTCAGTAACAGCTTGTTCTGAAGCGTCAATTACCTGTGTGTGATTAGTTGTTTCGAGGCTTTGGGCGTAGGTAGGTGTAGCTGCTGTGCCAGTGAGGGCAATAGACAAAGTGATATGGTTTAATTTTAAATTAGATAGCATTTGAGAATTCTCTATATTTATAATCTAAATCATATTAATAATGATAATCAATATTAATAACTAGCGAACTAGGATATATTAAAGAGAAATGTGTTGCAATAATTTAGTAATGGTTTAGTAATAATTAAATAAAGCTTCCGTCTAATTCAATGACTTTTTATTAAAAATAAAGGCCACTACAAAATTGTCAGTGGCCTTTATTTATTTNNGGTACAGCCTGTTCATCAAGCCATGCCTGTAATTCTGAATGAAAGGTGACTGTCTCTGCATCAGCGCGAAGAGGGTGGATGTAGTCATCCCACATGAGCATATTTAGTGATTGTAGTAGTAGACCTGGTTCATTTTTGAAAATATCAATTTGGCGTAATTCAGCAAATGATTTAGGTCCGCTTGCTAAAGCGTTAATGAGTGGTGTAAAAATTTTTGCCGGTCCGGTGATGTTACCCATTGGCGTTTCAAATAGCACCTCACCCGCTTTAGGCAAGCTGATAACTGCTTTGTAGACAACATTACTTATGTGTTGCTCATAGTCTGCCTCACTAAGTGCTTGTGGTTGCTTCTGGAAAATATCAACACGTTGATTTTGATGTCTGGCCTGATCGCGTAGCGTTTCTTGCATCGCTTTGGGCTTAGTGTTGGCGATTAATGCTTGCAAATTGCCAGGGATGGAGACAGTATCCATATTTTCATAGCAGTTAGCGCTACCAATATAGCTGACGCCCGTTTGTGCCAAGATACGGTGCACGTCTGCTGAGTGCTGCGGACGCCAGTAATCTGTTAGAAAGTCATGGGCTAGATAAGAAGGATTAATGTCCTCTAAAGCGGCTAGTTCTTTCTCAAGTTCTGGATTATCGATAAATAATCCAGCGCCGTTATTGGCTAAGTGGCGCAATAGGGCAAGGCCTTCTTTAATGCTTTCGACAGAGCCTTTACCAGAGCTATGTAGCGATACCTCGTGCAGTACTTTTTGAATATTAATTAAGCGTGCAGCACCGGGATAGCACATATACTGTAGATATAATAATCCTTGAGGCTTTAAGAGCGTATGTGTGGTTTGCAATATACCCATTTGTGCTTTAGGCGGTAGCCAAGACCATACGCCGTGCGTGACAATGACATCAAAAGGTTGTTTGTACTTATCAGCAAAGTCATCAAAGGAAGCGAGGATAAATTCAACATTTTTGAGGCCTGCTTTGCGAGCAACTGTATCAGCAGCTGCAATATGCTCTGCATTAAAATCCACCCCAACAAAGTGTCCCTTAGGATTACAGGCAGCAGCAACTAATAGGTTAATGCCGGTCGCACAACCAAGCTCAAGATAGCGGTAAGGTGAGCTAAAGTCAGGGCCGCTACAGCCAAGCGTATTAGCAATATAATTAAGCCAACTGACCTGCATTTCTTTGTAGAAGTGTAAGGGGTAGCTTGTGTCGATAACGTAGCCGTCTTGACGAATCATAAGTGCTCCAGAAAATGATGGAATGATTTTATCGTTTTTTAAAAGCAAAAAACCGCCGGCAGTGATACCGACGGTTTTTATGTTATGCCTTAAGCCTAGAAGCGTGCAGTTAAGCCTGCGTAGTAGCTACGGCCATTACCGTCACCATAGTCGTCGTCAGTCTTAGCGACATTATTGGTAAGGTTTTTGACACCGGCACGTAATGTGACGTTTTTGTTAACGTTAAAGTTCATACCAACGTCTAGGGTAGTATTACTTTCAACAAAGTTGTTAGTAGCGTTTTGGGCAAGCGGTTCGTACAACTGCTTACCAATGTACTGCACTGCAAGGAAAGTAGAGAGCTTCTCAGTTGCCTGCCAGTCTAAGGTAGCATTGGCAGTCCACTCAGGGATCATGGTTAGACGGTCACCAGTGGTTTTGTTTTTACTCTCGATCATATAAGTGGCATTACCGCTTAGGGTTAAGCTATCAATAATTGGGAGCTTAAAGGTAGCTTCAATACCCTCAGTAGCACCTTTTTCAATATTGTATTGCTGGGTATACCAAACACCATTGAATCTGCCTAACACACCGTTTTGCATCATATTGTCAATGTCGCTCTTGAACCAAGTAATGCCTGCAGCATAGCCTTGAGGGTGCTCATAGCCAAGACCAAGCTCATAGTTCACGCTTTCTTCAGGCTCAAGATCAGGATTACCTACCATGACACAACCACCACCAGAGTAGCCTAGTGCGGTTAGTGAGTTACAACCCATACCCATAGATGAGGTACCAGAGGTTAGTGAACGTTCTTTTAAGTTAGGAGCACGGTAGCCCTTAGAGACACCTCCTCGGACGGTCCAAGAGTCAGTTGGGTGATAAACCATATAAGCACGTGGACTGACGTGGAAGTCATAACCATCAGATTTGTCACCGCGGATACCTAAGGTTAATGTCAAGTTGTCGCGTAAGAAGATTTGATCCTCTAGGAAGATAGACCATGCCCAACCATCAGGGTTAGGTTCTACTGGAACAGGTGTGCCGCCAGCCTCTAGAATAAAGGTAGCGATATTACCGATATTACTTGGGTTAGATACTTCTTCTTTTTTGTACTGTAAACCGGCGGTGAGGAATTGATCAATGCCAAAGGTGGTGAGTGGCATATCGACTTTAAAGTCGGCTACATACTCTTTAGATTCGGCACCACTCCATGCGGAAGCTGTATCGTCATTTTCATTTTTGTAGCGGTTCATGTAAAGATCAAGCTTAGTATTTACATCACCGAAACGACCATCATAACCAACGCCGAAGTTGTAGTTTTTCATGGTGCCTAGAGCAAATTCTTCACTTATAAGCTCTTCGCCTTCTGCAAGATTGTTAGCTAAGTTATCAGACTTTTGCTCTCCGTACTTACCTTCTAAGTAGAATGAATGATTTTGGTTAGCTTCCCAAGTTAATTTACCATTGAAAGCTTGGTTTTTAGTACCTGAGTTACCATCAGGAGAGCTATCAGCTTCACGCTTAGTATGACTACCACCTAAACGGATGCCTAAGCCATCAACAATAGGGCCACTCACTGAGAAGCTATTGCTATAGGTGTCGCCTTTGCTGCCAGAGTCAGGTATTTCCAGAGTGCTACTAACAGAGCCAGTCCAAATTGGAGATACTTTTTTCGTGATGATGTTAACAACACCGCCCATGGCATCAGAACCATAGAGAGTAGACATGGCACCACGCACAACCTCAATGCGCTCGATATCTTCTGGTGATAAACCGCCTAAATCCTGAGTGAGGGTATCAGGACGGTGACCTAGTAAGGAAGAGTTACCAATGCGCTTACCGTCAATTAGCACGAGAGTGTATTTATCAGGTAAACCACGGAATTTGATTTTAGAACCTGCACCAACTGAGGTATAACCACCACTGACGCCTGGTAAACGGCCTAATGCATCAGCAATCGTAGAAGCTGGTCTGTCCAATAACTCTTGGTTAGTAATGACACTCACACTGGCAGGAGCGTCATTAACATTAACACCAACACCAGATGCAGTGACGAAGATATTATCTAATTCGACAACCTCTTGGTTTGCATCATTAGATATATCAAGGCTTTGAGCGTAAGCTGAAGTGGCTGCTGTACTTGCTAGGGCAATTGCCAGCGCGACACGATTTAATTTAAAGTTGGGGGGCATTTAAAAATCTCTCAAAAAGGGACAACTAAAAAATAATAGCAATGATAATCAGTATCATTAACTTGCGTGTTAGCATATCGCACAGAAATACATTTTGCAACAATCCAGTAATAATGATTATCACTAGTGTTTAGGTTTTGTGGTTTTTTTGTCGTAATTTCTATTGGAGTGATACCTTTTTTCTATAAAGGAAGTTATAGGATATTTCAGTGTCCACTAAAAAGCCTGAGCCCCTATAGGGAGTTCAGGCTTTTTAGTTGTACTGATTAGAATTGTGCGTTCATAGATAACCAGAAATTACGTCCGGTTTTCATATTGGTATAGAGTGGTCCATAGGCTTGATTGCCGCGAGAGTCTGTGTAGCTTGCGTATTCTAGGAAGTCCTTATCAAATAGATTATTGATAGATGCGCTGACGGTCACGTTTTTAGTGATTTTATAAGCTGCACCAATATCTACAGTGGCATAAGACTTATAGTTACCTAGTTGATTTCGGACGTGTTCGTCGCTACGATAGCGTGGGCTACGGTAAGAGCCTCTTACCCATGTATTTAGTTTTTCATCAACTATCCAATTTAACCTAGCATTGACAGCGTGCTTTGAGGCATCAGAAAGTGGTTGGCCTTCATTAGGGCCGCTTTTTTGTTCACTGTCTAAATAAGTATAGTTAGCTGTTAAGGTCAAAGCATCAGTAATGTCTATCGCAGTTACTAGCTCAATACCTTGTGTTGTTGCTTTGTCCACGTTAATTGTTTGGTCATAGAAATCTACATTAGGCCAATAACCGTGGTCGACACAACCCGGACGGTTCTCAGCACCTTCCCAACTGCAGTTAAGAACTTGATTACCACTGCTGATTCGATCTTTAAAGTCATTGTGGAAGGCGGTTACACCGACCATAAATCCATTGTTGCTATCGTAAATAGCGCCAATTTCAAAGTTAGTGCTGGTTTCCGGTTTTAGAGTAGGAGTGCCAATGGTTGGTATAGTACCTTGTCCTCTAAAGCCGTTAATACCGGGGGTTAACTGATCAAGACGAGGTGTTTTGTAGCCACGGCTGCCCCCACCTTTTAAAATCCAATTATCGTTGACGTTCCATACTGCATAAGCTCGAGGGCTTACATGGCTGCCAAACATATCATGATGGTCATAACGTAGGCCAAAGGTAGCTGCAAAGCTATTAGTAATTTGCCATTCGTCTTCAGCAAAAAGTGCGTATTGTGTATGCTCATAAGGTGCCGGAGCTACACCATCCTTCATTTCGGCTTCCCAAAATTGACCACCCACAGTGAGCATATGGTTACCAATTAAAGAGGTCAATTTAGTATCAATAACTAAGTTATTTGCTTCGAGTTCACGGTGCCCCCCTGGCGCCTTGCCGGGAGTGCCTTCAGGGATTGTTCGACCGAGTGTCTCACGGGTAGAATACATAATGCTTGAATCTAAGGTACCAAAGCTAAAGCGACCTGTATGGGCTAAGGTGTATTGATCTTGATTGAAGCGTTGTTCTTCTGTATAGCCGCGTACACCAATAGTACCGAGTTGGGCTTGGCTGTTGTCATACTTTTGACGGCTGGATTCAATATCAAACCAAAAATCATGATTGCGGTTAGGTGTTAGCGTTAAGCGAGCACCTAAAGAGTGGATATCTGCTTCGACCGGGTTTGGACCGCGACTACTGATAATCGCACCACCGTGGTCACCGGTGGGTTCCATTTCAGAAGCATCGCGTTTGAACTTACTGCCTCTAAGGGTTAGGCCTAGTCTGTCTTTGATGATAGGACCACTTAAGTAAAGGTCCAGCTTACGGCTATCACCGGCATCATTGGTCTCGAAGGTGGTGTCTGCAGTGACTGAACCGTGCCATTTGTCAGCAACTTTACGAGTAATAATATTAACTACACCTCCCATCGCATCTGAACCATAAAGCGTGGACATCGGGCCACGAATAACCTCAATACGTTCGATTGAGTTTACTGGCGGAAGGAAGCTAGTGGACGTTTCTCCAAAACCGTTAGGTGTAATATTACCGGCCACGTTTTGACGACGGCCATCAATCAGTACGAGGGTATAGTCACTTGGCATACCACGGATGCTGATATTTAAACCACCTGTTTTGCCAGCAGAGGCTTCAACGTCAACGCCAGGTACATCAGTTAGAGCGTCAGTTAAGCTAGAAATTGATTTTTGCTCCAACTCTTCGCGGGTTATGACAGAAATACTGGCAGGTGCTTGTTTAATACTTTGTTCAAAACCAGATGCCGTAACGACCATCGTGCCTAAGTCAACTGATGGTGCATCAGTATCTTGTGCGAGAGCTGCGTTTAATGGGAAAGTAACGGCTAGAACTAGCGATAGTACTGAAAGGCGGTAATTGGATTTTAATTGCACAAAGGTCTCCTCAAATTGAATGCAAATACAAATAAGAATGATTCGCATAAATTTATAACATAGCTGTAATCAAATAGAAACCTTTGTGCACAGATTTTTTATGAAAGCAACTGCTTTTTTGTAAAATCAATTACAAGGGACTTTTACAATGGCAGTGAGTTGTGGCTTAGGCGAGCTTTTTAAGCTGCTATCAACGCATTACGCAAAAATCTGGCTGCTGATGCTAATTCACCGCTACATAGACCGATGGGACCGATTTGATTAAGAGTCAGTAGATCAGCAGCTGCGCCATGCAACCAAACGCCGCCGGCTACCGCTTCGTCAGCTGATAGGCCTTGGGCTAATAGACTAATAATCATGCCGCTTAGCACGTCACCGCTCCCAGCAGTCGCTAGACCGGGGTTTCCGCTTTGATTAATGACGAGCTCCTCATCGGGGCTGGCAATAATTGTTTGGTGGCCTTTTAATACGACTTGGCAAAAGTATTTGTCAGAAATATCAAGTGCGGCTTCTGCTCTTCCTGCTTGTACTTCTGCCGTGCTGCAGTTCAATAGGCGTGCTGCCTCAGCGGGGTGAGGTGTGAGAATAGAGGGGATTGCTCTTGCTAATAACAGCTCAGTAAGCTCAGGGTGAATACTGAGTAAATTTAAGGCATCAGCATCAAGTAATAAGGGCTTTTGAACCTCTTGTTGTAAGAGAGTTTTTAATATCTCGTAAGATGGTGTGGAGGTACCCATGCCACAGCCTGCAGCCCAGTGAGTAATGTCTTTGCGCTGCAGTAGGTTATGAGCAGTCGTCAACATTAACTCAGGTCGATCATTAATATAAGGTACTGGTAGCTGGTCTTGACAAAAACCAAGCCATAGCTTGCCGCAGCCATTAAGTAGGGCAGCAGTCCCGGCTAGTACAATGGCACCACTCATGCCTTGGCTGCTGCCGATGATACCGACGGTGCCGAAGCTGCCTTTATGGCTGTCTAAAGCACGCTCTAGCAGGAGGCTAGGGAAGTTCTGATGACAATGGCTAAGCCATTCTTCAAGTAAGTTGTCGCTTATTTCATAATGGTTCATTGTCGGAATTCCCTAAATATAAATCATACAGCACGTAGACCAGGCCCCTCTAGACGGCTACGTCCACCACTCATCGGGATAACTCGTATTTGGGTACTGATTCTTTCTTTTAAGGCGATCACATGAGAAATAATACCGATGGTTTTACCGCTTAGTTGTAAATTAGATAAAGAGCTCAAGGCAATGTCTAAACTGTCCTCATCTAAGGTACCAAAGCCCTCATCTAAAAATAGTGATTGTAGTTGCATATTACCGGATACTATTTGTGATAGCCCTAGCGCTAAGGCTAAACTGACAATAAAGCTTTCACCGCCGGAGAGGTTTTTAATCGAACGAATTTCACCACCTTGATAGTGGTCCTCTACTGTCAGTTCTAATTTACTATTGATAGTTTTCTCTATACGCAGTGAGTAGCGATCACTCATTTGCTTTAACTGTACGTTGGCATAATGCAGGACGAGCTCAAAGGTTAAGTTTTGGGCAAAGTTACGATATTTTTTGCCATCCGCTGAGCCGATCAGTTCATGCAACATGCGCCAACGGTTGGTCTCTTTTTCTTGGACGTCGATGAGTTTATTTTGTTCAGCTACTCGTGCTGCCGCCTCAAGGTGTGTATTAAGCCTTTCTTGGTCTCTACCCTTAAACGCATTAAGTTTGGCCTTTTCTGCTTCGAGCGATTCGAGCTCTGAGCGACAGAGATTCAACGCTTTAGGTACTTCAGGTTGCTGTTGAGCTAGGCTTTGCAAATTGTCTTCAACGTGTTGTAGTTGCTCTGTGAGCGTACTCTGACGCTCTGCTAACTGGCGCTGCTGCTGATCCAAATTAAGTCGCTCATCCTCATCAAGACAAGCGGCTAAGAAACTGTTCTCACTATCAAATTGTTGCTTTTCAAGTTGTAGGTTAAATTGAGGCTCAATTGTATTTAATTGAAGCTCAAATGCAGCGACGTTTTCTTGAAGACTTTTGAGGTGTTGACTTAGTCTGATATGGGCACTACCAGCTTCTTGTCGTGCTTTGTTTTTTTCCTCAAGCAACGCTTCCAGCTCTTTAAGTTTACGATTGAGTTTTTCTTCTTCCTTATTTGGGTCCTTGTCAGCAAACAGCGCTTGACGAGAACCAATTGAGGTTTTAAGCAGATGTTGTCGTTTTTGAGTCTCATCTTGCAGCTTCTGAGCGTCTTCTTGATACGATTTGATTTGCGCTTCAAGGTTACTGATGTTGGCTTTTAAACCTTCAAAGCCAACACTCATTTTGTTACTCCAATGCTGAGCCTTTTCTCTCACATTGCGTTCTTTTTCGAGTCGCTTGATTTGCTCTAGTTGGCGTTGCGCTTGGGTTTTAAATGCAGCAGGTGAGATTTGTTGCTTATCTAGTACATTTTTTAAATCAGTGGTGGTTTCAATTGCAAGGCTTGAGCCAAAGGTATTCACCAATAGCTCGTGCTTAGCTTCAATTCTGCTTAATAAATTAGCTAGTTCTGTCGCATCCTCAGTAAGTTGTTTCTCAGTTGCCTTGGCGCCGGCGTCGAGATGAGCAACCTGTCGAGCATTGTCATTTAGCATCATTAAAACTGCTTTTTCAGTTTTTTTACTTTCTTCTAAGTCGTGTTCTGAAATGTTGGGTGAATTAAACTCGCCCTTGAGTAATGGATGCTCTAATGCGCCACAAAGAGGGCATGGGCTACCATCCTCCAAATCATGGCGGTGATCTTCAAGTGATTTAATCGCCGCTGCTAGTTTGTATTCAGCCTCATGCTGCGCCACTTTAGCTTCATGGATTCTGAGCTCTTGCTCTAATTTGGAGCGTTTGACAATGAGCTGATTAATTTCATCGTGGTATTGCTTAATTGTCGCTTGGTGCTTGTTCAGTCTTGAGTTTTTGTCATAATAGCGCTGAGTTTCATCAGCGATAGCTTCTAAATCGCGTAGGTTATTCTTTGAGCTATCAATTAGCTGCGTGAGCTTATTAATTTCATGCGTGTCTTTGAGGACTGTAAAGAGCTTATCAATATCCTCTGAGCTAGCGTATTGTTCTAGCGAGCGTTGAGTTAGATCGCCTAAGCTATAGCCTTGAACGAGAATACGTTGGCTGAGTTGCTTCACTAGTTCTGTTATTTCTCCATGACGAGTGCGGTGGTTTGCAAGCTCTTCTGAGCTATTGCTTAAGCGCTGAGTGAGGTTCTTTAAACGCTCGGTTTCTTGCGTTTGCAGCTTTTTCTCTTGAGCAATAGTTGCGTCCAGTTCATGTGCTTGATTAAAGGTGGTTCTTTGGTCCTCTAGTAATTGACTAGCTTTGTTTTTATGGCTCGCTACCTCGATTAACTCAGACTCTTTGGCTTCGAGAGTCTGAGTCGCTGTGGCTAATTGAGGAGTGAGTTTAGTCAGCGCTTCTTGATTGCTTTTAAGGTTGCTCCGTAAGCCGTTAAGTTCGGTATGGAGTTTAATCAAGGGTAAGGTTCTATTGGCCAATACCAATGCTTGTGCTTGCGGAGCAAAGTCTTGCACTGCCTGTCGGCATTGAGCTAGTTCAACATTAAGTTTTTCTTGAGAACGCTGGGCCTGCAGTGAGTCCTCCCACCATTTGATGAGCGTAGCAGTTTCTTTTTGTTGGTCATTAATGGTGCTGAGTTGTTGTTCAAGATTTGCGAGAGAACTTGTTAGTTGATCAACTTCCTCGGCTTTTAATAGGTTAATGCCATTAACTGCAATCGTTAGCTCAGTTAATTTTTTCTCTTCTTTATTTTTGATTTCGTGTACTTTAATCGAAATGTCGCTATAAATCTCAGTGCCGGTAATTTGCTCAAGAATTGGTGAGCGCTCTTCTTCTTTCGCGTTTAAGAAGTCGGCAAAACGACCTTGAGCCAGTAAAACGGTACGAGTAAAGCGTTGAAAATCTAGTCCAGTGACTTGAGTGACTAGTTGATTTATCTCACTAAGACGGCTTGAGAGTAGTTTTCCTGAATTGACATCAAATAGCTCACGCTTAACCTGCTGTAACTTACCGTCAGGACGATTGTGTGCTTTGCGTTGGCTCCAATGAGCGCTATAAACGCCGCTGCTTGTTTGAAATTTAAGCTCGGTGAAGCACTCTCCATGTTGCTTCGACATAATCTCATTTTGTGATTGAGAAATTATCTCTAATCTTGGTGTACAGCCAAAGAGCGCTAGGCAAATAGCATCTAAGAGAGTGGTTTTGCCAGCACCAGTAGGGCCGGAGATGGCAAAAATACCATTTTGCTCATACTCAGGATGAGTAAAGTCAATTAACCATTCTCCTTCAAGAGAGTTGAGGTTTTTAAAACGTAGCTCTAATAATTTCATAGCGTTTCTGTTGTGTTTTCTTGTTCTTGATTTAGTCTAAATAATGCTTCTTGATAAGTTTTTATTAACTCACCTCGTTGTTCCTCAGGAATATTTTGGCGCTCAAGTAGGCGTTTAAATACCTCTTCAACGGTTAATTCCTTGAGGTTTTCGATCGCACCGTCACTTTGGAGGTGCTGACCGTGGCGTTGGTGGTTAATCAGTTTTAAAATTTCTATCTCGGAGTCTTGGATACAATCCATCAACATAGCGCGTAAGTTGGGTTGTAGCTCTTCACTGTCAAAAGTGACCTCTAGCCAAATAGACTCATTGAGAGCTTTTAACGCTTTCAGTTGGGAGAGTAAGGAGTTTAGATTACCGGAGATTTTGTCCAGTCGTTGGAACCTAGGTACTTCGAGCTCTTTCACCTCAGCCTCATGACGTTCATTAAAGTCGATGACCAAGACAATTTTAGGGCGCGTTATTTCAGCAAAGCACATTGCTAAAGGGCTGCCGCTATATCGAATGTGATTGAATCCGCCAACCTTTTGGTGTTGATGGATGTGGCCTAAGGCTACATAGTTAAAGTCAGGGCTAAACAAATCAGTTTTTAACTGCCCTAAAGTACCAACATATAAATCACGTACGCCGTCACCTTCATTGGTGAGACCGCCGGTCATAAATAAATGGCCTGTCGCTACCATCGGTACATTGTATTGGGTTGCCAAGGTGTTGGCATGCTCAGCCACGGCTTGATAATGCAGCTGGTGAGCTTCAATAATGCGTTGGTCTTTATCCTCTAAACTTTCAAGCGGGATATAGCGACGGATATCTCTATCGCTTAAATAGGGTACTGCGCAGACGATTAACCCCACCTCGCCTTGGTTGTTTTGAAGTACCAATACCTCGTCGTTGACATCTTCACAGGCCTGACCAACGACGTGGACATTCAAGCTTTTTAAAATAGCACCAGGTGCATTTAAAAAGCTTGCGGAGTCGTGATTACCACCAATTACTACGATATGCTGACAAGATGGTTTGGTAGCAGCTTTCGCTAAAAAGTTGTAATACTGATCCTGAGCGGTGACACTAGGTGTGGTTGTGTCAAACACATCACCGGCGATAATCAGTACCTCGATTTGTTGCTCCTCAATGGTTTGCAACATCCAGTCGAGAAATTGAGAAAATTCCGGATATCGTCTTTTGCCAAGGAGGGAACGGCCTAGATGCCAGTCAGAAGTGTGTAAAATGCGCATGGTAACTACTAATTTTGATGCTGTTAAGCTTATTGATGATTCAATTTATATTAAAGCAAAATATACTAACTGTAAGTGAAAGCGTTAGTTTTTAAGAAATGGCTAAAGTGATAATTCATTGGGAGTCTTAAAAATGACTAAATCAAGCGATGAGCGTCTTGTTAAAAACGCCGAGTTAGCGGAGAAGCTATCCGTTCTTCATGAGCAAAAGACTGTGATGATAGCAAGTCTTAATGCCGATAATTCACCTTTGATTAGTTATGCACCTTTTGTCGAAAAAGAGGGGGCGTTTTATATATTTATTAGCTATTTGGCAGAGCATACGCCGAACCTTATTGAACGCCCGCAAGCCTCGGTTATGTTGACGGCTGATGAATCAACTACCGCCAATCTCTTTGTTAGGGGGCGTGTACGTTATGAGGTTGAATGCACAGTGATTGAGCGTGACAACACGCTTTTTGATGAGGTGCTTGTTGACTTAGAGCAAAGGCAAGGCAAAATGGTGTCCTTGCTGAGAACCTTAGGGGATTTTTACTTAATTCGCCTTCAGCCGACCGTGGGTAGTTTAGTGGTGGGTGCTGGTGCGGCTTATCGCTTTAAGCCAGGGCAGATGGTTTTTGAACAGGTTAGTGGTAGATAATCAGCTAAAATAGCAGCAAAGGAGATTTTGATGAAAAAAGTTGTTTTTGGGGTGTTGGCAGCGGCCTCACTGAGCGCTTGTGTGCAATTACCAATTTATGAGCCAATGACTGAGGCCGAGATGAGTAGTTATACTTGTCGTGATATTTGGAAGGAGTCTGAGCGACTAACTCGCGTTATTAATAACGTCCGCGCTGACAATCTTAAGAGTGCACCGGAAGGGCGTGATGCTCAGGTGATGGATGCGGCTCAGCATCGCTTAGACCAAGTGCAAGAGCTAAGTGTACAAAAAATGTGTACTTACGGTTAGTTAGGGTATCTTCGGTAGTTTTTAGCTTTTTTGCTTTATTTATTTGGTTCGGTTAATGATTAAGTTTAAATTACTCGCTGTGCTTGCCACAGCCTTTGTTTTAGGTGCATGTACAACCCAAGCTGGCGATGCGGTAGATAGCAATGGTTGTGCGATTTCTAATCAGCGTATTATTCAAAGCAATGCGCAGGTAGGTCCGGGTTCCGGTAACTTTTTAAACCGTAACCGTATAGATAGAGAGGCAGATTATGAGCGCGAGCGCGCTCGTCGTCTTAACTGCGGAGAGTTTTAACTCGCTGCAGCAATATCATCTCTGCTTGGCGAGGACTTGCTCAACACCTTTGTTGGCAAGCTCGTCAGCGCGTTCATTACCTGCGTCACCGCTATGACCTTTTACCCAAAACCATTGGATGTCGTGACGTTTAGTCTGTTCAAGTAGTGCTAGCCACAGGTCCTTGTTTTTGACAGGTTGATTCGCTGAGTTTTTCCAGTTCTTTTTGAGCCAACCAGGCATCCACTCGGTCAAGCCTTTTTTGACATACTGTGAGTCAACATAAAGCTCAATAGGCCAGCTCTCTTTAAAAAACTCCAAGGCCTTGAGAACGGCAGTCATCTCCATACGATTATTGGTCGTTTCAAGCTCTCCGCCAAATAGCTCATGCTCTCGTCCGGCTAGTGTGGCATCTTTGTACTTCATATAGACACCCCAACCACCGGGGCCTGGATTGCCTTTGCAGGCACCATCAGTCCAGACTTTTACTATGCTTTTATTTGACATTACATCCTCTACTCAATGTTGTTTTTTGTGGCGACCGCAGCTGGTCTTAAGCTGCTTTTTTTCTGCTTTTTGTGAATGACTGGACCAACTAGGCTAGGATTTATATGACGCTTTATGGCAGAGAGATAAAATATTGCACCAGCAAAGGGCCACCAACGATTACCTGCCTTATTCATAAAAGCAAACTGCTCTAATCGCTTTTTATTCATGCAGGCTGGCTCATAGCAGGCGAGTTGACCTCGGTCAATTTCAAAGGACAGTAATTGTAGCCAATCCTTAGTTTTTTGTAGTGAAATTTGCTTGCTATTGGGAATAGGCAGGTAGGGATAGCGCGACAGCTTGTTACGCAGCCCCCAAAGGCTATAAGGATTAAAGCCGTAAATGATAATACGACCCTCATGAGCCAGTACTCGATCGACCTCTCTCAGAATATGGTGTGGGTTATGATGCCAATCTAGTGTAAAGGGCAACACGACTAAATCAACCGACTCGTCGTCATAGTTGAGGTATTGAGAGGTCAGAAGCTGCTCTTTGGCAAAGGGCTGGGGAATGTCATGGTCATTGTGATAGAGCTGCTCCAGTTCTTTTTGATAAGGCAAATCACTGTCTTGCTCAGGCTTTTTTGCTTCATCTGTGACAATATCCTTGGCGTCAATATTGGCCAAGTCGTCTTGAGTTAGAATAACTTTGGTCCGAATCCGGTTACTACGCAGTAAGTCACATGACTGTAGGCCAAGTTGTAGGGCAGTATAGCCAAACACATTGACCACTAAGTCATCCGCTTTTTCTAGCATCCAGTGACTGGCCAACTCACCCAAAGGGGTTGTTAGCCACTCGTCTAGAGATATTTGGCGCTGTGTACTTTTTTGTTTGCTCGTCATCAAATTCAAATTCTTAGGAGGATTTATGAATACCGAAATTTATCCAATATCCGCGTTCAATGATAATTATATATGGATTATTCGCCAGGGGGACAATGCGGTGGTGGTTGATCCTGGTCAAGCAGAGCCAGTGATTAGTGATTTAGAATCAAAAGGGTTAAATTTAAAGGCCATTTTAATTACGCATCACCACGATGACCATACTGGTGGTGTGCGAGCCTTGGTTGAGCGATACGGTACAACTGTTTATGGGCCAGCTTTTGAAACAAGACCGATTCCCTGTTTAAATGAGGGGTTGGCAGAAGGCGATTTAGTGCAGATTGATGGTCTAGATGCTGAGTTTGAAGTGTTAGAGGTGCCGGGACATACAATGGGTCACATTGCTTATACCGCTGTTTTTAATAATGACCAGCTCGCTTTGTTCTGTGGTGATACTTTATTTTCTTGTGGTAGTGGTCGAATATTTGAAGGAAATTCTAGATTAATGCTGCAAAGTATTGATAAGTTTGGAAAGTTGTCGCACAATACTCATGTATATTGTGCTCATGAATACACATTAAGTAACATCGACTGGGCTTTGAGTGTTGAGCCTAATAACCAAGCCTTACATGAGTGGTCACGTCAAGCGCGTGAGCTTAGGGCGCAAAATTTACCGACATTACCGACAACGATCGCGCAAGAGCAAGCAACTAATCCTTTTATGCGTGTGCGAGAGCAGTCAGTAATTGAAGCTGTTCAGTCTTATGTAGGGGCTGAGCTACATGAAACTGAAGCGGTTTTTGGCGCTTTAAGGGAATGGAAAAATAACGCATAGCTAAATATTGTTACTAATGCGCTACAGGTTCACTTTTTAACTTATAATGCTAAGCAATTTTTCCCTTCATCTCTTGAATCAATTTTAAAAGCAAGGTCTTATGATTACGAGATTTTTTGTTTGCGCTTTGTTAGCGACTACCGCGATTGTTAGCGGCTGCTCTTCGACGGGCGGAAACCTTAAAAATAGTAGCGCTGCTGCGTCTAAGCATTATGATAATGTCTGGGATCGTA
>LSQX01004827.1_pt2 | contig 15929 bp, 14 predicted proteins | sample 654561 | NCBI WGS metagenome assembly LSQX01 (sample SAMN04489861, study PRJNA283612) | anaerobic digester metagenome | isolation source: 4 biogas reactors fed with cattle manure at either 37C or 55C with and... | place: Denmark: Kongens Lyngby | collected 2014 | reverse complement strand
CATGATGTCTTTTTGGAAATAATACAACACCCGGATCAATACGATCCGGAAAGGGGCAGCATCAAGGCGTGGCTGGGGGTTAAAACCAGGAGCAGAGCCATCGATCGCTTACGAAAACAAAAGCGGCAGAAGCTGAATGATACCATAGAGCCTGCCGGTATTAGCAACACAGATCCCACTGCCGATTCAGTTTTAATGAAACTTGATCTGGAAAGCTTACATGAGTCGTTACAGCATTTGCCCGAACCTCAGCGCGAAGCGCTAACAGCTACCTATTTTCGATCGCTGCGGCAAAATGAATGGGCCAAATTAACAGGCCGCCCGCTGGGAACGGTTAAGTCCTGGATTCGTTATGGAGTGAAAAATATTCGGAAACAATTTATTCAAATGGGTCGGTTGGAACCTTAGGGAGACTTGGAACCTTAGGGAGACGTTGATATGAACTCTTTGCAATGCAAACAATTTGAGATTGAAATTGTCGATGATATCTTGGGCAATTTATCCTCAAAAAGAGCTCAAGCCTTACAGGATCATCTTGCCCAGTGCAGCTCGTGCCGGAAGTTATACGAAGAATGGTCTGAACTGTTAAATGACGACACAAATGTTCACCCTTCGGCCCGGCTATACAAGCGTCTGCAAAAATATTTCCTGCACAAGCAACCCGGTCGTAAACCGCTACAACCATCAGCTATCTGGGGAGCCGCTTCTGTTGCCCTGATAGGAATGCTTATACTTGCGTTAGCTACAATTCAGGGCCGGCAGCCTTTGGATTCATGGGAGCAACCCCTTGTTGCTACAAAAGATATTCCGTCTTTTGTAGCGGAAGATATACCGCGCTTTGTCATAGATGATACGGAAACGGTACAATATCTGATTGATCCCCAAAAAGGCCAGCTTACCAGTATTAACGGAATAATTTGGGTAAACAGCAATCGTGATGAGCTATACTGCTTTGTGCAAAACCTGGAAGATAACGCCTATTGTGACTATCAAATATGGTTGATTAGACCCATAAAGAAAGAAAACGGCGGGCTTTTACAGATCATGGATCAATACGGCGAATTATACCTGCACCAAAAAAATATTCAAGAGGTACACCAGATAAGTATCAGCCAGGAACCTAAAGGCGGAAGCCTTCATCCTACCACCGATGATACAATTCTGGTAGATTTTAATTTACAATAAAATGCTCAATAAATGATTCCACTGTCCTTGCAATTACCTTCCTCCCAACATCATTCTGGGAAGGATGAGGGCAATTTCAGGGTATACTACAATAATTGCAACCATTATTAATATTGGTATAACAAAAGGCAAGGCGCCCAGGTAAATTTCTTCCAACGAAACATCTTTAGCAATACCGGCAATAGTGAACAGGTTTAAACCCATCGGCGGTGTAATTAATCCTGCATCCATCATCAGTACGCATAATACTCCGAAAGCAACGGGGTCAAAGCCTAATTGCAAGATCAGAGGAAAGACTACCGGAAGTGTCAAAATCATCATGGACACTGCGTCTATAATACAACCTAAAAATAGATAAACAAGAAGAATGGCGGTCATAATAAGATACGGGGAAACATCCAGCCCGACTACCCACCCTACAAGTTTCACCGGTATTGTGGAAAGACCCAAAAAATAAGTGAATACTGTAGCTCCGGCAATAAGAAAAAGAACCATCGCCGAAACTCGCACAGCTTCCTGCAAGGAAACGAAAAGATTTTTAAATGTCAGTTTTCTTTTCAGTAAAGCAACGAAGAACAGCAGGGTCGCTCCCGCAGCTCCGGCCTCGGAGGGAGTAAACCAACCTAAATATATGCCCCCCATGACCACCAGGAAAGCCAATAATATCTCCCATACGTTTTTAAGTGCCAGAATCTTCTCTCTCCAGCTAACCGGCTCAAAATTGGCAGCAGCCAGGCTGGGGTTTCGCTTAACCATCAATACTACCAGTAAAATAAAGAATGACGCCAGAATAATTCCAGGAATGATACCGGCAATAAGCAATTTTCCAACAGACTGCTCGGTAAGCATCCCGAACACTACAAAGCCGATACTCGGAGGAATAAGAAAGCCCAGGGTTCCGCCTCCGGCAATAGTACCTGTTGCCAACTTAGCAGAATAATTATATTTTCTCATTTCCGGATAGGCAATACCAGCCATCGCGGCTGCCGTAGCCACTGAAGACCCGGAAACGGCGGAAAAACCGGCACAGGCAGCAATGGTTGCTGCTGCCAGCCCTCCGGGAAGCTGCCGCAGCCATTTATCAAATGTTTTGTAAAGCTCCCCAATGGAACCACTAGCACTGGCAAAACTCCCCATAACAAGAAAAAGCGGAATCACCATATATGAATAATTACTGGACACTTCATAGACCGTTCTGGCGACTACAGGTAAAGCTGCGTTAGAAGAAGTTAAATACCAGATACCTGAGAAACCTATCAGCATGAGAGCAACGGCTATAGGCATACCTAAAACCAAAAGGATAAATACTCCAAGAGTACCGATAATACCAGCAGTAACAGGATCCAAGATTTTTCCTCCCTTCTTTACTTGAAAAACCGGTCACGTTTTCTTAATTCCGGCAAAAAGACTTACCTTTTAATAAACTTTACTACAGAAGTTACAAGATCAACGAGAAATTCGAGAAAAAGAAGCGCCCCTCCTAATGGGACAATCAACCTGAATGGAAACTGGGGTATTCTCAGCACGTCTGATACAATTCTGCCTATATTCCCCGTTGCTACTACCCAACCCTGCCATACTATGATACTCACCATACCTAAACAAAGTAAATTAATGATTATCTCCACGAACAGGGAAATTCGAAGGGGCAGCTTTGAAACAACAATATTTACAGTCGGGTGTCCCTTCATTTGCTGAGTGTAAGCCAGCCCTAACACTATTACAATAACGAGCATGAAAGAAGACAATTCTATTGTGCCAGGGACAGGTTTGTTAAAAAAAGATCGTGAGATTACATCGAATGTGGAAAGCAACATCATGGGGATAAGTACAAACATGCTTACTCCAGAAACCCAGTAAGTTAATCGCTGAACCTTTTTTTGAGCATTAGCCAGCCACTCCATTTGCTTTTTCTCCTTTCATTTAAAATTGCTCAGTAAACCCTAACACTACAGCGAAAGATTGCCTTTTTCGTTATTCCGCTAAGCCACGGGGACGGTTCCATCGTCTTCCCATTTTTCAAGCGGTGCGGGGACACACCTCTTGCAGAGGAATGTCCCCTTACCTTTTCCCCGTCCCCATGGCACCGCTCATTGTTAATTTTCGCTGTAGTGCTAATTAGCATAATGCTTAGAAATAATTATAAACTATACTTCTTGTTTTTGCACTTATCTATCTATACTGTTCCACCTCTTCTTCCCACTCTGGCGGGAATGACGGAAACTCAACGCCGTGCTTGTCGAGCACCGCCTTGTAGTTTAATAATGCCTCCTTACCAGGAAGACCCTTCTGCTCCATATTATCTACCCAGACTTTGACAACCTCTTCACTAAAAAGAGAATTCCAGCGCGCTGCTTCTTCCGCAGGCAACTCATAAAATTCCACACCTTCCGCGGCAAGGGAGTCGTTGACGTCTTGGATAACTTCTTCAGTCAGCCCTCCGGTAAGCCGGAAAGGATTGTGGGCTACCTCTTCCACAATGGCTTGCAGATCGGCAGGCATTTTTTCCCACGTATCCTTATTCATGGCCACGCCTTCAGAAACACAACCGAAAGCGGCTACAACCGCATATTTCCCCAGCTCCTGCAGTTTATAGGCCTTATAAAGCATCGGGCAGGTAACAATTCCGTCAATAACACCCGTCTCCATAGACAAATATACATCTCCCAGAGGGATAAATACAGGCTCCGCTCCTAATGCTTGAATCATATAGGTATGCATGCCACCCCCAGATCTGATTTTTAAACCTTTTAAATCCTCCAGAGAGGTTACCTTTTGCCTGGTCCAGATAAAAGACGATACACATCCATTTAATGAAAGGGCTTTCACTTCTGAAAATTCAGGGCTAAGCATGCGCTCATACATCTCATTGCCGATATCAACAGCAACATCCTTACCTAATACCTTGGCCGGCATGGAAAGGACATCAGTTAGCGGAAAACGCTCGGGTGTCCAGGTAGCTGTAAAATAGCCCATATCAGAAAGCCCGTCCAGTACGATATCGTAATGTTCAGCTCCTGCGCCCAGGGCCGCACCGTAGTACGTTGTATATGTTATGCGGCCGTTACTTCTTTTCTCCAACTCCTCCAGCATTGGTGTCCAGGCATGCTGGCACTCTTCACCGGCAGGGGGATGCCAGGTGCTAAATTTAATATTAAATACTTCCTGCTCTGCGGCCGGATCCCCAGTCTGTGTGTCTGCAGGCGGTGTGCCTGCCGGCGGTGACGTCGTACAAGCTCCTGCAATCAACACTAGCATCAGCATCAGCATCAGCATCAAAACCAAAACGCTGCCGACTATTACTTTCCCTTGCTTCTTCATAAAAAACCCTCCTCTTAAATAAAATTGTAATCCCGACAATTAAATAAATGTACTCTACTGCTTCTTATTACTTCCCCCCTTCCCTGCTTCTGCTTTTCGTAAACCAAACCCACTATTCCCAGCGCGTGCAGACAGTTTTCTCATCCATGAACAACCTCATAGAAGCCATTCTCGATTTAGCAGATCCCACAAATGACTCCCTCCTTGAACCCAGAGGGAAAAAGGCATAAGGCTGTGCCACAGCAATATTTACCCCTACATTACCCACGTTAACCTCGCGTATAAACTGCCGTGCGTTTTTACCGCTGCTGGTCAAAATACAGGCGGAATGTCCAAGATTCGTCTTGGTATTAATCCATTCGATAGCCTGTTCAAGGCTGTCACCTCTTATTAAGGACGCTACCGGGCCGAACGCTTCTTCTTTAGCCATAGTCATATCTACATTTACATCTTCGAGAATCGTAGGCCCCAGGAAATAACCGTTGGAATAATTCGATACTTTTGCCGTTCTGCCGTCTAAGACTATCTTTGCGCCCTCCGCAAGCGAATCTTCAATCCATTTTACAACCTTTTCTTTTCCCGCCAAAGTGGTAAACGGCCCCAGCTCGACTTCTTCGTCAAGCCCGTAGCCAAGCTTCATCGCCGCCGCAGCTTCTTTAAATTTTGCTTTTATTTCCTCATATATGTCTCCAATAACAACGACATTATCTACACCGAGACAGCGCTGCCCGGTCATACCAAAGCAAGCGCGAAGCAGCCACTGGGAGGCCTGCTCAAGATCGGCATCAGGCATAATCACAACGTGGTTTTTACCGTTACCGTTAATGGAAGAAGTCTTTCCCAGCTCCCCGCAAAGCTTGAAAAGCTTCCAGCCAGCTTTATTGGAACCAATAAAACCAACACCTTTTATCTCGGGTTGGCGCAGTATTTGCTCGTTGATATTACGCCCTCCATGGACAAGGTTGATAACACCGGGGGGGAAACCCGCTTCCTGTGCTACACGGCAAACGTATTCAGCAGCTACGGGAGCCTGCCTGCTGGGACTCACGACGACTGTGCATCCGGCAGCAAGAGCATAAGGGACAAAGGATGACCAGGCGTGCATGGGGATGTTGCCGGGGGTGATGATGAGAAAAGGCCCCAGCGGTTCCCAGGTAAGATACTGGTCAATTCCTGTAGCCACCTGTTCCATATGTTCGTTCTGCCTGGCAAGACCGTAAAGAGCAGAACAGGCAGATTCAATATTCTCGATTACCCGGCGCACGGATCCTTCGGCTTCACCTATGGTTCTGCCATGATCCTGGGTAAGCACCCTGCAAAGTTCATGATAGTGATCTTCAAACTTTGCCCGCATATCAAAAAGAAGGCGCGCCCTATCCCTCATAGGAAAGTCCCTCCAGGATTTGAAAGCTTCATGAGCGGCTTCAACTGCGGCACGGGCCTCTTCCTCCGTAGCCGTGGGATACTCGGAAATTATTTCTCCAGTGGCCGGGTTTGTATTTTCATTGATAATATTAGATTTTGATTCAACCCATTTACCGTTAATTAATAGTTTTTGTTTTCCATAGTGTTTTTTAACCTCTGGAAGTAAAGCCATTCTTTTTCTCCTTTCTGAATAGCCCTATAATATAATTTAAGTTATAATTTACGTTTTAAGCACCCTACCTCAAACCATCTTCACCTTTAACCTCATTTGTTGTAAGACCGCCTATCCTGGCAAAAGGGCGGCCTGAATCCGTTATTGCTATAATAAGCACAAGCTCATCGGCACGCGGCGCATCGGGAAGGCGTACTTCCATAGCATCAAAGTGTGTGCGTACAAAAGCAGCATTCTTAAAATGCAGCGGGACATCTATTGCCGCTCCCGGGAAACCCAGTTTTTTAGCCGAAGGAATAATCGCTTTTCCACCCCCCACATTTTCCCTTAATGGTTTTCCCAGTACCGGATGAAGGATAGCCGCACAATGTTCCAGTTCTCCTCCCTCGCCTACAATAGCGGCTTTGCCATAACTTTCAACTTCTTCGGCTTTAATACCCAGTGCCGTTACAGCTTTTTTCGTTAAAATTTCCCCCAGCTCCGAACTCCAATCGTAAAGCAGAGAAAGATCTTCAACGTACTTGCCGGCAAAGGGATTTTTAAAAACCGCTGCCGCCGCTGCTTTACGCACCGGCTTCGCTAATTTCTTTACTCCGTCAGCATGAATTTCTTCCAGGAAAGTATACATTTTTCGAACTTCAGGTGCAATAGTCAAGTTATCTCCTCCCCAAAAAACCATTAATTATGAACCATTAATTATCACTACAGCGAAAGATTGCCTTTTTCGTTATTCCGCTAAGCCACGGGGACGGTTCCATCGTCTCCTCATTTTAGATTCTTCGCTGCACTCAGAATGACAAAAACCCAATTTAAGCATGTTTTCACACAGTCTGACGTCCCCATGGCACCGCTCATTGCTAATTTTCGCTGTAGTGTTATGAACCGCTAAACATGACCCGCCTTTAAGTACCTCGTTTTTGTTTGAAAGAATTCGGGAACCGTTATCATTTGCCCCTGCACAAAAATATAAGCTCCTTGGATAATTCCTTTCTTTATCATTCTGAAGGCACTTTCTTTCCCTTTTCTTAATGCTTTCTGGATTGCCGCAGAAGGCAAATCATACACTTCTTTCGTGACCATTTGCCCGACAAGATCGGTTTGCGGATCTAAAATTTCGGCCTTAACCTGCAGTACTTCCGGAGTATCAACATATGTTTCGTTGGCAATAACAGTAGCACAGGCATCTGCAAGCCTGGCATTTTCAGCCAGAACGACCACAGCATCTGCCACACCCTTGCTCAGACCACGTCCGCCCAGGCCACTGGTAGCAATTCCTCCGATCTGATCATAACCCGTTAGAGAAAAACTATGGGATATTCTACCTGTAGCTAAAGAGGATATAATTCCGATTTCCGTTTTTTCATCATCAATCATTTTTACTGCTATATCACCCCCATTATTGGCAAAAGCCTTGGTCGCTCCTTGCTCAATGAGAACTTCTACCGACAGGTCGGCTATAGATCCGGCAACCGCAGCCATAGGAGTAAGGGATAGATCGCCCGTAGCTCGCACAGCTTGAAACATATAACTTAAAACTTGGGGTTGCGGCAAACAAACATAATTACTTTCTATATTCTCTCTTGAAATGGGAATCCGTGCCTGGCCCAATACACGGGAAAGCTCCCCAAGGTTATGAACGGCTTCTGCCGCCGCCGCTTCCAACTCGATTGACATGGGATTTCCCCGCCGCCATCCGCCGATAATCATACAAATAGGTCCGTATTCTAATAAGACTTGACCTGGACAAACAGTCTTAATCTTAATCAGATGCACCTCCCCCGCAGCGTTGAAGGGCCTCTTCCACGGTAGTGATATAATCGGTCCGCCCGCCGATTTTCTTGTATGTGTGAAGCGTCATAGTATATTCCAGGGGTGCAACAGTCGCAGGGGTGGGCACCCAGGCAAAAGCTCTGGGGATTATTTTTTCCACATCGACAAGAAAATTTATTCCTCCGCCCGGCAAAACAAAAACCGGAGCGCCTCCCACAGTTAGAATAATCTCACCGGCATGTACTCCCCTGGTTAGACGCAGGGGATAATCAGTTACCCCTGCACGGGCACTCCCTCCGGACCCCCCCGTATAAATAGCTGAAACACGAGATTCCTCACAGCTTTCAGCCAATGTATGCATAAAATCCATAACCTCCGCCGTCAACGGAATCTCCATCAGAGAACCGGAGGAAGTTACCTCCAGTAGTGCTGCGCTGCGACCGGTTGTCTCTGTCACAAGGACACGCATTCCGGGTTTGCAAATGCTCATGTCTATTTTTGATACCGCTTCCCGGGGATCCATTACTATAGTATCGCCCCAACCGGTACCTGCCTGGCCAAAATACCTGCCTACTGTGCTCTTTCGTCCAACAGGAGCTATACCGCTGTATTTCATCCCCAGCACCGCTCCGGCGGGATGTTCCGAAAGGAGGCCGGTGATATGGTGATCGAGGATAATGGCTTCATCAACAATCTCCTTGAGCCTGCGGGCAAAGAGTCCGATGGTAGCGCTTCCGCAGCCGATACGCATTCTGGTATCCTGTTTACCGTCAATGACCGGCTTTTCTCCGACCTGAATTTCTAAACCGCTTCCTTTTTCTACGTTCAGTTCCACCTTTTCTTTGTTGACAATATCTACGATCGTTCTTGCTACAGTGAAGCCCGTTTTACCACTTAAAAGGTTGACCCCTCCCAAAGCCAACATTTTGGCTCCATACTCCTCGGTGGTAACTCTGCCAACGAGCTTTCCATTACGCCGAATCTTGGCTCCTTCTTCACCAATGTAGAAATTAGTATCGATCTTTACCTTTACTCCGCTGTAGCTTAAAGGAGCTTCAGTAACAACTGTTACCAGCTCTATTCCGTCAATGTTCCGGCTGACAATATGGGGTGCGGGCTTGCTATCAGGATAAGTAGTGCCTGCGCCTACTCCGGTAATAAGAGGCCTGTATGGCAGATTACGATAATCACCCAGAGGCTTTTCGACCAGGGGACGGTTTCGGAGAAGAGCGCCCCCTTTATGAACATATCGCATGCAGGCGCCACAGTATCCTTCCCGTATCAGGCATTGGACCGGGCAGGAATAACACTGCACTATGTTCGGTTCCTTTTCCTTAAAAACAATAATCGCTTCATGCGGGCAGACCTTGCTGCATGTACCGCAGGAGGAACAGGCCTCGGAAATCACAACGCTTCCATTTTCCAAGGTTATTGCCCCCAGCGGACATTCCCGCTCGCATATACCGCACGCGCGGCAGGCTTCCTGGTTTACTTGAATCATTTCCTCGACTCCTCGATTAATGGTTTACGCTTTGGCGGGGGAGTGTTTCTGCTTGTGTTAACCAGAATCTTCCCATCTACTATGACCAGGGCAACGCCCGGAAGATCCCCTGCCTCCAGGGCATCAAGTGCGTTTTCCCCTGCCGACCCCATAGGAGCGTCCATCACTACCAGATCCGCCTCATGCCCCTGTTCAATCAAACCCGTATTTAACGCATAATGTTTAGCTGTGTTGCCGGTAGCCGCACAAACAGCCTGTGCAGCGGGAATCCCCGAAACCGAAGCCAATTGGGCCATAACTCTTAAAATCCCTAAAGGGACTACTCCTGTTCCCGAAGGGGCATCGTTGCCAATAATGAGGCGGTGCAGTTCATTTTTCTTGTAAAGCAAACGTGCCGCAAAATCTGCTGCCTTGGGATTGCCGCAGTGAACTATCTCCAGGGTTATCTGGGTATCGTTTACCAGCTTTTCTATTTCTTCAAGTGGAGGAGCAGTGGGGCCTCCGTTGATATGAGAAGCAACATCCGGCTGAACTTTAAGCACATCTTTGGCAGTTACGACGGAACTGCCGGGAATAGAGGTGCCGCCGGTATGCATCATCACTTTCATAGCGTACTTGTGTGCCCAGTGCACCATTTGTGCAGCTTCCTCGGGGTCTTTAACGCTCCCTAATCCTATTTCTCCCACCAACCAAACACCTTCCGCCGCCATTTCAGCAAAATCTTCTTCTTGAAGTCCTTTTTCCAGGATTAAGGCCCCCCCATGCAACTTGACACCTCCGGGACGCAGGTTGCTGGAGGATTTATGGCAGAGTATGGCCAGCGCTTTGGCTCCTGCAGGGTCTTTAGGCCTACCTGGAACATGAGCCTCTCCGGCGGAAATCATCGTCGTCACCCCGCCATGAAGGGAACTGTTGATAAAGTCAAACATTTTCTGGCGGGGTGTGTAATCGCCAAGAACCGGATGGACATGTGAATCGATAAGGCCGGGGGTAACCGTCGCACCCCGGACATCGATAATAACATCCAGCATATCCTCGGCTAATGGAATATTTCCTACAGCGGATATAACACCGTTTTCCACTAAAAGAGTATTTTCTTTACTGTAAGGCTGGTCATGTTTCCCGGTTATTAAACAACCTATATTTTTTAGTAACAAGGAACTCAATTTTATCCCTCCATCCTTTTGTCATTTGCGCCCATTTTGTGCGCTGCCTTTTTAACCGCCTCCAGGATCTTTACATAACCGGTACAGCGGCAGAGATTGCCGGCGAGGGCTGTTTTAATTTCTCCCTCATCGGGATCTTTTGTTTTTTGAAGCAGTGCATAGCTGGACATAAGCATCCCCGGAGTACAAAACCCACACTGTACTGCTCCTGTTTCCAGGAAAGCTTCCTGCAGTCGATGGGGATTATCTTCGGTACCCAGCCCTTCTACTGTTAAGACACGGCAATTTTCCACCTTCCAGGCGGGGTACAAACAGGAATTGACCGCTTCACCATTCACAACAACCGTACAGGCACCACATTCTCCCTCTCCGCACCCCCGCTTGGTCCCTGTTAGCCCCAGTCCGTCCCTGAGAAGATCCAGCAGCATGGTTTGGGGCTCTATTATTACAGTTACAGGCTTATTATTAAGAATAAATGACAGGCGTTTTCTTTTATTCATTACTCCGCCCCCATGTTCCCGATAATTTCCCATGCTCGGCTCAATGCACGAAAAACCATAACCCGGGCTATTTTTTTACGGTAAACTGCGCTCCCCCGGAACTGGCTATCCCTGGGTACAGCTTCGTCAGCTGCTATACCGGCCGCCTGCTGAAAAATACTTCTCCCGGGAGAACTGCCCCGTAAAAAATTTTCCGCTTCCCTTGCCCTAAAGGGCACACGTGCTACCGGCCCCATGGCAATACGGACATCGGATAGGCAGCTATTGTCTGCGCCGCTCCGGATTGTTACAGCCGTATTAAAAACCGGAAGGGCTACAGCTTTACGCCTGGCCAGCCGGCCGAAAACTCCAGCGGCTTTTCCTTTTTCCAGAGGCATAAATGTAATTTCCGTCAGGATCTCCCGGCAAGGGTCCAAAGATGAACCGCCTCCGGGGCGATAGAGTCCCGCCAGCGGCACCTGCTTCTCTCCGGAGACAGAGATTACTTTAACCTCTGCATCCAGAGCCAGCAATGCTACTGCCGTATCGGCAGCGGGCTGAGCACTTACCAGATTGCCTCCCACGGTACCTACATTGCGAATCTGCAAGGACCCTATACTTCCGGCCGCATCGGACAAAAGAGAGGCTTTCTTTCGAATAAGAGAAGATTCGGCCAAATCCGTATGGGTAGAAAGAGCACCAACCCTTATCTTTGTTTCGTCTGCACTTATAAACCTTAGTTGCCTTAAGTTTGAAATATCCACAACAGCATCGGATACTATTTCCCTGTGCATCAGTTGTAAAACAAGATCTGTCCCACCGGCAATTACCCTTGCCTTTCCCCGGGAATCATCCAGAATTGCCAAAGCTTCTTCCAGACTCGCAGGCTTATAATATCTTCCAACCATCTATGCCTTCTCCTTATCATTACTTATCATTATATCTTCACAAGCTATTCCTTATATCTTCGCAAGCTATTCCTTTTCTTCCAGCGCGGATAGAATTTTCTCAGCGGTAAGCGGTAGTTCAGTAAAGCGTATTCCGAGAGCATTACTAACAGCGTTTAGAATGGCGGGAGCTGTAGGAATTAACGGGGGCTCACCTACGCCCTTGGCGCCGAAGGGGCCGGTATTCTCTTCATCCTCTACGATTAAAGAAATAATTTCGGGCACGTCCTCAATTGTCGGGATAAGATAATTTGAAAGGCTGGGATTAAGGATGGTCCCCTTGTCCGTAATGATCTCTTCCATTAAGGCGTAACCGAGGCCCATTGAACAACCTCCCTCAATTTGCCCCTCAATCATTTTGGGATTAATGGCTCTGCCCACATCATGAGCCGCCACAATCTTTAACACCGTTACTTCACCCGTTTCCGTATCTACCTCTACTTCCGCCCACTGCGTTGCAAATGCATAAGTAGCATAGGGGTTACCTTGACCTTCCTCGTCCAACCCGGTAGTAAGGGGATTAAATGTCCCATGACCCAAAGATAACCTGCCTTCGCGGCGGCATTCCATGATTACGTTCTTTATCGGTAAAGCATAATTGGGATCAAAACGAGGAAAGATCTTATAATCTCTAAATTCAATTTCACTTTCAGGAACTTTTAACAAAGAGGCAGCTTTTTCCAGCAAAGGCTTTTTTGCGGCTTCTGCAGCCTTTTTTACGGCATTGCCCGAAATATATGTCTGCCTGCTGGCAGAGGTAGCACCCCCATCAGGGGTAACCCCGGTATCAGCCGAAATAACTCTAATTTTCTCCAATCCAACTCCCAACTCTTCGGCAACTATTTGCGCCAAAACAGTATTGGAACCCTGGCCAATATCAGCACATCCCGTTAAAAGAACTGCCGTTGCATCATCAAGCAGATCAACAAAAGCCCCCGCAGGATTTGGCATGCCGGTATTACCGATTCCGTACCACATGCAGCCTAAACCCCAACCTCTTTTTTTCATCGGGTGTCATCTCCCATTATTTCTTTTCTTACTCTGTTCATGGTCTCTTTTATACCAACACTCTGCTGTAAAGCCTGAGATGTGGAGGTAAGAGAGTCGGCCCGAAGAAAATTTTTCATCCTGATATCCCAGGGGGAAAGCCCCAGTTCCTCGGCTAACAGATCCATCTGGGTTTCATGAGCAAACCCCACCTGGGGAACCCCAAAACCACGCATCGCTCCGCAGTAGGGATTATTCGTATAAACACAGTAAGCGTCAACATAAACATTGGGAACCTCATAAGGACCCGTAACATGGACAGCTCCTCTGGTAAGCACACCCGGACCGTAAGAAGCATACGCCCCCGTATCAATAACCAACTCAGCTTTCACTCCCAGCAGCATACCCTCTTTATCAGCAGCACTGATATACTTAATAACATAAGGGTGTCTTTTCCCGGAAGCAATAAAGGATTCTTCACGTGTATAAGTAAGTTTTACCGGCCGGTGGGTATACCATGCCAGCAACGCTGCATGGCACTGAGTAGAAATGTCGAGCTTTCCACCAAAACCACCGCCGGTTGGTTGCTGAATCACCCTGATCCTTCCCTGCCCTATACCCAAAACCGCTGCTATCTCCCCGCGATCAAAATGAGGATTTTGCGAAGAAACCCAAACAGTAATATTATCGCCTTCCCTTTGGGCCAGGCTGGATTCAGGCTCCAGCGCTGCATGTTCCAGATGACCGGTACGGTAAGTTCTTTCAATAATAACATCAGCTTTTTGAAAAGCTTCTTCAATATTTCCTTTTCTAAGCTTGCGATAAAGGAGGATATTGCTTTTGTCATGAACTAATGGGGCCCCGGGTACCATGGCCGCCTGAGGTGAAAATACTCCAGGGGTTTCTATAAGTTCTACTTTAATTTTTTGAACTGCTTGCCCGGCCTGATCCCGGGTTTCTGCTGCTACAACGGCCAATGCATCCCCGACACGTCTGATTTTATTGGTAACCAGGACGGGTTCATCTTTTAAAATAATACCCACTCCATTGCGCCCCGGGATATCATCTGCTGTTAAAACAGCAGCAACTCCGGGCAGACGAATCGCTTTTGCACAATCAATTTTTTTAACTGCAGCACTCGGTACTTTACTACGCAAAACTTTTGCATAAAGCATGCCGGGTAACCTTAGATCATCGGTATAAAGATTAGCACCGGCAACTTTGGACCAATCTTCTTTACGCCGCAACGATTTACCTATAACATGGAAGGGCCTCAATTTAAAACACTCCTCATGAGTTGGGGATACATTCAGAATTATTCTATAACATTGAATATGCAATTAATATGCCAAGTTCTAAAAGTTCCAGAAAACAGGTTATTTAATTTAAATAGGCTTAAATTTAAGCCCTAACAGCCCGAATTTGCCTCATTTATGAAACAAAAATGCATCATTTCTGATACATTGTCTCATAAATGATGCAAGCTGGTTACCTTCTTTTAATTCCATATCTTTGCATTTTCCTGGCCAGAGTCGCCCTGCTCATTTCTAAACGTCTTGCGGCAATAGCAGTCGTCCTGCTATTATCAAGAACATCATTTATTACCTTCTTCTCTGTATCTTCTAAGATTTCTTTCAGATTGCTGCCTTTAAAATGATTAATAATGCTGTTATCGTTATTCCTTTCAGCAACGTTTTCTACAGGAAAATATTCAGCTTTCAGGATATTTTCTTCGCTGGTTACCACCATTCTCTCCACTATATTTTTCAGCTCACGGACATTTCCAGGCCAATTGTATCTCTCCATAACATCTATTAGTTCTGCCGAGAGAATTTTTTCAAACCCGTACCTTTCGTTAAAATACTGTAAAAAATGCCTGGATAGAGCTACAATATCCTCTTTTCTTTCGCGCAAGGGGGATATTTTTAAGGGAACAACGTTAAGCCTGTAGTAGAGGTCCTCTCTAAAATCTCCTTTTTTTACAAGCCCCAGCAAATCCTTATTACTGGCAGCTATCACCCGCACATCCACATTTATTTCTTTTATTCCACCAACTTTTTTAAAATTTTTCTCCTGAAGTACGCGCAGCAGTTTAACCTGCAGGTCCAGCGGCAATTCGCCAACTTCATCCAGAAAAATACTTCCGCCATCAGCCAACTCAAACGAACCGGACTTGCCTTCTTTGGATGCCCCCGTAAAAGCACCACGCTCGTAACCGAACAACTCTGCTTCCAGCAAGTTATACGGGATCGCGCCACAATTGATTGTAATAAACGCTTTATCAGATCTCTTTGGATTGGCCCTGTGAAGAATCCTGGCAACAACTTCCTTGCCAACGCCGGACTCCCCCATAATCAATACAGTAGTATCTACAACAGCCAGGCGCCGGGCCAAATCCAGGGTATCCAGCATCTTTTTGCTCCTGACAATGATATCCTCTTTTTGTAACTGGCTTATACGCAGATCGGTTAGCTGTGCCTGGAAACCATCCGCAAGCTTCTGTGATTGGATCAGCTTTTCCTTGAGTAAATAAAGCTCGGTAACATCATGGCTGCTTATTACTACCATTTCAACTTCCCCATCGTCACCGAAAACCGGGACTCCCATCGTCAGGCATATTGGGCCTGTACTTATTTCCTGCATTAAACTAACCGGTTTTTTCGAAGCAATTACTTTTTCCGAAATGCTTATACTAAAAATACCCTTACTTACCAGATCGGAAACACTTTTCCCCACGTAATCTTCGGCAGATAATTGGTAGAGTCTTTGCATGGCAGGATTGGAGCGCAATATAATGCCGTTTTTATCGACAACGCTCATACCGTCACGACAATTTTCAAAGACTGCTTCCCACTCCCGCAGCCTTCTCCTGAGATATTCCATTTCATTACAAATTTCATCTGAGACAGGGTTCTTAGTTTTCATTTAAAAAACCCCCTTATTCAGGCATTTCAGGATGAAACGGGACAAAACCTG
>LSQX01283044.1_pt4 | contig 15931 bp, 14 predicted proteins | sample 654561 | NCBI WGS metagenome assembly LSQX01 (sample SAMN04489861, study PRJNA283612) | anaerobic digester metagenome | isolation source: 4 biogas reactors fed with cattle manure at either 37C or 55C with and... | place: Denmark: Kongens Lyngby | collected 2014 | reverse complement strand
GACAACCGGATCAGCGATATTTCTGCTCTTTCCGATATGACCGACTTGTACTACCTTTACCTGAGTTACAATTATCTGGATATAACTGATGGCAGCCCCACGATGACAATTATCAACTCCTTGATGGATGCCGGTGTGGATGTTGAATATGAACCACAGAAAGTCTACATACCGGATCCCAACCTGGAAGCCGCGATTCGGGATGAATTGAGTAAACCTGTTGATTATATTGTAACGACTGCTGATATGGAGTCGTTAACCGGGGAGTTAAATGCTGAAAATCGTGAAATTGAAAACCTGACTGGCCTTGAATATGCAACCAATCTGGATTACCTTATCTTGAACGGCAACCTGATCAGCGACATTTCTCCTCTTTCCGATCTGACCAATCTGTGGTCGCTAGACCTGGGCGGCAACCGGATCATCGATATTTCTGCTCTTTCCGGTTTGACCGATTTGGTGTGGCTTGGATTGGATGAGAACCAGATCAGTGATATTTCTCCTCTTTCCGATCTGACCAACCTGGAGTATCTCTGGTCAGGCATCAACCAGATCAGCGATATTTCTGCTCTTTCCAGGTTGACCGACCTGGAGATACTTTACCTGGATAGCAACCAGATCAGTGACATTTCTGCTCTTTCCGCTTTGACCAAATTGCGTGTGCTTGACCTGTACGACAACCGGATCAATGATATTTCTGATCTTTCCGGTTTGACCAACTTGTATGGCCTTGAGCTGGGCTCCAACCAGATTGACGACATTTCTGCTCTTTCTGACCTGTCCAAATTGTATAGACTTGACCTGAGCGACAACCGGATCAGTGATATTTCTGTTCTTTCCGAGCTGACCAACCTCGAGTACCTTTGGTCAGGCATCAACCGGATCAATGATATTTCTCCTCTTTCCAATTTGACCAAATTGTACAGCCTTGAGCTGGGCTCCAACCAGATTGACGACATTTCTGCTCTTTCCGACCTGTCCAAATTGTATAGACTTGACCTGAGCTACAACCAGATCACCGATATTGAAGCTATTTCCGGGCTGACCGATTTGGAATGGCTTTCCCTCCGGGACAACCAGATCAGCGATATCTCTGCTCTTTCAGGTCTAACCGACCTGGGGTGGCTTGACATAAGATACAACGGTCTTGACCTGGCACCGGATAGTGAAACAATGTTATTGATTCAAACGTTGATTGATAGAGATGTACTGGTATTGTATCTTTCCTACGGGGACCTTACCGGCGATGGAAAAGTCAATGTCAGCGATGCCATATTGGTATTAAGATACATTGTTAATTTAGTGGACTTGACGGAAGTTGAAATAGAAACCGCCGATGTTAACGGAGATGGCGAAATCACTGTTCAGGACGCCATACTGATCCTGCGTTACATTGTGGGCTTGATAGATAAATTTCCGGTAGAGTAAGGATTATAGATCTGTAAATCGTGCAAGGGGTCGGTTCTTCTGTGTTAACAGGTGCTGTTGTTTTCTTTCCGGAAGGAATGATGCAAAGAACCGGCCCTCCACGTGTGTAGAACAAGGGTTTCACATCGATGCCGGTGAAAATCCCTTGGGATGTTACCGCAAAGGCACGACTTTTCTTCCGGCGTAATTTCCAAAATCAAGACGAAAACTTTCATATACATCAGTGGGATTGCTGCTCTGAACATTCATAGAAACAACGAAACGAGCAGAGATTGGCATCCCCGAAAGGCAAGGGAAGACGACTGCAGGGAAAGCAAAGATGAGAGAGGTTTAAATTGATTTGAGAGGATAGAGGTTGAAGGAGAGGTTCTGGAGGGAGTGTGGGTGGCAAACCATTACAGGGCTCTGGCGGATATGTTCCGGGAAAGTGTAAACAAAAGAAAGATCAACATGCCAAGGCATTCGGTAAATGATTTCCTGGATGGGGATACCAAAGGGTTGTTGGAGTATATTTACTTTTTGAGCATAGAAGATGAAACCACAAAATTGGTATGCATACATGAGTTTGGAAGAGAGGTAGTAGAAAGATGGTTGACAAAAAGTAGCATGGAAAAGTAATGGATTTATTTTTATCATACTTGACAGGCAGAGAAGGGATCATTCCCATGGGCGGGACTGCTTTGATGTCCCAAACAGCCTGGCTGTTTGGGATCGGACCGTCAAAAAATCACTTTATCCATTGTGATAAATCGGTACCGGTAGATACATTATGCAAAAAGAAGACAACTGAACAGCGGGTGAAAAATCCGCCGGCCCCATTTCAAGCCCATGAACAACGGATTATGCATCCGATACTCATTTCCGGGGCGTGTGTATAAAAAAATGGAAGTCCCCTAAACCCTTGTACCGCAAGTGTTTATGACTTCCATTCAAGGTGGCGCGCCTGGAAGGATTCGAACCCTCGACAAACGGATTAGAAGTCCGCTACTCTATCCCCTGAGTTACAGGCGCACGCAGGTATAACTTATTTTTCAATTATATTATAATGCCATGTGTCGTCAATTTCAAGCGGGCCTGCTTGATGCAGGCCCGCGGTTATTTCCAGGACATCACGCCGCATTTTTACGGAGTTCGCGCCGGGATGCCAACCTTGACGCTCTATCCGGACACGCCCGGGCGAAAAGCCCGTGCATACCGTATATTTTTACCATTCCGACGTTCAACTATACCCGTTCCCAGATGGTGGCATTGGCGTTCCCGAATGCACCGCAGAGGGCAGCGAGTCCGTATTTTACGTCTGCCTTGTCCGTTTTCATGATATTGTTCAGGGTGACGACGATTCTGGCTCCCGATTGCCCCAAAGGGTGTCCCAGGGCCAGGGCGCCGCCCCAGATGTTGGTCTTCTCGAAGGGGGCATTTTCTTCGATGCCCAGTTCCCTCACACAGACCAGCGACTGGCTGGCAAAGGCTTCGTTCAGCTCGACCACACCCATATCGTCCATGGTCAGGTTGGCCCTTTCCAGTACCTTCCTTACAGCGGAGATGGGCCCGATACCCATGACGGTGGGGTCACAGCCGGCCATCGCTCCTGCTCTGTACTTGAGGTGATAGGAGCAGCCGAGTTCATCCGCCTTCTCCCTGCTCATGAGTATGAGCGCACAGGCTCCCTGGGTCAGCGGGGAAGAAAGTGCAGCGGTGATAACCCCACCCGGTTTGAACGGTGAAACCATCGTGGACATGGCTTCTATGGAGATATTTTCCCTGATCATCTGGTCCCGGTCAACCATGAATGTGGTACCGTCTTCCTTCTCGCCTTCCACGGGCACGATTTCATTGTCAAATTTCCCCGCATCGCGAGCAGCCGCCGCTTTTGTATGGCTGTAATATGCCATCTGCTCCATGTCATCGCGGGAAACATTCCACTGCTCGGCTACTTTTTCCGCTGTTGCTCCCATGGGCAACTCGTCAGGCGGATATATGGCCGCCAGCCTGGGCGGGAAATCGGCGCCCATACCCATGGGGATATTGAGCATGTCTTCCACGCCGCCGGCAATGTAGATTTCTCCTTCACCGCACATGATGGCCCGGGCAGCATGTTCTATGGCCGACATTCCCGAGGGGCATTGCTGGCCGATGCTGTTTGTGGCCACGGAATGGGGGTACCCGGCCGCCAGCCAGGCCAGCCTGGCGATGTCGTAGGTCATTCCCGTCTGGTTGGCCGTTCCAATAAAAACGGCTTCCACCTCCTCGGGTTTAACCTGGGGATTTCTCTCGAAGAGGGCATCATAAACCGCCGTTAGCAATTCATCGGGCCGCCTGTTCTTGAACCAGCCTTTTTCACGATGGGCCCTGGTGTTGGCCGATCTCATTCCGTCTACGATTACACATTCCTTCATTACCTATCTCTCCTTTTATTTATTTATTTTCCCGGATCCGGCTTCGTTCCCTGACTGACAGCGTGGCTGAAGAAGCCCGAGGAGACGAAAGGCCGTACCCAAAAAATCAAAGCAATTACAATATTATAAATATTCTTTACAAAATGGTTTTTTCCTTTAAATAATAGTCATATTTAGCATTTTATTTAAGAATCACGATACCTTGAGGGATACATGTTTCAAAGTATGCTAAAATCAGGGTGGGAATGCGGTTGGAAGAGAAAAAAGTGCATTTGAAAGGAAACGAGATATGCCCTCGTCAGGCAATACATTCAAGATCGATGGGGTTGAGAGATTCAACAGCGGCACGATAGATGGAACGGGAAGGCCCCGGGGAACGAAAAAGGCAAACAAAAAGAAAAAAGGCGGCAGGGCCTGGATTTTTCCGGTACTGTTGATCCTTTTACTGCTCACAATATTTTATTATTACAAACATGAGACGGGGGAGATAGCGGCCCGGGCCGATGAGTTCATGGTTCTGGTCAATGCCGGAGAAATCGATGCAGCCCGGGTTATGATGGCCGCCGGGAAGAAAGGGCTCGATGGTTTACACGAGCTGATGGAAAGAGAATCAATAGCTTACAGACAGATAAATACTTCTTATCTGCTGGGCATTCTGAAAGGGGCAGCCGAGGTGTTGCTGGCCCAGGGTGATGCGGAGTTCACGGTCAGGTTGAATATGGTTCGCGAGAACGGGTCGTGGATGGTGTCCGTGCTGCCACCCATTGATATTCTGTATGGAGCATTTGTCATCGAAGAAAACCCTCTCGTCCTGCGTGTCTTGTATCGGGGCGAGAAGCGCAGGTACCGCCTCGGGGAGAAAGTCGGAGCAGAATACGGGGATGTCGTTTACATGCTTGTCCTGGATGACAGTATTCTCACGGTGGAGAAGGCGGAACGGATGCCCATCTCACGGGTGATGGTCAGGAACAGCACGGAGATCGAAGGCGAGCAGGAGGGGCTTTTCCCGCTCTACACCGCCGGTGGGCCGGAAGTATATCTGCTCGACCGTGATAAGAAATCGGCGGAATGCGGCCGATCCTCGGACCTGATCGTGGGCAGCTCGGGCATCTCATTTTACCTGCTCGGGAAGAAGATTCTGGCAGCAACGGTTGACGGGCATTTCAAGCCCGGTGAAATACGCGTGGTCTTGAATGATTCCTCGGGGGAGAACCTTTATCACCGGGAAGTCCGCATATCCGCTGCAACGGCGTTCAGGATGGCGGAACCCGGAAAGGAAAGCAAGGGAACGGGTAAACAGGGGGAAGCGGGCGAGGGTGATGACGGGAAGAAGGATGGAGATGGGGACGAAGAGAGTGAAAGTGAGGAAAGCAACGGCACGGGGAACGGAGAAAGCAGGCCGGAAACGTTCACCATTCCCGCCAATAGACAGGTAACGATACGTTCATCTCCGGATGGAATAGCGGTTCTTCTGCCGGGAGGGGAGGAGGCCATCTTTGATCGACGCATCCTGTTAAGTCCGGTGGAAGAAGAACAGGGGTGTTTTTTCATCGCTGCTTCACACCGGGAAACCCGGGGCGAATATGCCCCTGCCTACCGGGGCAACCTGGATATCTTTGCAGGAAGCGAGGGGCTGGTCGTGGTCAACGAGCTGCCCCTGGAAGATTATCTGCGGGCGGTGGTACCCGGCGAGATGCCCTCTTCTTTTGGCCTTGAGGCCTTGAAAGCGCAGGCGATCGTATCCCGCTCCTATGCTTATCGCCAGATCATGGAGAGCCGTTATCACGCCGTCGGAGCACACGTGGATGACAGCATTGCTTCACAGGTGTACAACCTCGGGCCGGGAGACAGCCTTGCCGATCAGGCCATCGGGGAAACAAAAGGGCTGGTGCCTTTTCATGACAACGAGCCTATCGAGGCCTTTTTCTTTTCCACTTCTTGCGGTTGCACGGCCAACCCTGAAGAAGTATGGACCACACCGGAAGTCGGTTTTCCCGGGAACAGGATGCCCTATCTGTTCGCTCGGTCACAGATCCCCGGGGAGGTTCTTGAACTATCTTCCGAGGAAGACCTGATGGCATTCATCGATGAAACCGGTTATGAAGGGGCGTATGACCGCGATGCCCCTTTCTTCCGCTGGAAGATCACGATGAGCAGCCATGATTTTGAAGAGATCGTCAGGCACAATCTGGGAGAACAGTACCGGCGCCGTCCCGATCTGGTACTGACCGGGGAAGGGCAAGATTTCGTATCCAGGGAAATACCGGAGGACGCTCCGGGCAAGCTTCTGGGCATCCGCACGTTGCAACGCGGCGCCGGGGGGAACATGATGGTCTTGGAAATCGAAGGAACGCGGGGAACCTACCGACTTGTCAGCGAATATACGATCCGTTTCACGATCCGGCCGATTCAGTACCGCAGCGGGGCCAACCCGATAATTCTACGAAGGGGCGATGGCACGCAGATCGAAAATTTCAATGTCCTGCCCAGCGCTTTTGCTTATCTGGATACGGTTCCGGACGGGGACGGGGGAATCCGTGAGATCAGAATCAGTGGCGGCGGCTACGGCCATGGCGTGGGATTGAGCCAGAACGGGGCCAGGGGCATGGCCGAAAAAGGGTTTGACTTTGTACAGATCATCGAACATTATTATCCCGGTACACAGTTGCATCGTGTTCATGAATGATGGACACGCGGATGATATTTTCGAGGTACAGCATGGTGTAATATACAGTGGAATCTTCTTTCATGCCAGGGGCATGAGAAACTCTACATTTGAATATCTCCAAGGCGCCGGTCAAAGAAGAACCGGCGCCTCTGAGAATCCTCCCCCTGCACATGCAGGCTTATACTCCTTGCAGTACAGGAAAATCATATATCAACTTCACAATGTAACGTAGAATCAGTATCGCATCCTGGACATTGACTTGAGCATCCCCGTTAACATCGGCGACTGCTCTCTGAGTCGGCGTTAACTTCATCAGGTCCACAACACTTCTCAGCAACCATATGGCGTCGTTGACGTCAACCTTGCTATCTCCTGTAAGATCGCCGAATGAAATATATATTACTGTTGCATCTCTGTCAATCAACTCATTGATCAGAAACATCGTTTCACTGCCTGCGGTTATATCCAAAGAATTGTAACGCAGGTCAATCCTTTTCAGGTTGGTCAGGTCGGAAAGAACCGAGATATTGCTGATCCGGTTATACGATATGTCAAGATTATGCAAGTTGGTCAAAGCGGACAGAAAAGAGATATCACCGAGCCCGGCATCCTTCAAGAAAAGCACCTCCAGGTTTTTCAAACCGGAAATAACGAGGATGTTGCTGATCTTGTTGTGGCTCAGATCAAGACCCCACAGGTTGCTCAAACAGGGAAGAACGGAAATATCGCTGATCCGGTTGTTGTCCAGATCAAGAATCTCCAGCTTTCCCAAACCGGAAAGGGCGGAGATATCGCTGATCTGGTTGTCCCACAGGTAAAGCTCCTCCAGCTTTTTCAAACCGGAAAGAGCGTCAATTCCACTGATCCGGTTGTTGTACAGTTCAAGGACTACCAGATTTTTCAAACCGGAAAGAGCAGAGATATCGTTGATACGGTTTCGCCCCAGGCAAAGCCCCCTCAGGTTGGTCAACGTGGAAAGAGGCAAGGTATTGCTGATCCGGTTATCCCAAAGTTCAAGCCACTCCAGGCCGACCAAGCCGGAGAGAGCAGAAACACTTTCGATCTGGTTGCCCCACAGGTAAAGGCTCGACAGGCTGCTCAAGCCGGAAAGGGCGTCGATACTGCTGACCCGGTTGCTGTTCAGGTCAAGGGTTTTCAGGTTTTTCAAACCGGAAAGGGCAGAAATATCGCTTATATGGTTACTTCCCAGATCAAGATTTTTAAGGTCGGTCAAGCCGGAAAGAGGGGAAATATCGCTGATACGGTTGCCCGACAGGTAAAGTATCTCCATTTTTTTCAAGCGGGAAAGGGAGGAAATATCACTTATTTCGTTGTTCCGCAGGTAAAGTTCCTCCAGGTTGGTTGCACATTCAAGACCGGTTATGTCAGATATTTCACTGTCGTACGCATTCAAATTGGTCAACAATTCCATATCCGCCTCTGTGATGTCACCGGCCGGTTTCCCCAATTCCTCACGGATCGCTTCCTCCAATTTTTTATCAGGTATGTTTACCGCTTCGTAAGCTAAGGAAATGTTGCCAACACCGGAAAACACCGCCAGCGTGATCAGTAGCAGACCCCATGAATAAATTTTCTTGTATTTCCCGATCATCCGAAACCCCCCTGTCTCCCTTGAATTTGGTTCGATCCATGATACGGTCACTTTCCGCTCGTATCTATTTCTACGTTATTCCCTTCTTTCCTGTATGGACATAAAATAAATAACCCATCTGCTACCCGGATCGAAAATTGCCATATCAGCGGTAAAAATCACGTTGATCTGCGGTTCTGTTCCCCATTGTTTGAACATCGAGAAGGCGCCGATCAAAGAAGAACCGGCGCCCCTGGAAATATTTCCCCGCGCTTGCAGGCTTGTATCCCTTACAGCGCCGGAAACTCACCTATCAAGCCCACAATGTAACGCAGAATCAGTATCGCATCCTGAACAGTAACCTTGCCATCCCCGTTGACATCGGCGGCCACCTCCTGATTCAGTGACAACTCCGCCAGGTTCACAATACTTCTCAGCAACCATATGGCGTCGTTGACGTCAACCTTGCTATCTCCTGTAAGATCCCCCAATTCGAGATATATTACTCTTATATCTTTGGCGATCAACTGCTGGATCAGCAGCATCGTTGGACTGCCTGCGGTTATATCCAAAGAATTGTAACGCAGGTCAAACCATCCCGGTTCGGTCAAGCCGGAGAGGGGCGAAATATCGCTGATCAGGTTATGGCTCAGGTCGAGGTCCCACAGTTTGGTCAAGCCGGAAAGAAAGGAGATATCGATGATCTGGTTATGGCTCAGGTCGAGGTCCCACAGTTCGGTCAAGCCGGACAGAAAGGAAATGTCGCTGATCCGGTTCCCTGCCAGATAAAGACTCTCCAGGCCGGGCAAACCGGAAAGAACAGAGAAATCGTTGATCGGGTTGTGGCTCAGGTCAAGACCTCGCAGTTCGGTCAAGTTGGAAAGAACGGAAATATTGCCGATCTTGTTCACCGCCAGGTAAAGAATTTCCAGGTCGGACAAACCGGAAAGAAAGGAAATATTGCTGATTTCGTTGTAGCACAGGTCAAGACTCCGTAAATCGGTCAAAGCGGAAAGATCGGGAACATTGCTGATCCCGTTGTCCGACAGGTAAAGCCACCTCAGTTTGGTCAGACCGGAAAGAGGCGAGATATTGCTGATCTGGTTGTTCGACAGGTCAAGATCCCACAAATCGGTCAAACCGGAAAGAGGGGAGATATTGTTGATTCCGTTGCCCGACAGGTAAAGCCACCTCAGTTTGGTCAAGCCGGAAAGAGGTGAGATATTGCTGATCTGGTTGTCCCGCAGGTAAAGTCCCTCCAGCTTTTTCAAACCGGAAAGAGCGGATATATCGCTGATCCGGTTGTTGTCCAGATCAAGAGTCTCCAGGTTGACCAAACCGGAAAGAGGGGAAATACTGCTGATCTGGTTGTTCGACAGGTCAAGATCCCACAAATCGGTCAAACCGGAAAGAGGGGAGATATCGCTGATCCGATTATTCCACAGGTAAAGCTCATCCAGATTTTTCAAGCCGGAAAGTGCCTTGATATCACTGACCCGGTTGCTCCACAGAGCAAGCATCCCCAGGTTGGTCAAGCTGGAAAGGGGTGAGATATCACTGATCCGGTTACCCTCCAGTTCAAGCCTTTCCAGGCCGGTCAAGCCCGAAAGAGCGGAAACAGTTTCGATCTGGTTATTCGACAGCTCAAGATTCCGCAGGCTGGCCAGGCCGGAAAGGGCAGGAATATCGCTGATCCGGTTGTTCCACAGGTAAAGCCCCTCCAGTTTGGCCAGACCGGAGAGAGGGGAGATATCGCTGATCAAGTTGCTCCGCATGAAAAGCTCCTCCAGGTTTTCCAAACCGGAAAGCGCCTTGATATCGCTGACCTGGTTGTTGTCCAGCTGAAGAAGCTTCAATTTTTTCAAGCCGGCAAGGGGTTCAATATCGCTTATTTCGTTTTCCCACAGGGAAAGGTTCTCCAGGTTGGTCGCATATTCAAGGCCGGTCAGGTCAGATATTTCGCGCCGAAACGCACTCAATTTGGTAAATGACCCCATATCCGCCTCCGTGATATCGCCGCTCGGTTTCTTCAATTCCTCCCGGATCGCTCCCTCCAATTTTTTATCAGGTATGTTTACCGCTCCGGAAGCAAAGGAAATGTTGCCGATACCGGAAAACACCGCCAACGTGATCAGAAGCAGGCACCATGAAAAAAACTTCCTGTATTTCCCGATCATTTGAAACCCTCCTGTCTCCCTTGAATTTGGTTCGATCCATGACACGATCACTTTCCGCTCGTATCTATTTCTACGTTATTCCCTCTTTTCCTGTATGGACATAAAATAAATAACCATCTGCTGCCCGGGGCATTTCCGTAACGTCCGCTAGCTTGCTATCCACAAAAAATCGGACCGACCTGCTCCCCCCTGCGTGGAAAAATTTTCTCTCCCCGACCATGGGGAGTCGGTCAAATGAATGAATTGAATGATTCCGGCAGGAATGGCAGTATCAGGAGTCATAATTGGAGATGGTTACCCGGCGGGCACCGCTGCCGATCATGATTTCCTGCAGACGGACCATGGCCTCTTCTGTAACCCGGGGAACCTCTTTCAGTTGGTAGTCAACTCCCAATCGCTCGTAATCGGCCACACAGAGGGAGTTGTAGCCTAGCAGATCGATCCGCTCCACCGGCCCCACCTCATCCCTGATGAAATGCGCCATGGCCTTGATATCCTCCTCGCCGGAAGTATACCCCGGTATGATCGGCACCCGGATCCGGAAAGGAATACCGGAGCCGCCAAGCCAGGCTGCATTCTCCAGGATAACCTCATTGGAAGCCCCGGTGAAAAGTTTATGTTTCTCCCGGTCGATGGTCTTCAGGTCATAGAGGACCAGATCCGCCTCCCCGGCTACATCCTTGAACACCTGCGGGCTGACACATCCCGCGGTATCGATACAGACATGAATATCCTCCGATCTCAGCGCCGAAAGGGCTGCCAGAAGGAAGCGGTGCTGCAGCAAACATTCCCCGCCGGAAAAGGTAACCCCCCCACCGGAATGTCGGTAGAATGGCTTATCCCGGATCAATTCTGTCAGGAGCTCATCCACTCCCACCTCTTCCCCGAAAACCCGTATCGCCCGGGCCGGGCAATTCTCCACGCACTGCAGGCAGCGGCGGCAGGAGCTGCCGAAAACAAGGCCTCGCTCTCCCCTCCGCAGCGCCCCCTGCGGGCAAACTTGCAGGCATGTGCCGCAATCGATACAGCGCAGCGCGTCGTGAAACAACTCGGGTTCCATGGAAAATGTTTCCGGGTTCTGGCACCAGAGGCACCTCATCGGGCAACCTTTCATGAAGACAGTGCTGCGGATACCCGGGCCATCTTCCGTGGACATGAACTGTATGTCGGTGATAATGGCCGTTCGTTGATTGTTTTGCATGGCATCATTGCAGACCCGGCGGGAAACCCGCCCATGTTCAGCTCCCGCTCCGGTTCCGGGAGCAGCGGACAGAACAGCAGGCAAAGCAGCAATCCGGAACCGGAACAAACCCGAACCCACCCCTGAAACCCGGCCTCACTCATTGCCGGCAACGTAACGGGAACAGATGAAACAACTGCTACAAACGACTGAATTCGGTGCGGTTGATTATTTCATCCTGTACCGGCCGGCCCAGATCGGTAAAATAAGCGGCATAACCCGAAACCCGTACCACGAGATCACGGTAACGATCCGGATCTTCCTGGGCCGCGCGCAGGGTGTCGTTGTCAATCGCGTTGATCTGCAGTTCCATTCCCCCCATTTCAAAGAAGGCCTGCACCAGCGCCCGGATTTTCCCCAGCCGTTCACTGCCCTCGAACATGGAAGGGGAGAACTTCAGGTTGAGAGCATAACCGTTGCCGATAAGTCGATGGTCGTTGGTTGCCACCGATCTGAGCATCGCCGTGGGCCCGTTGCTTTCCGAACCATTGGAGGGATTGAAGCTATTGCTGACCGGCTCTCCCGCCAGGCGCCCGTTGGGCATCGCCCCCAGGAACAACCCGTCCAGTACATGCAGGCCGTAAGAAAAGAACCCCGGCCGGAAAGGACCGCCGTGAATATTTCGTCTCGCCGCAACCTCGCGGCAGAAAAAATCCGTCACTTCAGCCGCCAGGGCATCGGTCTGCTCATCACCGCAACCATATCTGGGGCCCCGGGTGGCCAGGGTGGCATGCAATTTCGATTCCCCTTTGAAGTTGCGATCCAGGGCCCGTAACAGCCTATCCATGGAAAGTTCCCCCGTCTCGTACACAAAATGCCTGATTGCCGCCAGTGAATCGATGGCGGTGCCCAGACCGCGTCCCCCGATAGACTCGAAATTGTATCTGGCACCCCCCGCAGTCATATCGCGGGCGTTTTCAACACATCCGGCCAGGGTGGCCGAGATGAAAGGGCTGGGAAATTCTTGACGGTAAACTTCATCCTTGAGGTTGGTGCAGCGAGCCACGATATCGATCAGAAAGAGCAGTTGTTTTTTGAAGGCCTCCATGAACTGTCCAAAATTGGCAAAGTCGCGGGGATCACCCGTGCGGGGCCCGATATGCTTCCCCATGATCCGCAGAGCACCGTCCAACAAGGCCATCTCCAGGGCGGCGGCGATGCAGAGATCATTTCCCGATGTACAGCCGAAAGTATCCCCGTCACCTGTCGGTTCCACGCAGCCGATAACCCCGTAATCACGGGCTTCCTCTTCACTGTAACCGCACTCCTGCAGTGCCGCGATCGCCGCATCATCGTTGTAAAGGGCCGCCCCCGAAGTATGGCGATATGTTTCGACGGCTTTATCCCAGAACGAAACAGGGTTGTGAGGCGAGAGGCGGATGGTAAAACTGTTGCCCATGCTCCGGACATTGTTGAACGCCTCCAGCGAAAGATAGGAAATCTCATTTGCAGCATCTTCCCCCTGACGGGTCAAACCGCCCACCGTGGGTGAAGAGGTATCGCTGCCCAGCTCACTCGCCGTCTTCTTGCCCAGGAAAGGCAGCAGCAGCAGACCGCATGAAAACTTGATCAGCAATTCCTCCAGGCACTCCACCGCCTCGGCCGGCGTGATAACGCCGGCGGAGAGATCAGCGGCATAAAATGGATAGAGATACTGGTCGATCCTGCCGGGAGAAAGCACCCCGGCCATGCCGTAAGAAATATGCGCTGCTACCTGTGTAAGCCAGAGCGCCTGCACAGCTTCACGGAAGGAGCGCGGCGGATGATAGGGCACATGCCGGCAATAACGGGCAATACGGTGCAAGGCTTCGCGGCGGCCGGGATCGGCGGTTTCATCTGCCAGGCGCTCTGCTTCTCCGGCATATCTCAGGGCAAAAGCCCTCACCGCCTCACAGCTGATCATCACCGCTTCCAGGAAAGCTTCACCCTCGCTGTCACCTTCCGCACGTGCCTCTTCCAGGCGGTAGGCGGCACGCTCCTTTATCCCGGCCAGCCCCTCGTTGAGGACATGTTTCTGTCCCAGGATCAGATGCCCCTGCACATCGAAAACATTTGTCAGCAGCGCCGGGTTATTGTAGAGAACCGCCTCTATCCCCCGTTTGGCATAGGCAAGTGAAGGATTCGGCACGGAGACGAAGTCAAGCAGCTTGCGGAGATCAAGGCCCCGCGACAGACGGAAACGCCCCGTCAGGCTCCGGGACGGCCGGAAAAAAAGCCCATGTTCCCTGTAGAGCGTTCTTTTACGATCACTGAGCGTTTTACCCCGCCAGTAGGGCAAGATCTCCTCCTGCAATTCCCGGCGTTCATCCGCTTCGATGTGGAAAGGGCGAGAACCCGATCGTGTGATCATATCGAGTTCCAGTTCCAGGATCATATTGGCGTCGCCCCGCTCGATGGGGATGATCGCTGCCACGGGAGCAGAGGCCCGCTGTGCAGCTATATTCTCCTCTTCCAGGATATAAACACTCATCTGTTCCAGCGTATGGGCAAAAGCCTTCGCTGCCCGCAAGGCCGGGGGATCTCCTTCGGTGTCACGATATGATCGGGTGTAATAGCGGGCACGTTCCACGCAGATCGTGTACGGTTCGGAAAGAATTCTCTCTTTCAACTGCCGATTTCTCGGGTGGATCATCGGTCCATGCCTCCCATTCGGCACAAAGCAGTGTCACAATCGGCACACTATTCAGAATATTATAACATACCTGGAAGAGATCGGTCAAGCCCGTCAATCGCAATGGGTGCAGCATTGTAAGTTGCAAGTTCGGTTGCACACCAACAGCTAACCGAATAATAAATCTGCCAGCAGGCCGGCCAGGGAAGGTACTGTTATGTAAAGGGCATACTTGAGGATCACGAAACGGGACCCCAAAAAAGTAAATTCATAGGGCAGGTGTCCGACATTGATCATCCCCCAGGCCGTGATCATCGATATCGCGGTCCCTATCGTTGCACTTTCTCGAAAAACGGCATCGAACAGGGGGAAAAAAGCATAGGGGCCTCCCTGAATCAGTGCGCCGATAAGAGGCCCGACGACTATACCTCTCCAGCCCGATTCCGCCCCCAGCCAGGCTTGCAATGCCTTCTCCGGTATCAATATGTTCATGAACCCGACGACAATGAATGCGCATAGCAGAAGGGGCAAGGTGGCCAGAAACAATTTCCTGGCTTCTTTCAGGCTTACCAGAAGTTTGCCCTGCCTGTAAGCAACAAACAATAATATCGCGGCTGCCAATGATAATATGATGAGTGCATTGATCATTCTGCTTCCTCCGGTTCCGCTCTTTTTCCTTTCATCTGCAGTTGCAGCACTTCCTCCCTGATTTTTTCTGCATAACCGGGCAACAAGAAATTTACAGCCGCTCCCGCCACGATGGGGATGGCAAAGGTAATCAGAATACGCACGAGGGTTGTTTTCACGCCGACAAAAGCAATTTCAATCGGTACACGGCCCACATACCACAGCGTTTTGGCCGCCACAAAACTGATCATGGTACCAATATTGGCTCCGGAAACGATGAGTGTAGCCATCAACGGGTAAAAGAAAAAAGGCCCGCCGGGAACCAGGGCACCCATCAAGGTTCCCAGAAACGGCCCCTTCCAGCCTGCCCCTTCCCCCAGCCACCTGGTCACCATTTCTTTTGAAATCAATGAAGTAACCGAACCGGCAAGTGTAAAAGCTATGATTACAAGGGGGAATACCTCCAACATTGTTTTTCCACTGACTATGAATCCCTCGCCGACCAGCGCGAAACCTCCCTGGAAAAATGATATCACAATCAAAACCAGTGCAACCAGGGCCATACCTATCAATGTTTTGTTCATGTTCTGCTCCCCGTCATTTTTGCTGCGTTTTCTACCCCTTGCAGGCAACCTGTTCAATGCAAACAATCTTTCTACTGCAAAAAGCTTGCTGCTACTCCGTTATTTTCGTGGCATTTGCAGTTGCAACCGCAAACCCCTCTCCTGGAAAGAACCCCTCATCTGATGCCACCTGCATGAAATTGGAATATTTGCAAACCGGCAAGCGGCGTCCTGTGCCCTTCCAAAATCCTGTTCACAATATTGCAAATCAATTATATCCACTGCACCCATGAATTTCAAGGCATTGGGTAGAGGACTGCCTGGTATTGCCGGGCCGTTCCAGTAGGGGATTCTTCGGTCGCCTGCGGCGACCTCCCCCCTGTCATTCCGAGCAAGCGGTGTTCTGCAAATACGCAGGCGTTGCGCTGTTATACAATGCTTGCAGGAACGCCGGCCCCTGGCCGGTAAGGATAGCGCAGCGTGGAATCTCGGGAAATGGCAAACATTACTCTTGATGATGGCGATGGTGATGTCGTACTGCTCCGCTCCCAATAGTAAGGCAAGTGGTATTGACGTAGGCTTCATTACCCGCAAGCGTTTCCTTATTCTTTTTTTATATGTTGGCTTGGC
>LSQX01251821.1_pt1 | contig 15932 bp, 15 predicted proteins | sample 654561 | NCBI WGS metagenome assembly LSQX01 (sample SAMN04489861, study PRJNA283612) | anaerobic digester metagenome | isolation source: 4 biogas reactors fed with cattle manure at either 37C or 55C with and... | place: Denmark: Kongens Lyngby | collected 2014 | reverse complement strand
TTAGTTGATTACACCCGTTACCACGCCGGCTCCTACGGTGCGGCCGCCTTCCCGGATGGCAAAGCGCAGCCCTTCCTCAATGGCAATGGGCGTAATCAGTTCAATAACCATGTTGACGTTGTCGCCGGGCATAACCATCTCCACCCCTTCCGGAAGCTTGATGGTCCCCGTAACGTCCGTGGTCCGGAAATAAAACTGCGGACGATAGCCGTCAAAAAACGGCGTATGACGACCGCCTTCCTCCTTCTTCAAAACGTAAACCTCGGCATTAAACTTGGTATGAGGACTAATGGAACCGGGCTTCGCCAAAACCTGGCCCCGCTCCACTTCGTCCCGGTCAATCCCGCGAAGCAATACCCCAATGTTGTCCCCGGCTTCCGCCTGCTCCAGGGTCTTGCGAAACATCTCCACACCCGTGGCCACCGTCTTCCGAGGACGATCCACAAAGCCAACTATCTCTACCTCGTCCCCTACCTTGATGGTGCCACGCTCCACCCGGCCCGTAACTACCGTGCCGCGACCAGTAATGGTAAAAACATCCTCAATGGGCATCAGGAAAGGCTTGTCCTTCTCCCGCTCCGGCGTGGGAATGTAGCTGTCTACCGCATCCATCAACTCCCATACCTTGCCGCAAGCCTCGCATTCGCGACTGCCACAGCCACATTCCAAGGCCTTCAACGCCGAACCAACAATCACCGGAGTCTCGTCCCCGGGAAATTCATACTCCGACAACAGGTCCCGAACCTCAAGCTCAACCAGCTCCAAAAGCTCCTCGTCGTCAACCATGTCCGCCTTGTTCAAAAAGACCACAATATAGGGAACCCCTACCTGACGAGATAACAATATGTGCTCCCGCGTCTGAGGCATGGGACCATCCGCCGCCGAAACCACCAAAATCGCACCGTCCATCTGCGCCGCACCAGTAATCATATTCTTAACATAGTCAGCGTGACCAGGACAGTCCACGTGAGCATAGTGCCGCTTATCCGTCTCATACTCCACGTGAGAAGTAGCAATGGTAATCCCACGCTCCTTCTCCTCGGGCGCCTTGTCAATCTCTTCAAAGGCCTTCTTGTCCGCCAAACCGGCACTGGACAAACAATAGGTAATCGCCGACGTCAACGTGGTCTTCCCGTGGTCCACGTGACCAATGGTCCCCACGTTAACATGTGGCTTCGTCCGCTCAAACTTCTTCTTCGCCATGAAAAATACACCTCCTGAAATTAATAGGCCACGCTTTGATTGATTATTTTTTGGGCTATATTCGGGGGCACTTCTTCATAACGGTAGAACTCCATGTAATAAACCCCCCGCCCTTGAGTCCGGGAACGAAGATCGGTGGCATAACCGAACATATCGGCCAGGGGCGCCACTCCCCGTATTACATGCCGGCCCTCCCTGATCTCGGTGCCCAGGATCCGTCCGCGCCGGGCGGTTAAATCGCCGATTACGTCTCCCAAGTACTCTTCAGGCACGATAATATTCAACTTCATATAGGGTTCCAGCAGCAGCGGCTGGGCCGCCGCCATGGCCTTCTTAAAGGCCTGGGAGCCGGCAATCCGAAAAGCCAGTTCCGAGGAGTCCACCTCGTGATAGGAACCGTCCACCAGGCGAACCTGGACATCAATCACCGGGTAGCCGGCCAGGACGCCGTTTATCATGGCTTCCCGTATCCCTTTTTCCACCGCCGGGATAAATTCTTTGGGAATAACGCCGCCGACGATGGCATTTTCAAAGATAAACCCCTGCCCGGCTTCCGCCGGGGAGAGCTCGATCACCACGTGCCCGTACTGGCCTCGCCCGCCGGTTTGCCGGATAAAGCGCCCCTCCGCCCGGGCAGTCCTTTGCACCGTCTCCTTGTACGCCACCTGGGGCTTGCCTACGTTGGCCTGCACTTTAAATTCCCGCAGCAAGCGATCCACGATAATCTCCAGGTGCAGCTCCCCCATCCCGGAGATGATGGTCTGTCCGGTTTCAGGATTGACATGGGTCCGGAAGGTAGGGTCCTCTTCCGACAGTTGCTGCAGCGAAAGGGCCATCTTATCCTGGTCGGCCTTGGTTTTCGGCTCGATAGCCACGTCGATCACCGGCTCCGGAAACTTGATCGCTTCCAGGAGAATGGGCTTCTGCATATCGCACAGGGTATCCCCGGTACTGATCTCCTTGGGCCCGGCCAGAGCAATAATATCTCCCGTAGAGGCGGTCTCCACTTCCTCCCGGTAGTTGGCATGCATCCGGATCAAGCGCGAAATCCGCTGCCTCTTCCGGCGGGTGGCATTGAAGACCACGGACCCGTTCGCCAGGCGGCCTGAATATACCCGGGCGAAAGCCAGCTTCCCCACAAAGGGGTCCACCATGATTTTAAAAACCAGGGCGGAAAAAGGTTCGTCATCGGAGGGGTTCCGCAGTTCCTCCTGGCCGCCATCCAGCTTGTATCCCTTGACCGCCCCTACATCCAAGGGAGAGGGGAGATAATGGACCACGGCGTCCAGCAGGGGCTGCACCCCCTTGTTGCGGTAGGAAGAACCGCAGAAAACGGGGACCAGGCCATCTTGAATGACGGCCTTGCGCAGAGCCCGGTAGCACTCTTCGGGAGTAATCTCCTCGCCGTTGAAATACTTCTCCATCAGCTGGTCGTCGTACTCGGCCACCGTTTCCAGGATGCGCTCCCGGTAAAGGGCGGCCTGCTCCCGCAGTTCCTCGGGAACATCGGTTTCGGTGCTGTTGACGCCCAAATCATCTTTATAAATAATGGCTCTATTTCTAATTAGATCCACCACGCCCCGAAAATCGCTCTCCTGGCCGATGGGCAGCTGCAGGGGTAGGGCCCGGGCATGAAGCCGTTCCTTCAACTGCCGGACCACGTTAAAAAAGTCGGCGCCCACGATATCCATTTTATTAACGTAAGCAATCCGGGGAACGCGGTAGTGGTCCGCCTGGCGCCAGACGGTCTCCGATTGGGGCTCCACCCCGCCTTTGGCGCAGAAGATGGCCACTACTCCATCCAGCACCCGCAGGGAACGCTCCACTTCCACGGTAAAGTCCACGTGCCCTGGCGTGTCGATAATATTAATTTGACAATCACGCCAGTGGCAGGTGGTGGCTGCCGAAGTAATGGTAATGCCCCGCTCCTGCTCCTGGACCATCCAATCCATGGTGGCCGTCCCCTCATGGACTTCGCCCAGCCGGTGCAGCCGTCCCGAGTAAAAGAGAATGCGCTCGGTGGTGGTGGTTTTGCCGGCATCAATATGGGCGGCAATACCGATGTTTCTAATCCTTTCCAGCCTGTTCGCCCGATCCATTTTATCCCCCCTTTCCTTTAAAGTTTGCCCTTCTTACCAGCGGTAATGAGCAAAAGCCTTGTTGGCCTCGGCCATCTTATGGGTATCCTCTTTCTTCTTGATGGCGGCGCCTAGATTGTTGGAGGCATCCATAATCTCCGCGGCCAGTCGCTGGGCCATGGTCTTTTCTCCCCGGGCCCGGGCGTAATTGACCAGCCAGCGGATGGCCAAAATGGTCTTCCGGTGGGGGCTTACTTCCACGGGAACCTGATAGGTAGCCCCCCCAACCCGTCGCGGCTTCACTTCCAGGACGGGAGAAACATTTCTCAGTGCCGTTTCAAAAACTTCCCGGGGATCCCGGCCGGTTTTCTCCCGGATTATATCCAGCGCTTCGTACATTATTTTTTGCGCCTTGCCCTTGTTGCCGTCGTACATTAACTTGTTGATGGTCTTGGCAATCAGCTTGCTGTTATAAATCGGGTCCGGCGGAATATCCCGCTTCGGAACGGAACCTTTTCGTGGCATCCAGCGATTCACCCCTTACCTGTCGCTCAACCCTTGCTCTTCTTTGTTCCATACTTGGAACGCCCCTGCGCCCGGTTCTCCACTCCGGCGGCATCCAGGGCGCCCCGCACCAGATGGTAGCGTACACCGGGCAGGTCCTTGACCCGGCCTCCCCTGACCAGGACCACCGAGTGCTCCTGCAGGTTGTGGCCGATGCCGGATATATACGCCGTTACCTCCACCCCGTTGGTCAGGCGGACCCTGGCTATTTTGCGCAAAGCCGAATTGGGCTTCTTAGGCGTAGTAGTAGAAACCCGGGTACAAACGCCTCTCTTCTGAGGGGAGCGATCCAGGGCCGGAGCGGAAGAACCCTTGACTATTTTGCGGCGTCCCTTGCGCACCAACTGATTTATAGTCGGCAACTGTCCACCTCCCTAGCGGCTAAAATTCTAAAATTCGGTGATGGCCGCCGCAGCGGCCCCCACTTTGATCCCGCACATGCTTCCCAGGTCAGCCATGCTGTCCACAGGCTTGACCTCCACGCCTTTGGCCTCACAAAGGGCTAATACCGGTTGAATTATCTTGCTGTCGGCGTCCTTGGCCACGTAAACCAGGAGCGCCTCCCCCTTATCCAATGCTTTAAGCGTCTGCTTGGTGCCCACTACCTTCTCCCGGGCATTCTTAATTCGCTCCGGCACTTAAAAATCACCCCTTGCTTAAGCGCACTCCTTGATTTTAACATCGAGAAAAACAAATGTCAATTTATTTTTAGGGCCCATCGGCCAGTTCATCCGCTGTTTCCAGGCGCATCAACTCCCGCTCCTCCTTCTTCTCCTCCTCCGCGGGCTCGCCGGGTTCGCCGTTTTGAGGAAAACCGCCTACGGGCATAACCTTGATATTCCGGTAGCGGCTCATGCCCGTCCCCGCCGGGATGAGCTTGCCAATAATAACGTTCTCTTTCAAGCCCAGCAGGTAATCCTTCTTTCCTTTAATGGCCGCATCCGTCAATACCCGGGTGGTCTCCTGGAAGGAGGCCGCCGAAAGGAAAGAATCCGTGGCCAGGGAGGCCTTGGTAATCCCCAGCAGCAGAGGCCGGGCCACCGCGGGACGGCCGCCCTTGCGGATAACTTCTTCGTTGATCTCCTCGAAAACAAAGCTGTCGATTACCCCTCCGGGCAGCAGCTCCGTGTCTCCGGGGTCCTCTACCTTAACCTTCTTCAGCATCTGGCGGATAATAATTTCAATATGCTTGTCGTTGATATCCACTCCCTGCATCTTGTAGACCCACTGGACCTCCTGCAGCAGGTAGAGCTGTACCCCGCGCACCCCTTTTACCTTGAGCAGTTCGTGGGGGTTGATGGAGCCTTCCGTCAGTTCGTCGCCGGCGGTAACGGTCTGGCCGTCTTCCACTTTTATCCGGGCGCCGTACGGCACCTGGTAAACCACAGTCTCCCCTTGCTCCGACTGGACTTTAATCTCCCGCTTGTAGCTGGTCTCTTCGATCTTTACGGTACCGGAGATCTCGGCGATAAGCGACTGCCCCTTGGGCTTCCGGGATTCAAAGAGCTCTTCCACCCGCGGCAAGCCCTGGGTAATGTCGTCCCCGGCCACACCCCCGGTATGGAAGGTGCGCATGGTCAACTGGGTGCCCGGTTCCCCGATGGACTGGGCGGCGATAATTCCTACCGCCTCGCCCACGTCCACCACTTTTCCGGTAGCCAGGTTGCGGCCGTAGCAGCGGACGCAGACCCCGTGACGGGTCTTGCAGGTCAAGACGGAGCGGAAGCGAACCTCGGTGATCCCCAGGTCGACAATCTGCTGGGCCATATCTTCATCGATCATCCGGTCCTGTTCAATAAGCACTTCGCCCGTTTCCGGATGATACACCGGCTCCAGGGTGAAGCGCCCCACCACCCGGTCGATTACTTCCTCCAGGGTGCTGCCGTCGGTAAGGTATTCGCTCAAGTTGATCCCCTGGGAGGTGCCGCAGTCTTCTTCGCGGACAATTACATCCTGGACCACGTCCACCAGGCGGCGGGTCAAGTAACCGGAGTCGGCCGTTTTCAGGGCGGTGTCCGCCAGTCCCTTGCGGGCGCCGTGGGTAGAGATGAAGTACTCCAGCACCGTCAGCCCTTCCCGGAAATTGGCCTTAATGGGCAGGTCGATAATCCTTCCCGTGGGGTCGGCCATAAGGCCGCGCATGCCGGCCAGCTGGGCAATCTGGGATTCGTTCCCCCGGGCCCCCGAATGGGCCATCATGAAAATGGGGTTAAGTTCGTCAAAGCCTTCCATCATGGCCCGGGTTACCTCATCCTTGGCCTTGCTCCAGATTTCGATAACCTTGTCGTAACGCTCCTTCTCGGTAATCAAGCCGCGGCGGTACTCCATCTCCGTGGCCTCTACCTCTTCCTCGGCCTGGCGCAGGATCTCCCGCTTGCTCTCGGGAACTACAATGTCCTCCACGCCCACGGTGATGCCCGCCTTGGTGGCATAGCGAAAGCCCAGTTCCTTGATCAGGTCCAGGATTTCCGAGGTCTTGGTATTCCCGTATTTCCGGTAGCAGCGGGCTACCACTTCCCCCAGGAAATCCTTCTTGGCCGCCAGGTTGCACTCCACCGACCGGAGAATCTCCTGGACCACCTGGCTAGGGTCTTTCGCCTCCTTCGACTGCAGCCTCCCCCGGGAAATAAGGTTGGCCGCGGGAAGGTGATTGCTAAAGCTGGCGTTGTTGATATAGGGAAAGTCCGGTGGAAAGATCTCGTTGAAAATTACCTTCCCCACGGTAGTCAGGATATAGCCGTCGAAGGCGGCCACTTCCTGGTTTTTAAACTTGTCGGTTCTGATCAAGATGCGGGCATGGAGATCCAGGTAGCCGAGATTGTAGCACATGATCGCTTCTTCCGGATCCCGGAAGACCCTGCCCTCGCCCTTGGCTCCCTTCCGCTCCATGGTCAGGTAGTAGCAGCCCAGGATCATATCCTGGGTGGGCGTAGTAACAGGGCGCCCGTCCTTGGGGTTAAGGATGTTGTGGGAAGAGAGCATCAACAGGCGCGCCTCGGCCTGGGCCTCCGCGGAAAGGGGCACGTGAACCGCCATCTGGTCGCCGTCGAAATCGGCGTTGTAAGCGGTGCAAACCAGGGGGTGGATCTGAATGGCACGCCCCTCCACCAGGACCGGCTCGAAAGCCTGGATCCCCAGGCGGTGCAAGGTCGGGGCCCGGTTCAGCAGAACCGGATGATCCTTGATTACCTCCTCCAGGACATCCCATACCTCGGGGCGGACCTTCTCCACCATGCGCTTGGCGCTTTTAATGTTGTGGGCCATGCCGTCGTTAACCAGCCGCTTCATAACGAAGGGCTTAAAAAGCTCCAGGGCCATCTCCTTGGGCAAGCCGCACTGGTACATCTTCAGTTCCGGCCCCACCACGATCACGGAACGCCCCGAGTAATCCACCCGCTTCCCCAGCAGGTTCTGGCGGAAACGCCCCTGCTTGCCCTTGAGCATATCGCTTAGGGACTTCAAGGGACGGTTCCCGGGTCCCGTGACCGGGCGGCCCCGGCGGCCGTTGTCGATCAAGGCGTCCACCGCTTCCTGGAGCATACGCTTTTCGTTGCGCACAATAATATCCGGCGCCCCCAGATCCAGCAAGCGCTTCAAGCGGTTGTTGCGATTGATTACCCGGCGGTAGAGATCGTTTAAATCGGAGGTGGCGAAACGCCCCCCGTCCAACTGGACCATAGGCCGCAGGTCGGGAGGGATCACCGGGATTACGTCCAGGATCATCCAGGTGGGATCGTTGCCGGAGAGCCGGAAGGACTCCACCACTTCCAAGCGGCGCGTGGCGCGCACTTTTTTCTGGCCGGTGGCGGTCTTCAGCTCGGCCCGGAGCTCCTTGGCCAGCTCATCCAGGTCGATCTCCGCCAGCAGCTTCTTAATGGCCTCGGCTCCCATCTCCGCCTTGAAGCCTTTACCGGCCTTAAACAGGGCGTCATATTTTTCCCGGTACTCCCGGTACTCGCTTTCCGTTAAAAGCTGCTTCTTGCTCAGGTAGGTTTCTCCCGGGTCGATAACCACATAAGCGGCAAAATAGAGCACCTTCTCCAGGGCCCGGGGCGACATGTCCAGAAGCAGCCCCATGCGGCTGGGGATACCTTTGAAGTACCAGATGTGGCAAACAGGGGCGGCCAGCTCGATATGCCCCATTCTCTCCCGCCGCACCTTGGCGCGGGTTACCTCCACACCGCAGCGGTCGCAAACAATGCCCCGGTAGCGCACCCGCTTGTATTTCCCGCAGTGGCACTCCCAGTCCTTCTGGGGGCCAAAAATCTTTTCACAGAACAGCCCTTCCCGCTCCGGCTTTAAAGTTCTATAGTTAATGGTTTCCGGCTTCTTCACCTCGCCCCGGGACCAGGCACGAATCTGTTCAGAAGAGGCAAGGCCTATTTTCAGAGCATCAAAGTTGTTTACATCCAACAAGTTAATAATCGCTCCTTTCTCCGGGTTGTCGCTGAACGGCTAGTAGATGCTTTCCTCTTCTTCTTCCTCCCTAATTCTTTTACGGCGCCGAGACAAGCCTTTTCCAGATCTCCCCTCGTCTATTTCATCCAGGTCTTCCAGGGAGATATCCTCCATGGTCTCGGCCTCCAGCCCTTCCTCCAGGGCCAGATCTTCCTTTCCGTACTCCTCGGGGTCGAAAACCTCCTCATCTACTTCCGAAGCGATATCCTCCTCTGCCTCCTCCTCTTCCTCCTCGTCGGCGTAGAAATCCTCTTCATCGTCGACAGTAGTTTCAATCCCTTCCATATTTACTTCCAGGCGGCGATAATCTCCCTCTTCGTCGCCCTCCCGGAGCTCCATTTCGCCGTCCTCACTGATTACCCTCACATCCAGGCACAGGCTCTGCAGTTCCTTGACCAGCACCTTGAAGGACTCAGGAACGCCCGGTTCAGGGATGTTCTCTCCTTTGACGATGGCTTCATAGGCTTTTACCCGTCCGACCACGTCGTCGGATTTAACCGTTAGCATCTCCTGCAAAGTATAAGCGGCCCCGTAGGCCTCCAGGGCCCAGACCTCCATCTCCCCGAAGCGCTGGCCTCCAAACTGGGCCTTCCCCCCCAGGGGCTGCTGGGTAACCAGGGAATAAGGTCCCGTGGAGCGAGCATGTATTTTATCGTCCACCAGGTGAGCCAGTTTCAGCATGTAGACATAGCCTACGGTCACCTCGCGGTCGAAAGGCTCCCCCGTCCGCCCGTCATAGAGGATGGTTTTCCCGTTCCGGGGAAGACCGGCTTCCTCAAAGGCCTCAAAAATATCCTCCTCCACCGCTCCGTCAAAGACGGGGGAGGCAATGTGAATACCCAGGACCTTGGCCGCCCAGCCCAGGTGGGTCTCCAGGATCTGGCCGATGTTCATCCGGGAGGGAACCCCCAGGGGGTTCAGAACGATCTCCACCGGGGTGCCGTCGGGCAAAAAGGGCATATCCTCCTCGGGCAAGATGCGGGCGATAACCCCCTTGTTGCCATGGCGCCCGGCCATCTTGTCGCCCTCGGAGATCTTCCTTTTCTGGGCCACGTAAACCCGCACCAGCTGGTTCACCCCGGGGGAGAGCTCGTCGTTGGCCTCGCGGCTAAACACCTTGACATCCACCACGATGCCGGATTCGCCATGAGGAACCCGCAAAGAGGTATCCCTTACCTCCCGGGCCTTCTCCCCGAAGATGGCCCTAAGCAGCCGTTCTTCGGCGGTAAGCTCCGTCTCTCCCTTGGGCGTCACCTTCCCCACCAGGATATCGCCGGCCCGCACCTCGGCTCCGATGCGGATAATGCCCCGGGAGTCCAGGTCCCGGAGAGCATCTTCCCCTACGTTGGGAATATCTCGGGTAATCTCCTCCGGGCCAAGCTTCGTATCCCGGGCCTCGGCTTCGTACTCTTCGATATGGATGGAGGTAAAAATGTCATCCTTAACCATCTTCTCGCTCAGCAGGATGGCATCCTCGTAGTTGTAGCCTTCCCAGGGGAGAAAAGCCACCAGGATGTTGCGGCCCAAGGCCAGCTCGCCCTGGTCGGTGCAGGGACCGTCGGCGATAACCTCGCCGGCCTTTATCTTCTGCCCCTTCCGGACCACGGGATGCTGGTTTATGCAAGTCCCCTGGTTGGAACGCTTAAATTTTTGCAGGATATAGATATCCATCCCGCTGTCGCAGCCGTACACCCGGCCGGCATCAAAGCGCTCTCCCGTCCTGCCGTTGATGAAGTAGTTGGGACCGTCGGGATCCGCCTCCCGGCGGACCATGATCTCGTCGGCGGAAACCCGCACTACCTCTCCATCGCTGACCGCCACCACCACCGCCCCGGAATCCAGGGCCGTCTTGTATTCCATGCCCGTGCCCACCAGGGGCGCCTCGGTCCGCAGGAGAGGCACCGCCTGGCGCTGCATGTTGGAACCCATCAAGGCCCGGTTGGCGTCGTCGTTCTCCAGGAAAGGAATCAGGGCCGTGGCCACACTGACCAGCTGCTTCGGGGACACGTCCATGAAATCGATCTCCTCAGGCCGCCGGACTACCGTATCATTCTGGTAGCGGCAAACGACCCGGCTGCTGAGAAATTTCCCTTCCTCGTCAACGGGGGCGTTGGCCTGGGCGATAACATAGTTGTCCTCGTCGTCGGCAGTCAAGTAGACTATCTCCTGGGTCACTCGCCCGCCCGCCTTATCCACCCGGCGGTAGGGAGTTTCAATAAAGCCGTACTCGTTGACCCGGGCATAGGTGCTCAGGGAGCCGATGAGGCCGATATTGGGACCTTCCGGAGTCTCGATGGGGCAGACCCGGCCGTAGTGGGAATGGTGCACGTCGCGCACCTCAAAGCCGGCCCGCTCCCGGCTTAATCCGCCGGGCCCCAGGGCGCTGAGACGGCGCTTGTGGGTCAACTCCGAAAGGGGGTTGGTCTGGTCCATAAACTGGGAAAGCTGGCTGCTGCCGAAAAACTCCTTAATGGCCGCAATTACCGGTCGAATATTGATCAGGGCTTGAGGGGTCACGGCCTCCACGTCCTGGATGGTCATCCTTTCCCGGACCACCCGTTCCATGCGGGAAAGGCCGATGCGAAACTGGTTTTGCAGCAGTTCTCCCACGCTGCGCAGGCGGCGGTTCCCCAGATGGTCGATGTCATCGATCTGGCCGACGCCGTCCATCAGGTTAAGCATGTAGCTGACGGTGGCGGCGATATCCTCGGGGGTAAGGGTTCTTACCCCGGGATCAATCCGGCCGTTGCCCAGGACCAGGCACTTTTTATCCCCCGCCTCCACAAAAACATGCTTGACATTCCGCTCCTCCAGAGCATCGGCGACCGCTTCATCCACCAGGGTGCCCTTGGGGAAGAGCACTTTCCCGCCGTTCGGGTCCTTAACCGCCTCGGCCAGCTTGCGCTTCAGGATGCGGTTGCGCAAAGCCAGTTTTTTGTTCATCTTGTAGCGCCCCACGTGGGCAAAGTCGTAGCGCTTGCTGTCGTAAAAGAGGGATTCAAAAAGAGTGCGGGCATTGTCCACGTTGAGAGGCTCCCCGGGACGCAGGCGCTTGTAGATCTCCAGGAGACCGGTCTCCACTGAGTCGGTGTGATCCTTTTCCAGGATATCCAAGATCCGGGGATCGTGATTAAAAAGATCCAGGATCTCCTGGCTGCTGCCAAAACCCATGGCCCGCAGCAATACGGTTACGGGGATTTTCCGCGTCCGGTCCACCCGCACGTAGATGCCGTCGCCGGCATCGGTCTCGAATTCCAGCCAGGTGCCCCGGTTGGGGATAATGGTGGCCGTGTAAAGCTCTTTCCCAGAAAAGTCCAGGTGCTTGTTGAAATAAACCCCCGGGGAGCGCACCAGCTGGCTGACGATGACCCGTTCCGCCCCGTTGATAATAAAGGTGCCGTTTTGGGTCATCAGGGGAAAATCCCCCATGAATACCTCCTGCTCTTTTACCTCCCCGGTTTCCTTGTTTATCAGGCGTACTTTTACCTTGAGCGGGACGGCATAGTTGGCGTCCCTTTCCTTGCATTCGTCCACGGAATACTTGGGTTTGCCCAGGGAATAATCAACAAATTCCAGAACCAGGTTCCCGGTAAAGTCCTGGATGGGAGAAATGTCTTCAAAGATCTCCCGCAGCCCGTGATTTAAAAACCATTCATAAGAGCTGCGCTGAACTTCGATCAAGTTGGGAAGCTCGAGAACTTGCTTGATGCGGGCATAGCTGCGCCTTTTTCGCTTGCCAACCACCACGTCGCTGAACATTAAAAAAAATCACTCCCCTTATCCCTGGTTTATGATTTCAAACCACGGCACAAGCTTCGGCCACCTGGCCATTTCCTTAATATTGCCCTTAGCTAATTCAACTATACAGATAATAATAATGGTGAAAAACCGCCCGCAGGTTACTACTAGACATCTTAAGATATTACCATAAGAGCATGGCAGTGTCAATAAAACCGCTCCTTAAAAAAAATCGCCGGGAAAGCATAAAAAACCCGGCCCTGGGGACAAAACAGGACCGGGTTCGCTTCCCCACCGGGGCTACTTGACCTCCACGGTTCCCCCGGCTTCCTCGATTTTGGCCTTGATTGCCTCCGCTTCCTCTTTGCCGACTTTCTCCTTTAGAGGCTTGGGCGCGTTGTCCACCAGCTCCTTGGCTTCCTTGAGGCCAAGCCCGGTTAACTCCCGCACCACCTTGATCACTTGGATCTTCTTATCGCCGGCTCCGGTAAGGATAACATCAAACTCGTCTTTCTCTTCTTCTGCTGCCGGCGCGGCGGCCGCCGGTGCCGCTACCGTCGCCACGGGGGCGGCGGCGGTGACGCCAAATTCTTCTTCCAAGGCCTTAACCAGCTCGGCCAGCTCCAGCACGGTCATTCCTTTAACGATCTCGATCACTTCGTTTACTTTGGACATGGCTTTCCTCCTGAATTAATTAATTTGGGCTTAACAAAGCATCAAGCCGACTCTTTTTTCTGCCGCACCGCCTCCAGCACATAAACCAGCTGCCGGATATTCCCCTGCAGAACGTTTACCAGGCCAAACAGGGGAGCCTTAAAGGAACCGCACATCTTCGCCAGAAGAACCTCTCGGGGCGGTATCTCGCCCAAGGCCTTGACCTGCTCCGGAGCCAGGAGCTTGCCCGAGAGGAGGGCTCCTTTAATAGTAAAATTTTCGTTTTCCTTGCTGAAATCCAGGAACACCTTGGCCGCCGCCACGGGATCGCCGGCGGAAAAAGCCATGGCCGTAGGCCCTTCCAAAAACTGTTCCAGCTGCTCCAGCCCTACCCGGCGGCAGGCGATGGCGGTCAACTTGTTTTTGACCACCTGGTACCGGCACTGCTCCTCCTTCAGGCGGCGGCGCAAATGATTTAAGGCCGATACATTCAAGCCGCGGTAGTCGGCAGCTATGATCAGCTCCGCTTGCTCCAGTTCGCGAACCATTTTCTGGACAATCTCTTCCTTCTGCTTCCTGGTGATCAAGCTCTTCACCTCCTCCTTCAAGTCTTCAACGGCGGAAAACTACTATATATTTAATGTAAGAATTGATCTAAAAGGGGCTTTCCGTAAACAGGAAAGCCCCTTCCATCTCCTGGGGTCTTATCTCCTCGGCAGGCGGCCTAAGCCATTAAGTTTAAACACCTGCTGTCTACGGAAACAATAACGGCTGGAATATCGCCAAAAACACTCTCTATTTTAATCTTTACATTTTAATCTTTACCGTCCCGGCGGCGCCGTCCGATGGGGATTGATCTTCACCCCGGGCCCCATGGTGGAACTGCAGGTAATCGCCCGGATATACTGCCCCTTGGCGCCGGGGGGCTTGGCTTTGATTAGCGCCTCCATCAGGACATAGTAATTTTCGCACAGCTTTTCCGCTGGAAAAGATACCTTGCCTATGGGCACGTGAACGTTCCCCGCCTTGTCGGTGCGAAATTCCACCTTCCCGGCCTTGATCTCCTTGACGGCCTTCTCCAGGTCAAAGGTTACTGTGCCGCTTTTGGGGTTGGGCATCATCCCCCGCGGACCCAGTATTTTGCCCAGCTTGCCCACCACCCCCATCATATCCGGGGTGGCCACGGCCACGTCAAAATCCAGCCAGCCTTCCTGGATCCGGCCGGCCAGCTCCTCGGCGCCAACGATGTCGGCCCCCGCCTCCTCCGCCTCCCGGGCTTTTTCGCCCTTGGCAAAGACCAGGACCCTGACCGTCCTTCCCGTTCCGTGGGGAAGCACCACGGTACTGCGGACCTGCTGGTCGGCATGCTTTGGGTTTACGCCCAGGCGTACCGCCACTTCTACGGTCTCGTCAAAATTGGCCCGGGACATTTGCTGCACCAGCTGCAAGGCCTCTTCCGGTTCGTAAAGCCGCTGGCGCTCAAAGAGCTTCCGCGCGTCCTGATATTTCTTTCCTCTTGTCTTCATCCTTTTCCCTCCTGTGGTTTGGCGAGCCGAAGCTCTCCCACTTTATTTGCGCCTTCTTAGAGCTATCCTTCCACCACAATACCCATGCTTCTGGCGGTTCCCTCGATTATCTTGGCCGCCGTCTCCAAATCGTAAGCGTTCAGATCCTCCATCTTCTGCTTGGCAATATCCTCCAGCTGGGCCCGGGAGATAGTGGCCACCTTTTTCCGGTTGGGCTCCCCCGAGGCCTTCTCCAGGCCGGCCGCTTTCTTTAGCAGCACCGCTGCCGGAGGGGTTTTGGTGATAAAAGTAAAGGAGCGATCCTCGTATACAGTTATCTCCACCGGGATGATCAAGCCCGCACTGCCGGCGGTGCGCTCGTTAAACTCCTTGCAAAAGGCCATGATGTTGACACCATGCTGCCCCAGGGCCGGACCGACGGGGGGTGCCGGGGTCGCCTTGCCGGCAGGAATCTGCAGCTTGGCAAAACCGATTACTTTCTTTTTCTTGGCCATGAACGATCCTCCTTAAATGCAGGCGCAGCCTATATCTTCTCCACCTGTTGAAATTCCAGCTCCACCGGGGTTTCCCGGCCAAACATGGAGACCAGTACCTTTAACTTCCCTTTATCCCGGTGGATCTCTTCCACAGTGCCCTCAAAATTCTTAAAAGGCCCGTCAATTACCCGGACCACCTGTCCCACATCAAAGTCGATCCGGGGCCTCCCTTCGCCGCCCATGCCCATCTGGCGCATGATATGGTTGACCTCTTTCTCGGTCAAGGGAGTGGGCTTGGAACCGGGTCCCACGAAACCGGTCACCCCCGGCGTATTGCGGACCACGTACCAGGAATCATCTTCCATGATCATCTCCACCAGGACATAGCCGGGGAAGACTTTCTTCTCCACCGTCTTCCGCTGCCCGCCTTTGCTGACCACCTCTTTTTCCATGGGGACAACAATGCGGAAAATTTTGTCGGACATGTCCATGGAAGCGACCCGGCGCTCCATATTAGTTTTTACCCGGTTTTCATAACCGGCATACGTGTGCACAACGTACCACGCTTTTTCGCCCATCCAAGGAGGGTTAAAACCCGATTCACTCTCCTTACGCCATAATGGGTTAGCGAATAATTAAGCGCAACAGCGCCAAGAAGGCGGTATCCATAAGCCAGAAAAACAGGCTCACCACCAGCACCGTTACCAGGACAATGCCGGTATAAACCAGCAGTTCCCTCCGGCTAGGCCAGTGGACCTTCTTCAATTCCATTCTGACTTCGCGAAGGTATTTTACTAGGCGTTGAAAAAAATTCATAAGGGCTCTACCTTTCCCGCTGGCCGCGGAGCCGTCCTCACTTGGTTTCCTTGTGGAGGGTATGGGTATTGCAGCGATAACAGTACTTGCGGACCTCCAGGCGGTCCGGATTGTTTTTCTTGTTCTTGGTTGTGGTATAGTTGCGCTCCTGGCACTGGGTACAGGCCAGGTGAATTACCACGCGCATCTCTTCGCCCCCTTACCCCTACATTCACGAATTTCAATTTACCACAAAGAGGCCCATGCTGTCAATAAACACCTGGACACAATTAAGGGGCGGGGAAGATCCCGCCCCCGTGGAAAAGCACCCGACTTAGTTGATTACACCCGTTACCACGCCGGCTCCTACGGTGCGGCCGCCTTCCCGGATGGCAAAGCGCAGCCCTTCCTCAATGGCAATGGGCGAAATCAGTTCAATA
>LSQX01012458.1_pt1 | contig 15935 bp, 10 predicted proteins | sample 654561 | NCBI WGS metagenome assembly LSQX01 (sample SAMN04489861, study PRJNA283612) | anaerobic digester metagenome | isolation source: 4 biogas reactors fed with cattle manure at either 37C or 55C with and... | place: Denmark: Kongens Lyngby | collected 2014 | reverse complement strand
GGGCTGAATGATCTGTTCTGGTGCTGCAGGATTCCCAGCAAAAGCCTTGCTTCGGCATATGAGGGGTCGAGTTCAAGCGTTTTTTCAGCCGCCTCTTCGGCAAGTTCGAGGGTAAAGGGATTCGGGCCGAAGGCGGCGTAGATCTGGGCGACAAGGAAAAGGAAGTCAGGTTCATCCGGGACAAGTTCTGCCGCTGAAAGGGCGTTGGCCAGGGCAGGATAAAGAGGGTTATCCAGGCCTTCTTGTGAAGGAGTCTTTCTTTCGCCGGACTTCAGGGAATCCAATAGGGATGATGCTTTGCGCGCCCGAAGTATGGCGAGGGTGAGCACGTTCAGCTCATTAGGGGTTTTCATGGCCTCCTCAAGGGCCTTCCCTTCCTCGGGGCTGAGCGGGTAATCCGGGTCGAGGCTGTCAAACGCCTCATGCTCCGGTTGCGGACCGAACAGGTCACCTGCGGATGCGAAGAGGTCGATGTCCCGCCCGCTGTAAAAATCAGGTCCGTCCTCCTCGGGGATATCTTCCTCGAGGGTGAATTCCTCTTCCACGGTCAACGTTTCCTCTGATGCGGACACCCCCTGGAGCGGCATGGAAAAGAGAAGCAGAGCCGCAAGAACCGACACCGTCAACTGCATTGCGACCACCTCGCTTTCACCCGAAAGGGCACTTTAAGACGTCTGAAAAAGAGTACCAACTGGAAGATTGGCCATATTATACAGCAGAAGCGGGATCCCATAGTACAGGATCCCGCTTCTGAAAGAGCCGCAAGTGAACTGGTTATTGCTTCATTTCCGTGGTTCTATTGCCGAAGCGTTGTTCTTCAGGCGAAGAAGACGCCTTTCCGTGGGTGGGTGGGAATTGAATCCGTTAGGCGATGTCTTGTAGCCTGCGGCTTTCATTTTTTCCATGGCCCTCACGAGTCCCCATGGACTGAATCCTGCTGCGGAAGCCGTACGAATACCATAGTCGTCCGCTGCCACTTCCTGTTCTCTGCTGAAGCCCGACTCAGCGAGAGCGATGCCGACGCCTCCGGCTATCTCCCCTGCAGCATTTCCCTTCAGGGTGTGGAAAAGGAGACCCCAGAGCAGGTTTCGGCCTACGGAGCTGTTGTAGTGTCCAAGCTGGATATGGCCGGCTTCGTGGGCAAGAATGCCTGCAATTTCGTCTTCATGATCCAGTATGGCCATCAGACCCGTTGTGACATGAACGGAGTGGTTGCCCGGAGAAAACTTCACCCATGCGTTGGGTTCCTTTTTGTTCTCAAAATGTACCTGCTGATGTTTTATGTTGGCAGCGGATGAAATCTTCTTCCATGCACTGTTGACCTGAGACTGGTTGATGGCGGCTTCCAGGGGGCCTGTGAAAAGCATTGAAAGAAGAGAAAGAGCTGAAAGGATCTTTTTCAATTTTTTCACATCGTTATCCTCCTTTTTGAGAAGATTTTAGCGCAGTTTTTTACAAAGATATTATTTAAAATTCTTCCCTATTTATCTCCTGCAGGAAAGGGGAAAATTACGTATAATAACCTATTATGACGAATGACGGCAAAATGATGCTTCGATGCTCTCTCTGCGGTGCGGCGGTTCGGGAAGACAGCCTCCGGTGGCGGTGCGGCTGCGGGGCTCCGTTTGTTGCGGACATCGGCGGAATGCCTCCCATGAACAGAAGCCGGATACGTCCCGGTGAGCAGGGGATGTGGCGTTATGCATCGTCCCTTCCGCTGGAAAGCCCCGAGGAGAAGGTGTCTTTCGGTGAAGGATGGACTCCTCTCGTTCGGGAAGAATGGAACAGTCTGAATCTCTTCCTCAAGCTTGACTTTGCATGTCCCACAGGCTCCTACAAGGACCGGGGAATGGCCTACCTTGTGAGCAGGCTCAGGGAACTTGAAGTTATGGAGGTCATCGAGGACTCCTCCGGAAATGCCGGAGCATCCATGGCGGCCTATTGCGCAAAAGCGGGTATACGGTGCCGGGTCTTTGTTCCTGCCTATACATCCGAGGGAAAATGTGTCCAGGTTACAGCGTACGGGGCGGAGCTTGAACGGATTCCGGGAACCAGGGAAGATACCACGAGAGCTGCTGAAAAAGCGGCGGAGACCGTTTTCTACGCAAGCCACAACTGGAGCCCGTGGTTTGCCCACGGAATCAAGACTTTTGCTTTTGAAATCTGGGAACAGCTCGGGTTCACCGCTCCGGAGGCGGTTCTGCTTCCCGCTGGCCAGGGGAGCCTTGTTCTCGGCTGCTTCCTGGCTTTTGAAGAACTTCTCTTAAGCGGGGAAGTGGAAACTCTTCCAAGAATATTCGCCCTTCAGCCGAAGAACTGCGCCCCCCTTGAGGAGGCTTTCAGGAAAGGGAGTTCTTTCCCCGGAAAAGTGGAGAAGATTGAAACCATCGCCGAAGGTATCAGTTCCGCTGAGCCTGTACGGGGAAGGGACGTTCTCGCTGCGGTGAAAAAAAGCGGAGGAGCCGTTCTCTCCTTTTCTGACAAGGAAATTTGGGATGGTTTTTTAAAGCTAGCCGAAAGAGGGTATTTTGTCGAGCCGACAAGTGCCATTGTTGCAGCTGCGGCGGAAAGGCTTTCCAGAGACGGAACCATAGGAAGGGAAGGCCCGGTTGCTGCCATCCTTACGGGATCTGGTCTCAAAGGGAGCGGCAAGATACTGTCTCTTTACTCCTCCCCCCCGGAGAACTGAATGAAAAGGCCAGAATTTGTTTTTCGTCGATTGGACCTGTCATGGGCAGGGTGAGCGTAAATCATCTCAGGGAAGGTATGGTCCTTGAAGAGGACCTTACAGCCCCAAACGGCCGGTTTATCCTGGGGAAGGGGGCCGTTCTGAAGGACAGCCAGGTCCGGATGCTCAAGATATGGGGTGTCACAGGCGCCTCTGTGGAAGGGGTTGAAGACGGCGAGATAGTCCGGGAGGAGCACGTGCAGGAAGAGTCGCTCCTCGCTGCCGAAAAGTATGTGAATTCCTATTTCCCGCCGGCTGGGGACGAACCCCTTCCTGCTGCAGGAGTACGTTCATATTGCCAAAAGAAATTTGCGGGTGAGATTTCTTCCGGAAAACAGCCTGAGCCTCTGCCGGAGATGAAACAGCTTCCCCGCCCACCCGAAGGACATTTCGGCAGGTCCTTTTCAGCCTATGGTCTGGCGAAGAACGAAGTTCGTCTTGTTTCCTTCCCTGACATTTATTTCAAAATACAAGAGGTCATAAACTCGCCCATAAGTTCCGCCACATCCATCGCCAAGGTGGTAAGCAAGGACCCCAGTCTTACGGCGAGACTTCTCCGGCTGGTAAACAGTTCTTTTTACAGTTTCCCGAACCCGATACTCTCCATACCGCGGGCCATAGCAATCATTGGGTCGAACGAGTTGACAGCTCTCGCGCTGGCAGTGTCAACGATGACGGTGTTTCGACATGTGCCTCCCATGTACGTTGATATGAAGTCTCTTTGGAAACATTCCATCGCCTGCGGTGTTTTCTCCCGTCTGCTGGCCTATGCGAAGAGGATTCGGAACGAAGAACGCTTTTTCCTTGCCGGGCTGCTGCATGACCTGGGAAGGATCATACTCTATACCAAAACCCCGGCGGAGATGACCTACGCGATTGAACTTTCCTTCTTTGAAAAGATTCCACTCTGGCGTGCTGAAAAGCGGGTTTTTGGCTTCGATCATGCCGCTGTCGGCAAAGTCCTTCTTGAGGAATGGAATATCCCCGAAAGCATAAGAAGACTGTGTGACTTTCATCATTGTCCTCAGGAGGAGAACGCACCTGAAGAGACTGCTTTTATCCATGCAGCGGATTACATCGCAAACGGACTTCGAATAGGAACCAGCGGGTCGCTGTATCTATCCGCTGCTGCACCGGAAATCTGGGAATATCTCGGACTGGAAGAAGGAGACCTTGAATCGGTTCTCGTCCAGGGAGAGCGCCAGATACGTGAAATCATGAATATTTTCCTCGTTGCGTGAGGCAGGAATGATGACCGGAGAGAGCATGGAAGTCTTGAAAAAAAAGCTCGCAGCTTTTACGAGAGACCGGGAAACGGCAAAGCGCCTTCTTGAATCCGCCGTGGAATCTCTTGGGTTTTCTGTGGTGGTGGATGAAGAATTCTCCTCTCATCACCTGTTCGAGGAGTGCGCTCGAAAAGTACGTTCATTTATAGCCTTCGATTCCATCGCCTTCATTGTTTTTTCTTCAGATGGCCTGGATTTTTCACTCGACTTCTGTGATCCCCTTTCCGGCCGTTCTTTTTTTGAGAAAGAAATGTTTCCTCTCGTTGAAGACAGAACGTTCGCCTGGGCGGTTGACAGGAATCGTCCGGTCATTGTAACTTCAACCGACGGAAAGGGACAAATACTTCTCCATTCCATGACAACCCAGAACAGAACCATGGGTATGTTCATGGGGTATCTCGGAGAAGATGAAGCAGATATTCTCGACCTGTCCTTCGCTTTTCTCACGGTGGTGCTCAGTACCGCAGCCGGGCTGCTTCAGAATGCCGAGCTCTATTCCGTTATCAGGGACCTGAATTTCGAACTCAGCAAAAAAATAGAAAGGCTTGAAGAGTCGGAGAGAAGTCTTGCGGAAGCGATGAGGGCAAGGGATATCTTTCTCGCCAACGTAAGCCATGAAATCCGCACGCCCCTCAACGGCATTCTCGGAATGGCGGGTCTTCTTGAGGATACAGTTCTGGACTCGCGCCAGTCGGATATGGTGAGGATTTTGAGAGACGAATCCTCCTCTCTCCTGAGGCTCATAAACGATCTGCTCGACTTTTCCAGAATAGAGGCAGGAAAACTCACCTTCGAAGACGCTCCTTTCGACTTTCCCGAATTCTGGAACAGCATACGGGACAGCTTTCTTCCCAGGGCACGCCAGAAAAACATCCGTTTCCGCATGGAACTCAAAGGTGACGTTCAGAGAACAGTTTCCGGAGATTCCCTTAGGATACGACAGGTTTTCGGCAATATCATCGGAAATGCGCTGAAGTTCACCGCGAAGGGGGAAATATCTGTCCTTGGAGAACTTGTTCCGGAAGATGACGGATCGCTTCTCCTCAGGACCGATGTTCGGGATACGGGAATAGGCATCTCGAGTGAACAGGCGGCACGGCTTTTCCGCCCCTTTGTCCAGGGAGACCCGTCCACTACGAGAAAATATGGGGGGACGGGGCTTGGTCTCGTCATCACGAAACGGCTTCTGGAAGGCATGGGAGGGGCTATTTCCATAGAGCCGTCAGACACGGCGGGAGCCCATTTCCGGTTTTCTCTTCCGCTGAAGCTTCTGGCTGCAAAACCCCAGGAAAGAAATAACTGTGCCGGCACTTCGATTGGCTTTCCTCCTGAATATTCTGTCCTTGTAGTGGAGGATAACGACACCAGCAGAATGGTAGCAGTCTCGCTGCTGAAAAAAATAGGCGTGCCAAAGATAGATACTGCAGAGGATGGGGCACGGGCAATTGAAAAACTTTCCTCGGCAAGGTATCATCTTATACTTATGGACATCCAGATGCCGGTCATGGATGGAATTGAGGCAGTGACTATCATACGTGATCCTTCTTCTTCTGTCCTTGATCATAAGGTACCTGTAGCGGCCATGACCGCCAACATACTTCAAGCTGACAGGGAAAAGTATCTCAAGGCGGGCATGACCGATTACATAAGCAAACCGATTCTTCCCGAGCATCTCCTGGCTCTTTTCCTCAGGGAACTTGGCGGTGACAGGGGACGGGTCCCGCAGAAACAATATGATGATGAAGAGAGCATTTTCCGAAGAGATCTTCTTTTAAAACGCATGGGCGGAGATGAAAAACTCTGCAAAAGTGCAGTAATGCTTTTTGTGAACGATTCTCTCAAACTTGCCGGAGAACTCGCAGCACTTCTTGAATCAGGCGACCGCGGCGAAGCGAGATTGAAAGCCCATACCCTTCGGGGGGCAGCGGCAAATGTGGAATCCAGGGAAATTATGACTGCTGCCGCTGCGTTGGAAAGAGCGCTGGAAAATGACGATCTCGTCGAAGCAGGCAGCCTGCTGGCAGAAGTATTTGCGGCACGAGACAGATTCATAGCCGAAGTTCTGCCCAATGACGGAGTTTCCCCCAAGAGTGCGGGAGAGTGGAAAGGATGACCGTTTCTGATGAAAATTCTTGTTGCTGAAGATGACACAACATCCTTATTTATGCTGCAATCCCTGCTCGAGAAATGGGGATACGATGTAGTCGCCCTTACAGATGGAGTTGAAGCTCTGTCAGCCATGAACGGAGAATCTCCCCCTCTGCTCGCGGTCCTTGACTGGATGCTTCCGGGCCTGAACGGACCGGAAATCTGCCGCAGGCTGCGCATGGTCGAGGAGGAGAGAAGAGGGAGACCGTACCAGTACATCATCATTCTCACAGTGAAAGGTGAAAAGGAAAATGTTGTCGCCGGGCTCGATTCAGGAGCGGACGATTACATTACCAAACCCTTCGATTCCCAGGAACTGCAGATGCGCATACGGGTGGGGGAAAGAATCCTGTCGCTTCAGGAACAGCTCCGGAAGGCCGCACTTTTCGATCCCCTGACGGGCCTGCCCAACAGAAAGGCCGCCATCACCGGACTTGAAGGAGAAATTGCAAGGTCGGAGAGATCGGAAGAGCCCTTTGCCATCGCCCTTCTTGATCTCGACCATTTCAAGGAGGTCAACGACTGTTACGGTCATGCGACGGGGGATTCAGTGCTTGCCGAAGCAGCGAGGCGAATGCGGTCTGCGGTAAGGAGCTACGATCTTGTCGGGCGATATGGGGGAGAAGAATTCCTTCTTGTTTTCCCGGGACTGAAAGGAGACGATGCTCTCCGGATCTGCGAAAGGGTCTGTTCAGTGATAGAAAAAAAACCTTTTTTCCCGGTGTTCTCCGAGGGGAACGGAGTCCCCTTCACCGTAACTGCGAGCCTCGGAGTCTGCGAATGGAACAGCGGATTCACAGGCCCGGATGAAATGCTCATGAAAGCTGATCAGGCTCTCTACCGGGCAAAGAGAAAGGGACGAAACGCGGTCTGCCTCTGATTAGGGAGTTTTACCGGAGCTTAATCGAATTCAATCCCCTATAATGCATGAAAAATTGAAAGGAGGGATGCAGGTGCACCGATATTTTCGAGCACCTCTTATGTTATGCGCTTTTTCCCTTGCGATTCTTTTTTCCCCCTTTGCTGCAAGCGGGGCTGCTCCCGTCATGGATGAGCTCTTTAATGCAAGAGACTGGAAAGCGATTGACGCTCTGCTGAGCACTGACAGTGGCAGACTTTCGGCGAGGGAGCTTTCTCTCGCTGCAAATTCTCTCTGGATACGGGGGAATTGGGAGGAATCCCTGAAGCTTCTTCAGAGAACATCGCCCCACTGGCCGGGGTCAGTCAAGCCATACGGTACACTCATGATGATTCTGGGCCTCGAGAGAACCGGCAGGAAGAACGAGGCGAGGCAGGCGGCCCTGAAGTTCCTTCCTGCGGCGCCGGCGGATATAGCCTATTACGTTGCCTTTGCCCTGTACCGTCTCACAGGAGAAGATGACCTCGCCGGAAGAAGGAAGTACCTTCAGCGCATGTACAGTCTTGCCGGAAACACCCAGCAGCAGGCGGCAGCTCTCACCCTTCTTCTTGCCTTGCCTGGAGACAAAACAGCGTATGCGCTGAACCTTCTTAACCTCCAACCCCGCAATGCTTCTGCTCTCAAGTTTTTGGAATCACTTCCGAAACCGTGGAAGGCCGATGTCAGTTTTGCAGTCGGGTACGCCTCATATCTCAGGGGACAGCACAAAAAAGCGGTACCCCTGCTCAAGGCAGTCCCCCTGGGATCCCACAACGGAAGAAAAGCAAGATATTACCGTGCTTTTTCTCTCTACAGCCAGAAAAAATATGGAGAGGCTCTTGAGCTTTGGAGCACCCTGGCCCGAAACGGCACGACGTATGCAGAATCCTCCATAAGGAGAATATCAATACTTGCCGGGAGAGCACAGAAAGACCGGGCACTCCGGGTACTCCGGGAAGTTGCGGCCTCCAGGAAGGGGACGATAAAGGCACGAGCCCTGTATTCTCTTTCCACCCACTCCATTGGAAAAGACAGACGCGCGCTTGAGGATAAGGTAATTGCCTTAATACCTGACTCCGCTTTTACTACACGGATTCTCTTCAACAGGGGATGGGACCGGTGGAACAGGGGCGACATCGGCGGAGCGGTCAACGAATGGGAAAAAAGCATTGTCTCCGGAATGGACAGCAGCTGGGGGCCCAGGGTTCTCTACTGGATCGCCCAGGGGTACGGGCGGCTGAAGTTGCCCGCAAAGAGGACTGCTTCTCTTGAAAAGATACGGAAGAATTACCCCCTTTCCATTTACGCTTTTATCAGCGGCGGGGAGAAACTGCCCATAGTCCCTGGCATCCCGGGGCCCCTGGCTGGGGACAAACCCTCGGATCTTGAACGGTGGGGGTTCATAACCTATGCGCGATGGCACCTCCTTGCCAGGGGAGACGCCAAATCCCTTTTCCGTGCTGCCTCCCTGGCGGAGTGGAGCGGTGATCACCTGGCAGCCTATTCCGCAGTCGGCCGGATTGCCGGTGAGATCACCCGGGGTACTTCATTTTTCAGAAAGGGAATGGAATATCTTTATCCTCGGCCCTTTTTGAAGGATGTAAAAAAAGCGGCGGAAAGGTTCAAGGTTGAGGAAAACCTTATCTGGTCCATCATGAGGCAGGAAAGCGCCTTCAACCCGAATGCCACGAGCTGGGTTGGCGCTGCAGGGCTTATGCAGCTTATGCCGTCCACCGCAAAGAGTGAAGCGAAATCCCTGGAAATGAAGAAATACAATCTCTACAATCCCGCCCAGAACATCGTTCTCGGAACGTCGCACATTGCCCGTCTCCTGAAATCCTTCGGCAACGTGGAGCAGGCTGTTGCCGCCTATAACGGCGGAGGCGGCTCAGCCCGGCGATGGCTTGCCGGAAGAAAAGATGTTCCCCTCGATGAATGGATCGAATCTGTCCGTTTCGAGGAAACGAACGACTATGTTCGCAGGGTTATGGCCAATCTCCATATTTACAGGTCGTTGTACGGCATGCCGAAGACAGCTGAAACTGCTGCTCAGGATGCAGCCGTCATGGTTTCTGATGATGAGGCAGAATCACCTGCGGACCGTCCCGGTCCAGAGGAAAAAGAGGACGAAACCCCTCTTTCCCTTGACGAGGGAGGAAAGTGAAAAAAGGCGGCCCGCTGTTCCGCAAGGCCGCCTTTTCTTTTGCCCTATTTTGCCCCTTCCCCCTGCCTGCAGACTGCAGGCAGTTCCTTCAGCTCCTTCAGGGCGGACTCGAAATGGTGCCATTCCATGAGAAGATCTCCGTCCCCACCTGATTTCAGGTGATCACGTACGGCGAGCATGGAGGCTTTCCTGCATACGAAGGCTATTTCTCCACCTGTCCTCCCGTCCGTCAGACGGGCCAGTGTGGCTATTCGTACTTCCGATGAAAGAGGTTTTCTTCTCAGGTGGATTTCGAAGACCTTTTCCCTCGCAGATGCATCCGGTCTGGGAAGCTCAAGAATCAGGTCGAATCGTCCCCCCGACAGGAGCGAGGGGTCAACGAGGTCAAGACGGTTTGTTGTCGCGAGAACGACGACCCCTTTAAGTTCCTCGATGCCGCTCATTTCCGCGAGAAACTGACTAATCACCCTCTCGGTGAAGCTTGCTCCGCTGCCGCTCTCCTTGCCTCTCACCGGAACGAGAGATTCTATTTCGTCAAAATACAAAATGGATGGCGATGCCTGTTTAGCGGTACGAAAGACGTCCCTGATGGCACGTTCGCTTTCTCCCACATATTTAGACATGAGAGAGGGTCCCTTCACTGAAATGAAATTGACTCCGCTCTCCTTTGCGAGTGCTTTCGCGAGAAGAGTCTTCCCTGTTCCTGAAGGCCCGTGAAGCATGATCCCCTTGGGAGGGGTAATCTCGAACTTGTCGAAAATATCACTGTGCTGGAGGGGCCACTGCACGGCATCCCGAAGCTCTTCCTTAATTTCTTCGAGACCGCCGATGTCCCTCCATGAAACGTCGGGAACCTCAACAAAGACCTCTCTGATGGCCGAAGGTTCCACTTCCTTGAAAGCTTCAAGGAAGTGATCCATCCTGACATCCATGGCGAGAAGACGGTCATAGGGGATATCCTCCATCTCCATGTCGATCTCAGGAAGGAGTTCCCGCAGGCTCGCCATGGCTGCTTCCTTTGCAAGAGCCTCAAGATCGGCTCCAACGTAGCCGTGGGTCATTTCCGCCACTTTTTTGAGGTCCACATCAGAAGCAAGGGGCATTCCCCGTGTGTGGATGGTCAGTATTTCGTACCTTCCCTTCCTGTCGGGAATGGGGATGGAAATTTCGCGGTCGAAACGCCCTGGCCTCCGGAGCGCCGGATCGAGAGTGTTTGGGATATTCGTCGCCCCGATGACCACGATCTGCCCTCTTGACTCGAGTCCGTCCATAAGAGCAAGGAGCTGGGCCACGACCCGTCGTTCGACCTGTTTTTCACCGCCCATATCCTCCCGCTTGGGAGCAATGGCATCAATCTCGTCGATGAAAATAATGGAGGGAGAATGCGCCTGTGCATCCTCGAAAACGTTCCGGAGCCTTTCCTCGCTCTCGCCATAAAACTTTCCTATGACCTCCGGCCCCGAGATATGGGTGAAGTAAACGTCGGTTTCAGCGGCTACAGCCCTGGCGATAACTGTCTTTCCCGTGCCCGGGGGGCCGTAGAGCAGGACACCCTTCGGTGGCTGAACGCCGAGCCGGTCAAAAACCTGGGGGAAGCGGAGGGGAAGTTCGATCATCTCCCTGATTCGCTGGATCTGGGGACCAAGCCCCCCAATATCTTCGTAGGAAATTTTTGCTTTTTTCTCCCCTTCGGGCTGCTTTTCCACGTTGACATAGGTGGATTTGCTGATGATGACCGTTCCGTCTGGCGTGGTGTCCATGACCCTGAAGTCGCAGACTCTTGTCCCGAAAAGATTGGTGCGGACACGGTCATCTTTTCTGACGGCCATTCCTTCAAGAAGGGACCGAATATACACGGCATCGCGTTCTTTTTCAAGAAGGGCCGTTGACGTGAGAGGGCGGAGGGTGATGCTTCCGGCAAAATGGTGGTCAGCCTTCCGGATCGATACTTTGTCGTCGATGCCAACCTGTGCGTTATCCCGGATAATGCCGTCAATCTGAAGGAAGCCTTTTCCGCCTCCTTCCGACATGTCGGAATCGCATGAAAGGAGCCGTGCAGCTGTCGTCTTTTTTCCTTCAATCTCGATGATCTGCCCTTCAGAAAGGCCCAGTTCACGAATATCTTCCGGAGCCATCCGGGCGATGCACCGGCCGACGTCCTTGGGCATGGCTTCTTTGACTTTGAGCATATTTCATTCCCTCTTTCCTGTAAATCATAAATGCTGCTTCGAAGCGTTTTCCTCCGGAATGCTACCATAAAAAAGCCCTCCCCGACAGACGGGGAGGGGCTGGTTTCGTACGGCAGCTGGTCCGGTTCAGTGGGCCACTGCAGCCTCCACGCGCCCGGGATATGCTTCCAGGGCGACCTTGAGGATATTCATTGCTTTGACCAGGTCTTCGTTATTCAGAACATAGGCCAGCCTGAATTCCTGCTTTCCGAGGCCCGGAGTCGCGTAGAAGCCCTCTCCGGCCGAGGCCATTACCGTTTCACCGTTAACGTCGAAATTCTGGAGCATCCAGATAATAAACTTCTCCGCATCGTCAACAGGCAGTTTCACCATGACGTAGAAGGCGCCTTTGGGTTCAGCGCAGACAACGCCGGGCATCTCCTTGAGGGCTTTGTAGAGGGTGTTTCTCCTTGACTGGTACTCCTTGTTAACCTCTTCGAGGTAAGATTTGGGGGTGCTGTACAGGGCGGTTGCCCCAACCTGCTCCAGGGTTGGAACGCACAGTCTTCCCTGGGCGATCTTCAGAACCTGGGCCATAAAATCCCTGTTCCGGCAGGCTATGCAGCCAATACGGGCTCCGCATGCGCTGTAGCGCTTTGAAACCGAGTCGATGATGATCACCCGATCGGCTATCTCGGGGAGGTGCCCGAAGCTGGTATACTGCAGCCCGTCGTAGACGAACTCCCTGTAGACCTCGTCAGCGACGATGAAAAGCTCGTGCTTCAGGGCAAGGGAGGCAAGCATGTCCATTTCCTCCCTTGTGTAGATGGTTCCCGTCGGGTTGCCGGGATTTGCCACAAGAATCGCCCTTGTCTTCGGGGTGACGAGAGCTTCGATTTCCTCTCTCGGAGGAAGATGAAATCCTTCCTCGGCCTTGGTGGTAATAGGACGAACTTTTACGTTCACGGAGCCTGCGAAGGCGTTATAATTGGCATAGAACGGCTCCGGAATGAGCACTTCGTCACCGGGGTCGCACATGGCCATAAAGGCGAACATGAGAGCTTCGCTTCCTCCGTTGGTGACGATGATGTCCTCCCGTTCAAGGGGAATGTTGAAGTTTTTATAGTAGCCGCTCATGGCGTCACGGAGATCATTGTTTCCCTGGGAGGTGGCGTAGGCAATCACGTCCTGGGAAAAACCCCTGATGGCCTCGAGGAAGGATGGAGGAGTTTTGATGTCTGGCTGGCCGATATTGAGGGGATAGATCTTTTTGCCCTTTGCCCGGGCTTCTTCCGCGTAGGGAAGAAGACGGCGGACAGGCGACGACTGAAGCGCACGAACTCGTTCGGAAAACTTCACCTGTATTACCCCCTTGATTTAAACTGGATGGACCTTTGGAGAAAATGATATCATAAAATCCAGTGGTTTTTGCAGAAAAAAGTGAGCACTTACTACAAATTTGTTCATGGAAATTACCCGGAGGTGGATTAGACTCATGAAAAGGATGGAACTCCTGCGGAGACTTGCCCGCGACAACGGTAAAAAAATGATCCTTCTTGTCATGGACGGGATAGGGGGAATCCCCGGACCGGAAGGCAAGACAGAGCTTGAAGCAGCGCATACTCCGAATCTCGATGCTCTCGCAGCAAAAAGTGAACTTGGACAGCTGGACATGGTTGACGTGGGCATAACTCCGGGCAGCGGGCCCGGCCATCTTTCCCTTTTCGGTTACGACCCTCTGGAATATTCCATCGGCAGGGGGATTCTTGAAGCCATGGGCGTAGGGGCCCTTGTAGGCCCCGGAGACGTTTGTGCCCGGGGAAATTTCTGCACCCGATCCGAAGATGACATCATACTTGACAGGAGAGCCGGCCGGATAGACACGGAAAAAAGCGCTCTCCTCGTGGAGAAGCTTGCGGCCTCAATCAGAGAGATCGATGGTGTGAAGGTCACATTTTATCCCGGAAAGGAGCACCGTTTTGTCGTTGTCTTTTCCGGGGCAGGCCTGACAGAACAGGTTGCCGATGCTGATCCTCAGCAGGAAGGAGCACCCATGCGGTGGGCGGCATCGTTGGGGCCAGACGGCGAACGCATGGCAGCCGTGGCGAATGCCTTCATAAAGAAAGTGTCGGAAATCCTCATGGGAGAAACCCCGGCGAACGGGTGCCTCCTGCGCGGATTCTCCTCCGCCCCCTCTCTTCCCCTGATGGGGGATCTATACCGGATGAAAGCAGTTGCGGTGGCGACGTACCCTATGTACAAAGGTCTCGCCAAACTTGTGGGCATGACAGTTGTAAACGCCGGCGAAACCCTTGAGCAGCTCTTCGATGCCGTGGGCCGGGTTTGGGATGACTATGACTACTTCTACGTCCACGTCAAATACACGGACAGCAGGGGAGAGGACGGAGATTTCGAGGGCAAGCGGAAGGTTGTGGAAACAGTAGACGGACTTCTGCCGAAACTCCTCGCACTTTCACCCGATGTAATTGCCGTGACTGGCGACCACAGCACCCCGAGCATTATGAGCAGTCACTCCTGGCATCCTGTCCCCTTCCTGATCTCGAGTCCCTTCGTGCGGTCAGGGGATTCGAAGGCATTCAGCGAGAGGGATTGCCGCGTTGGCTCAGGGGGAAGGATGGAAGGGCGCAAACTTCTCGGACTGATGCTTGCCCATGCCGGGCGTTTAGAAAAATACGGAGCCTAAGGCCTCTTTTTCTATGACAATACGAGGTGATGGTGTGGAAGAACAGCGGCTGAGCAAAACTGGAGAGATCCGGCGTATGGCAAAGGACGACCGTTTCAAGGTTCTCGGAGTCGTTTCAAGAGCCTCGGTGAGGAAAGACAAAAACGGAAAGAATTACTGGGATATCGCTCTCATGGATGACGAAGGCCTCATAGAAGGAAAGATATGGGGGAATTCGAAATGGTGGGACAAGAGCGGAGAAGGGCTGGTTGAGATCCTCACCCCGGCGGAGTCTCCCCTTTTTGGGGAAATGGCAGGGAAGACTCTCGGGCTGACAGGTCAGGTCACAGAATTCAAAGGGCAGCCCCAGTACAATTTCAACGGGGTTTATTTCATGAATCAGGAGAAATTCCCTCCCCACCAGTTTGTTCAGCGGTCTGCCATCGATCAGGAGACCCTGGAAAAGGAGTTCTTCGAACTCCTGGAAAGCTGCGGCGGAGAAGTGGAGGCCTTTCTCCGCTACGTCTTCTTCGAGAATAAACTATGGGAGAAATTCAGGACATTGCCGGCAGCGGTTTCGCACCACCATGCCTATGTCGCGGGGCTGCTGGAGCACACAATTGCTGTTGCCAGAACAGCCAGATCACTCGCAGGAACCTATTCTGAATCAGGGTACGAAATAAATATGCCAGTTACTGTTGCAGGGGCCTTGCTGCACGATCTCGGAAAAATGGATTCCTACAGGCTTGTTCCTGCTCCCGAGATGACAGTTGTCGGCACAGTCATAGACCATATCGTTCTTGGATACAACACATTCGCTGCACTTGCAAGGGATTTTGGACTGGAGGAACGCCTTTTTCTTGCCATAGGCCATATCCTGGTGAGCCACCACGGATGCCGGGAATTTGGTTCCCCAGTCCTGCCCGCCACCCCTGAAGCCATGGTGGTGAGTGCGGCGGATGAACTTGACTTCAGGCTTTTCTGCTGGAAGAATTCTGTGGAGAAGATGGAGGACGGAAAGGAAATATCGGATTACAACGTATCAGCCCAGAGGCGTTTCTGGAAATGGGAGCAGGGAAATGGCGCATAAACTCAATGTTTCGCCTTCCGACGACGGGCGCAGGCTCGACAAGGTGATCCGGTCCATCTGGCCGGGGCTTCCCCTCAGCGTTGTCATGAAGGGGATCCGGACAGGCTCCGTGAGGCTTGACGGAAAAAAGGCCTCCTGCGATGTCCGAATTTCTGCCGGCCAGGAAATTTACGTCCCGTGGGAGAGTCCCAGGGAAGCGGCAGGGGAGTACCGCTACCGCAGGACTGTGCCTGTTCTCTTCCGGAACAGCCGCATCTGGGCGATCAACAAGCCTGAAAATCTTTTGGTCCAGCCAGACAGGAAGGATCAGGACAACGTCCTCGACCGGGTGAAATATATGCTCCACCTCGAAGGACTCGAGGAAAGGGCCTATGCGGTGCACCGCCTCGACAGGAACACCACGGGTGTCCTGCTCGTGGCTCTTTCAGGGGTCAGCCTCCGGATACTCCAGGACGCCTTCCGGGAAAGACAAATCAGGAAGACCTACCTTGCTGTGGTGGCAGGACTTCCGCCGAAGGAAGGAGAGATACGGGTGCCTTTACTGAAGGATCCATCGTTGAACAATGTCCGGGTCGATCCCTCTGGAAAGGATGCCCTGACCAGGTACAGGCTTCTCGCCGGGGGAAACGACGCATCCCTTGTGGAAATCGATCTCGTTACGGGGAGGTCACATCAGGCGCGGGTTCACATGGCTTCTATCGGATTCCCGGTCCTCGGTGACATACGGTACGGCAGCGAGGAAACCAACGGAAAGTGGAGGAAGCGGGGAA
>LSQX01290952.1_pt1 | contig 15936 bp, 16 predicted proteins | sample 654561 | NCBI WGS metagenome assembly LSQX01 (sample SAMN04489861, study PRJNA283612) | anaerobic digester metagenome | isolation source: 4 biogas reactors fed with cattle manure at either 37C or 55C with and... | place: Denmark: Kongens Lyngby | collected 2014 | reverse complement strand
CTCGGCTGGATGAACAACCTGCGTTACGGCGTGTCCAAGATGTGGAAGGTCGACCCGACGGCGGTGGGCAACTTCTTCAGGAACAAGCTCTCTGACCTCCTCGGACTCCTCGGCCTGGGACTGGCCCTGGCGCTCGCCTTCGCGGTCACCGCGATCGGCAGTTCGGGTCTGACGGAGTACGCACTCGACTTCGTCGGCCTCGGGCACATCCCGGGTATCCGGGTGATCACCTTCCTGGTGGCGGTGGTCATCGGTGTCCTGGCCAACTTCCTGGTCATGGCCTGGTTCGTGTTCTACCTGCCGCGCACGAAGGTGCCGCGCCGCTCCGGGCTGCAGGCCGCGCTCATCGGCGCCGTCGCCTTCGAGGTGATCAAGCAGCTCGGTTCGCTGTTCGCCTCCAACGCCCTGTCCAACCCGGCGGGCGCGACCTTCGGACCGATCATCGGTCTCATGGTCCTGCTCTACCTGGTGTGGCGCCTGGTCATGTACGTCTCCGCCTGGGCCGCGACCACGGAGGAGTCCATGCAGCTGGCCCAGATGCCGGCCCCGGAGCCGGCCGTCATCCGCGTCCGCCAGGAGATCCGGCGGGGGCCGGGCGCCGGCACCGCCGCCGGCCTGGGCGCTGCGGCGGCGGCCGTCGGCGCGGGCGTCATCGCGCTGCTCCGCCGGAAATAGGGGTCGGTATCAGGGCAACTCCTGATGTGGGATCGGGTCCCGTCTCCTAGTCTGGAGTCACAACAACCCGCAGCGAAGGTGACTGACATGATTTCCCCGATGCCGAATCTCTACGAGATCCTCTCCCTCGACCGCTCCGCCTCCTCCGAGCAGCTCGCCCGGGCGATCGCCGACCGCGACCTCGAGCTCGAGCAGCGGATGCTCCCCGACACCGACCCGCAGCGCCGTCAGCTGCACACGGCGTTCTCGGTCCTCGCGGACGAGCAGCGCCGCGCCACCTACGACGAGGCGCTGTCCTCCTCCCGGGCCCTGGAGTGGTCCGACCTGGAGTACCTGGGCAACTTCGGGTCCTTCCCGGACCCGGTGTTCCGACCCCAGCCCGCACCCCAGCCGGCGCCCCCGCCGCAGTCGAACCCCTACAACTACCCGACCTACAGCCCGGAGGCCCCGGCTCCCGGCCCGATGAGCAACCCCTTCGCCCAGCCCTACACGGCCCCCACGCCTGCCCCGTACGGGGGCTCGGCCCCGGTCCCGGACGTCCACGCGGACCGTCCCTCGGCGGGTCTGCGTCTGGGCATGGCGCTTCTCGACGGCCTGACGTTCTCCATGGTCTCCGGCCTCCTGCTGGTGGGCGCGAACTCCGAGAACGTCTTCTCCGGCATGCTGGTGGGACTGGTCGGCGTGGCCTGGTTCCTCGGCTTCGAGGTGCTCACGGGCGCCTCCCCGGTCAAGCACCTCTTCGGTTACCAGGTCCGCGACTCCGCCACCGGCGAGAAGCTGAGCTGGGAGCAGTCGCTGAAGCGCCAGTGGTGGCGGGCCGTCAGCGTCGTGCCGGTGATCGGCTGGCTGGCCAGCTTCATCGGCATGATCGCCATCGGCACCTCGATCAAGCCGCAGACCGGTTTCATCGGTTCCCACGACCGCTGGGCCGGCGCCGAGGTGGTCCGGAAGCCCGGACGCTGAGCACCGCCGTCACCAGCGCGAGCAGCACCACGACAGTCACCGCGATGACCCCCGGTTCCTCCAGGAGCCGGGGGTCCTCCGGTTCCCGGACACCCGGCACCTCGACGGGGTCGGGCTCCGGCGCCGGGGTCGACTCAGGCGCCGTGTCCAGGGGCTCCAGCAGGCCGACGCCCGTGCCGGCGGTGGTGCGGAAGGCGGCGTCGAGAAGCAGCTGTGCCTGGCGCCAGGGGCGTGCCTTCTCGACGGTGGTGTCCAGCACCACCGCGAACAGCCGGCGTCCCCCGTGCTCCTTCGCACCGACGAAGGTGTGGTTCGCGTCGTCGGTGTACCCGGTCTTGCCGCCGAGGCCCTCCGGGTCGTTGCGGAGCAGCCCGTTGTCGTTCCACACCTCGTAACCCTCCCGGTCGTCGTAGCCGGGGAAGGGGATGTGCCCGGTGCCCATGATGGCCAGCAGCTCCGGGTTCCGGTACGCGGCGCGGTAGACCAGGCCCATGTCGAAGGCGGAGGTGGACATGCCGGGGGCGTCGAGGCCGGAGTAGCTGGCGGCGACGGTGTCGGTGGTACCGAGCTCCCGGGCCAGGTCGTTGATCCGGCGCAGCGTGACCTCGTCACCGCCGAGCTCCTGGGCGAGGGCGTGAGCGGCATCGTTGCCGGAGGCGAGCAGCAGGCCGTGGAGCAGCTGGTCGACGGTGTACGTCCCGCCCGCGCCGATGCCCACCGCGGAGCCGATCTGGTCCGCCGACTCCCGGCCGACGACCACCTCCGAGGAACGGTCCAGTTCCTCGAGGACGACCATCGCCAGCAGCATCTTGATGATGCTCGCCGGCCGGTAGCGCCCGTGCGGGTCCTTCGCGGCGATGATCTCACCGGAGTCGATGTCCGCGACCAGCCACGCACTGGCGTGGACCTCGTCGGGCACGGTGAGACCCGGCGGCGCGGACACCCCGCACGGCCCCCGGTGGACCACGGGCAGGGGAGTGGGTTCCGCGCCGGGCACGGGAACCTCGGAGGTGGTGCGCGGCTCCGGTGGGCGGACCGCGTGGGGGCAGTCGTCGGTGACCGGGGCGTGTTCGCGGGTGGGCGGGGCCTCCGCGGTGGAGGTGGGCGTCAGGGGCGTGCCCAGGGCCGCGACGAGCGCGAGGGAGGCGAGGATCTTCATGGCTGAGGCCATCGTAGGCCGCGGTTAGTATGGTCCCCATGAATGACATCTCGGCAGTAGTCGCCGACCTGCCCAAGGTCCTGCTCCACGACCACCTCGCCGGCGAGCCGGCCCAGACCCCCGACGCCCTCGCCGCGCAGGTCCGCGGGCATCTCGAGCGCCTCGCGGCCGACCGGGTCGTCCACGTGGAGCTGCGCATCACCCCGGAGCTGCACACCGCCGGCGGGCTCACCCTCCAGGAGGTCATCGACTGCGCGGTCGCCGGACTCGACGTCCCGCTTGTCGACGCCCGCCTCATCCCCACCGCCCTCCCCGACGGGGACGTCGCGGCCGTCGCGGAGCTGGCCGTGCGCAACCACGGCGAGCATGTCGCCGGTTTCGCCGCCACCGCCGGCACGGGGTCCCTGACCCGCCACTCCGACGCCTTCCGCCTGCTGCGGGAGAACTACGTGCCCTTCGTCGTGGACGCCGGCCTGGACGGTGGCCACGGTGGCATCGAGGAGATCGGCGAGGCCCTGCAGCTCGGGGCCGTGCGCCTGGGACACGCGGTGAACCTGGTCGACGACTTCCACATCGACACCGAGGGCTTCGAGGGGGTCCTGCCCGGCCGGGTCTCCGGCTGGGTGCGTGACCGTCACGTCACCGTCGACCTCTCGCCGACCCACGAGGTCGACGCCGGGGCCGTCCCGGACCTGGCCGAGCATCCGCTGACCCTGCTGCAGCAGCTCGGCTTCACGTGCACCGTCAACACGGGTGCGGGCGCGGGCACGCTGAGTGAGGAGTTCTCCCGCCTCGCCGAGGTCCACGGCTACGGGCTGGAGGAGTTCTTCGACCTGACCGTCAACGCCGTGAAGGGGGCCTTCCTCACCGAGGTCGAGCGCCAGGATCTGCTCGAGCGCATCATCCTGCCGGCCTACGAGGCGCAGGACCTCGAGGCCGGGCTCGACGAGTTCGGGGAGCACGGGGACTTCACCGGGTAATCGGTGGGGTGCCCCGGGCGTCGATAAGCCCCCTAGAACTTGGAGAAGCGCTTGACCAGCATCTCCTCCAGGTCCTTCCACGAGTTCGCGTGGTCGGTGAAGGGCTTGGAGGGCACGTAGCCGGGGGTCTCGGTGGAGCCGAGCATGTAGGAGAGGTAGTCCTGCGTGCGCGGGTTGGCCAGCAGGTAGGAGTTGAGCGAGTCGTCGGCGGCCCAGTCGGCGGCGTCGGCGAACAGCTCGTAGCCGCGGGACATCTGCGCGGTGTCCACGGCCTCCGGGCCGGCGTTGATGTCCGCGACGAGCCCCTGGTACGAGTACTGGTTGTCCGGGTGGACGATGACGTCGAGTTCGCCGGCGTTGGCGTGGGTCATGACGGTCTCCCAGGTCGGGAGGGCGGCCATGTCGTGCTCGTCGTTCTCGACGAGCCAGCGGGCCAGCTGGCGGGTGGTCGGGAAGGTGAAGATCTCGCCGTACCGGCCCAGGAACACCGGGCGGCCGTCCATGTAGCAGCGCAGCGTGTAGACGGACTTGCCGTCGAGGGTGACCTTGATCGGGTCGATGCCGGCCACGCCCCAGACGGAGGAGTCGTACGGGTCGGCCTGCTCCTCGGCCTCCTTGGCGGCGGCCTCCGCGGCGGCGCGGGCCTCGGCGGTGGCGATGCGGGCGTTGTCGATGAGCTTCTGCGCGGCGGCGGTCTCCTCCTCGGAGACGTCGATGACGCGGACCTGCTCGTCGAGACCCTTGACCACCATCGGCCAGTTGTCCAGGACGGTGCGGCCGACGGCGGACCACTCGCCGAGACCGTGCTCACCGGAGTAGTGGTCGGCGCCGCGCTGGACGTTGCCCAGCACGGAGTGGGAGGCGAAGAAGAGGATGACGTCGTCGATGCCGAGGACCTCGGCCAGCGACTTCGTCATCTGGAAGGAACGGGCGACCGCGCCGACGTTCTCGTAGGACGGACGACCGGCGAGGAACGCCGGGGTGCCGATGATGTCGAAGGTCTCCTTCTTGTCCGGCACGATCATGTCCGCCGGCTGCGCGGAGAACTGGCCCCACTTCGGGTGGGAGACCAGGTCGTGGCGCTTCCCGGACTGCAGGAAGGCGTAGAGCTTCGCCGGGGAGGTGAAGAGGTAGAGCCCGGCCTCGTCGCCGAGGAAGGCCTGCCAGTCGGCCCCGTGCTCCTTCCAGCTCGGCGCCCACAGGGTGTAGTAGTCGCCCTCGGTCAGAGACAGTTTCACGGGAATGATCGCACGGGAGGTCATGGGGCGGGATTCTACCGGAGTCCTAACCCGTCGGCCGCCAGAAGCCCTTGAACGCCATCCCGGCGTTACTGGTCCGCAGCGGGTTGAGGGAGACGGGGTCACCCGCCTCGATGAGCTGGCCGTCGCCCGCGTACATCGCGACATGGCCGTCCCACACCGCCAGGTCCCCGGGCTGCAGCTCGTCCATGCCCACCGGCACGCCGACGTTCTGCTCCTGCGCCAGCCGCGGCAGCTCCACCCCGGCCTGCCGGTACGCCCACTGGGTCAACCCGCTGCAGTCGAAACCGGAGAGCGTCGTGCCTCCCCACAGGTAGGGCGTGCCCAGCGCGCTCTTCGCCGCGGCCACCGCGGCCTCCCCCGCCGACGACTGCTTGTCGACGTCCCTGGGCTCCTCCGCCACCGTACCCTCCGGGGCGACCTCCTCCGTGGGGGTCGGCAGCGCGGCGGTGTGGTCCGTGGCGGCGACCCGGTCGAGGTCCGCGGCGAGCGGGGCGAGCAACGAGTCGAGGTCGGTGACCCGGGCGGTGGCCTCGTGGACGAAGACCTGTCCCAGGTGCTGCAGCTCGAGCAGTGCGCCGACCTGCGCGCCGGGCACCGGGGACAGCAGGCGGGGCAGGACGCCCGACGCCTGCCGGAGGAGTTCATGGCCCAGGTGGGTGAGCTCGGCGCGCGTGGTCTCGACGTGGGCGGCGGCCCGGTCGCTGAGCTCCGTGACCAGGGCCCGGTCCCCGCTCAGGGCGCGGGCGGCCTCGACCAGCACGGTCCCGCCGGTGCTGCCCTGCGCGAGCATCTCCGCGAGCGGGACCGCCGCCTGGAAGTCCGGCAGGGCGGGCAGACGGACCGGGGACAGGTGGGCGGGATGCAGCCCGACGATGTGCTGCAGCGCGAGGACGACGTCCCTCATGCGAGCCTCCCGAGGTCCGCGGCGAGGAGGTGGTCGGCGTCCTCGAGGTCCGTGACCGCCCGGTGCGAACGCTCCCCGAGCACGCGGGCCCGGTCGTGGACGCGGCGGGTCTGGGTGTCGAGGTTGAGGAGGGCGTCGAGAAGCGCGGCCGCGAAGCGGCCCTCCCCGGAGACGGTGACGGGGGTGGCGGGTGGATGGACGGCGGCGTCGAGAAGCTCGGAGGAGAGGAGGCGGGCATGGGCGGGATCGAGACGCAGGGTGCTCATGCCTTAATTGGACTGCGGAAACGGCCGAAAGGTTCCCGCGGGATCTAGGAGACCGTGGTCCCCGAGGCCACGGCGATGGTCTGCGCCGCCACCAGCAGGGAGAACACGGCCAGCAGCATCCTGTCGGCGAACCCGGACGCCGGGATGCGCAGGGGCTTCGGCAGCCGGAACTTCCACCAGCGGCGCCGCCCCACCGGCACCAGCGGCGCGAGCAGCGGGATGCCGTTGCGCGTGATGGAGTCACCCGCCAGGTGGGTGAGCACGCCGACGGTCACCGCGGAACCCATCACGAGCGCGGACGCCGTCGTCGGGACGTACACCCAGGCACCCGCCGCCACCAGCGCCGAGACGCCGGTGACCGCCAGCCAGTCCTTCTTCTTCGACCACTCCGGGAGCAGCCCCCGGATCGCCAGACCGAGGAACACGAACAGCAGACCGATCTCCGCCGGCTTCCCGAACGCACCGATCAGGTAGGAGGCCGCCACACCCGCCAGGAGCGCGAACCACAGGGTGTGCGTCGCCGTGCGGTGCCCGTGACCGCAGCGCCTGTCGCGGGAACCACGGGTGAGATTGACGAAGGACCGCGCGGTGCCCTCCATCACCCGCGACAGCGCGAGGGAGAAAGGCCCGAAGGACCGGGAGACCGTGGCCTGCGGGGAATCGAGGTCCGGGAGGAGGGCGGCACCCGCGGCGATCCCCGCGTAGACGAACGCCTCCTCCGGTGAACTGACCCCACCCCAGGAGGCAGGCAGCGCCTGGGCGACGGCGAGGCCGACGGCGGCGCCGCTCATCGAGTGGGTGGGGCCCATGACCATGGTGGTGGTCCTTTCGTGGTCGTGCTCCAGGGAGGAAAGACGAGGGCCCCTCCGGGAAGGGGCCGAGAGTTTGATGCTACCAAGCGGGGTGGGGTCGACGGAGGGACGTCGGCAGACATTACCCGCCCCCCGTGCGCGTCTATTCTGGGGCGCATGGAGATCACCATCGTCGACCATCCGCTCGCCGCCTCGCGACTGACCATCATGCGCGATGAGCGCAGTGACAACGCCGCCTTCCGCGCCGCCCTCGCCGACCTCGGCGCCATGCTCGTGTACGAGGCCTCCCGGGACCTGCCCGTGGAGCACTTCGACTGCCGCACGCCGGTGGCCGTCGCCGACGGCACCCGCCTGCAGGACCCGCCGATCATCGTGCCCGTCATCCGTGCCGGGCTGGGCATGATCGACCCGGCGCTGTCGATGATCCCGGACGCGCAGGTCGGTTTCATCGGGCTCGCCCGCAACGAGGAGACCCACGAGCCGGTGCCGTACCTGGAGGCGCTTCCGCACGACCTGAGCGGCCGCACGGTGTTCGTCGTCGACCCGATGCTCGCCACCGGTGGTTCCCTGCTGCACGCCATCCGGCTGCTCGCCGAGCGGGGTGCCACCAGCATCACGGCGATCTGCATGGTCTCGGCGCAGCCGGGTGTCGACGCCCTGGCGGACTCCGGCCTGCCGGTGCGTCTGGTCACCGCGTGCGTGGACCCCTCGCTCAACGCGGACGCCTACATCGTCCCTGGTCTCGGCGATGCCGGCGACCGTCTCTACGGTCCGCGCAACATCGATCTGTAACCCTGCGGGCCTGTTCCTGCCACGCGACTCCGCCCACTGCAGTGGGCGGAGTTCTCCCATTCCAGTGGGCACCGTGGAGGAATGGCGCAGGAACAGGACTGGAACGGCTGGCCGAGCTTCGGGCTCAGCCTCGGCCGTAACCTCCGTCGCCTGCGCAAGGCCCGCCGACTGACGCAGGACGACCTCGCCGAGCTCACCGGCCTGACGCGCAACACCATCTCCAACATCGAGAGGAACCTCGGCAACGCCGACACCCCCGGTGATCCCCGCCTGTCCACCGTCTACCGTCTGGCGCGGGCCCTCGACGTCCCGCCGGCCGTCCTCCTGCCCGCCGGCGGCGAGATGGTGGCGGACATCTGCCCGGCCGGCGCCTACGGAATCACGCTGCGCTGGCCCGCGGACATCGTCCTCGAGCCCTTCCGCGCGGAGTACGTCGACCACGGCACCGGGCCGCGCTACGAATCGGTGGTGGTGGACGAGGCCCGGGAGGTCCGGCAGAGCAAGAGGAGGCGGGGGACCCGGGCAGCGCAGGGCAAGGGCACTCCCGCGGTCGAGGGTGGCGGCCAGGGTGGGGACGACGGTGGGGATTCCGTGACGGAGTAGCATTGAGGCCGTTGACCCTCTGGTGTGGTCTGCGGAAAGGGGCAGTTCGTGAAGGGTATCGCCGCACGCGTCGATGACTGGCTGATCCGGCACAAGGACGAGGTGATCGGCTGGCGTCGTCACCTGCACTCCCACCCGGAGCTGTCGCACATGGAGTACGAGACCACCGAGTTCATCGAGGAGACCCTCCGCAACCGGGGTCTGACGCCGCACCGCTTCCCCGGGACCGGTCTCATGGTGGACATCGGGCCGGACACCGACGACAAGCTCGCCTTCCGGGCCGACATCGACGCGCTGCCCGTCACGGAACTGACGAAGCTGCCTTTCGCCTCCGCGGTGCCGGGCGTGTCGCACTCCTGCGGCCACGACGTCCACACCACCATCGCCCTGGGGCTGGCCTGTGCGCTGGCGGACCACGCAGACTCCCTCACCCACGGCATCCGCGTCATCTTCCAGCCCGCGGAGGAGGTCATGGACGGCGGGGCCACCGACGTCATCGCCTGGGGTGGTCTCGACCGTGTCGGCTCGATCTTCGCGGTGCACGTGGAGCCGAAGCTCAAGGTGGGCAAGGTCGGCGTGCGCACCGGCGCCATCACCTCGGCCGCAGACGTCCTGCGGATCAAGGTGGCCGGCCCGGGCGGGCACTCCTCGCGTCCGCACCTGACCAACGACGTCGTCTACGCGCTGTCCTCGCTGGTCACGCAGCTGCCGGCGCTGCTCTCGCGCCGCATCGACCCGCGCACCGCGACGGTGCTCGTCTTCGGTTCCCTCAACGCCGGCTACGCCCCGAACGCCATCCCGGAGTCCGGCCAGCTCACCGGCACGATCCGCACGGCGGACATCACCACGTGGCGCACCCTGCAGGAGCTCCTCGAGGAGCTCATCACCCAGGTCCTCGCGCCGACCGGTTGCTCGCACGAACTGTCCTACCAGCGGGGCGTCCCGCCGGTGCTCAACGACGACGTCGCCACCGCCATGCTTGCCGACGCCGCCCGTGCCATCGACCCGCAGGCCGTCGTCCAGGCACCGCAGTCCTCCGGCGGCGAGGACTTCTCCTGGTACCTGGAGAAGGTCCCCGGTTCCATGGCCCGCCTGGGCTGCTGGTCCGGCGAGGGGCGGATGGGCGACCTGCATCAGGGTGACCTGGTGGTCGACGAACGCGCGATCGGCGTCGGCATCCGTCTGTTCGCCTCCGTGATGGAGCAGTACGCGGAGGTCACCGGAACGGGTGGAACCAGCGGCGGCTTCCTCTCCTAACGACTAAACTCGGGCAACAGTTCTGCACAACCCGAGTGAACCCGCATACCTTGAAATCGCGCGTGGAGGAGACCCCTTGAAGAATCGCATCGTCATCATCGGTGGAGGACCGGCCGGCTACGAGGCCGCCCTGGCCGGAGCCAAGTACGGAGCGGATGTGACGGTCATCGAGGAACGCGGCATCGGCGGCTCCTCTGTCCTCCTCGACTGCGTGCCCTCCAAGTCCTTCATCGCCGGAACCGGCATCAAGACCGACCTGCGTCGCGCCGATGACATGGGCCTGAACTCGCTGCTCGGCCGCGCCCGCATCCACCTGCCGGCCCTCAACCAGCGTGTGAAGAACCTGGCGCAGGAGCAGTCGGACGACATCATCGTCCAGCTCGAGCGCGCCGGCGTACGTTTCGTCCACGGCCGCGGCCGCTTCGCGGAGTCGCAGATCGACCAGGTGCACCACGAGATCACCGCCACCCTGGAGGACGGCACCGAGGAGGTCTACGAGGCCGACCTCGTGCTCATCGCCACCGGCGCGACCCCGCGCATCCTGCCGAACGCCAAGCCGGACGGCGAGCGCATCCTCACCTGGCAGCAGGTCTACGACCTGGAGGAGGCCCCCGAGCACCTCATCGTCGTCGGTTCCGGTGTCACCGGTGCGGAGTTCGTCTCCGCCTTCGCCGAGCTGGGCGTCAAGGTGACCATGGTCGCCTCCCGTGACCGTATCCTCCCGCACGATGACGCCGATGCCGCGGACGTCCTCGAGCACGTCCTCTCCCAGCGTGGTGTCTCCCTGGAGAAGCACGCCCGCGTGGAGTCCGTGACCCGCACCCGGGACGGCGGTGTCTGCGTGAAGACCTCCGACGGTCGCGAGATCTTCGGCTCCCACGCCATCATGTCGATCGGTTCCATCCCCGCCACCGAGGGCCTGTGCCTGGAGAACGTCGGTGTGAAGACCACCGACTCCGGCCACATCAAGGTCGACCGTGTCTCCCGCACCAACGTCGCCGGCATCTACGCCGCCGGTGACTGCACCGACCTGTTCCCGCTGGCCTCCGTCGCCGCGATGCAGGGCCGCATGGCCATGTACCACGCCCTCGGTGAGGGTGTCACCCCGATCCGTCTCAAGACCGTCGCGACGGCCGTGTTCACCCGCCCGGAGATCGCCGCCGTCGGTGTCACCCACGCCCAGGTGGAGAGCGGTGAGGTCTCGGCCCGCGCTGTCGTCCTGCCGCTGCAGTCCAACCCGCGTGCGAAGATGCGTTCGCTGAAGCACGGCTTCGTCAAGCTGTTCTGCCGCCGCAACTCCGGTCTCATCATCGGCGGTGTCGTCGTGGCCCCGTCCGCGTCCGAGCTGATCCTGCCGATCGCCATCGCCGTGTCCAACAACCTCACCGTCAAGCAGCTCGCCGAGGTGTTCGCGGTGTACCCGTCGCTGTCGGGTTCCATCACCGAGGCGGCCCGCCGCCTGGTGGCCACCGACGACCTGGCCTAGAACCCACGCGACCAACCGCCCTGGCGCAGGTGCCGGGGCGGTTTCGCGTCTCAGTAGGTGGTGTAGGAGAAGTCCAGGGTGGCGTCGAGGTCGACGACGACCTGACGTCCGACATGGGGGAACGCGCGCTGGGGGCAGCGTTCGCGGGGGCAGGTGGTGCAGCCCGGGCCGATCGGGGTGGCGGAACCGGGGGAGAGGTCCAGGCCGGTGGCGTAGACGAGGCGTTCCGCCTGGTCCAGGTCGCAGCCGAGGCCGACGGCGAACTCCTTGCGGGGCTGCCCGAAGCCGTGGATCTGGCCCGCGACGGTACGGGCGATCCACAGGTAGTGCCGACCGTCGGGCATGCCGGCGACCTGGCGGGTGACCCGCCCCGGGGTCTCGAAGGCGCGGTGGATGACCCACAGCGGGCAGGAGCCGCCGGAGCGGGAGAAGTGGAAGCCGGTCGCCGACTGGCGCTTGGAGATGTTGCCCGCGCGGTCGGTGCGGACGAAGAAGAAGGGGACGCCGCGGTTGCCGGGGCGGTTGAGCGTCGACAAGCGGTGGCACGTGGTCTCGAAGCCGGTGCCGAAGTGCACCGCGAGACGGTCGATGTCGTAGCGGACGTCCTCCGCGGTGGTGAGCATCTGCTCGTAGGGCATGACGACGGCTGCCGCGAAGTACTGGGCCAGCGCCAGGACGGCGATCTCGCGGGCCTCCTCGGTGGGCAGTTCGGCGGCGATCTCACGGAGCAGTTCCTCGTGGCCGGTGAGCCCGTACTGGAGGGCGAGCTCGAAGCACAGCTGCGCCTCGGACAGGCCGGTGCGCAGGTGCAGTTCGCGGGTCTCCGGGTGGTAGACGCGGCGGGGGCCGGTGGTGATCTTGCGGAAGCGGACGACGATGCCGAGGTCGCGGTCGAGGGACGTCGCCAGGCGGGTGAGGCGCAGCTGCGGGTCGCCGAGGCGGCGGGCCAGCTCCTCGCCGAGGAGGTCGAGTTCGTGGACGTAGTTGTGGGCGTCGTAGAAGAAGTCGCGGACGAGGCGGTAGGGGGAGTCGTCGATGGGGGAGGGGGCGCGGTCGGCGAGCTCGAGGACCTGCCCGACGAGCTCCGGGTAGCGGGCGGCGAGGTCGGCGAGCTGGTCGTCGGGGACGGTGGGGAAGGCGTCGCGGAGGGCACCGATGGTGCGGGCGTCGTGGTCGGGGGAGAAAAAGGCGGGGTCGACGTCGAAGTGCTGTGACAGCGCCATGAGGACGGTGACGGTGAGGGGACGCTGGTCGTTCTCGAGCTGGTTGAGGTAGCTCGTCGACAGGCCGAGACGCTTGGCCATGTCCTGCTGCGTGAGGCCGCGCCCCCTCCGCAATGTGCGGATCCGTGCCCCCGCGAAGTGCTTGCTCATGTGATGCCCTCTCCGGTGATTCCCTGTGTGACCAGCGCTTTCCACAAGTTTTGCAGTAAGTGCGGTGTGATGCCACAACTTTACACAGACTTCACTGTGACTCCCAACACAAAATTCGCACTACTGTGAGGGCCAACGCAGAACCAGCCAGCACTGAACGAGGAGTAGCTCGAGAACCATGATCAACCACACCGTGCGTACCTACCGCTCCGCCGAGGACTTCCCCCACGAGGAGCACCTGGCCTACAAGATCGCCCGCGTCGCCGCCGACCCCGTCGAGGTCCCGGAGGAGACCAAGGAGATGATCATCAACCGGATCATCGACAACGCCGCCGTCCAGGCCGCCGCCGTTCTCCGCCGCCCCGTCACCTCCGCCCGCGTCATGGCCCAGGCCCGCCCCGTCACCGACGGCCGCGGCGCCTCCGTCTTCGGCCTCCCGGGCAAGTACGCCGCCGAGTGGGCCGCACTGGCCAACGGCACCGCCGTCCGCGAGCTCGACTTCCACGACACCTTCCTCGCCGCCGACTACTCCCACCCGGGCGACAACATCCCGCCGATCCTCGCCGCCGCTCAGCAGGCCGGCAAGGGCGGCCGCGAGCTCATCCGCGGCCTGGCCACCGGCTACGAGATCCAGGTCGACCTGGTCCGCGGCATTTGCCTCCACGAGCACAAGATCGACCACGTCGCCCACCTCGGCCCGTCCGCCGCCGCCGGCATCGGCACCCTCCTCGACCTCGACGTCGAGACCATCTACCAGGCCATCGGCCAGGCGCTCCACACCACGACCGCCACCCGCCAGTCCCGCAAGGGCGAGATCTCCTCCTGGAAGGCCTTCGCCCCGGCGTTTGCCGGCAAGATGGCCATCGAGGCCGTCGACCGCGCGATGCGCGGCGAGGGTGCCCCGTCCCCGATCTGGGAGGGCGAGGACGGCGTCATCGCCTGGCTGCTCTCCGGCCCGGGCCACGAGTACACCGTCCCGCTGCCGGCCGAGGGCGAGGAGAAGCGCGCGATCCTCGACACCTACACCAAGGAGCACTCCGCCGAGTACCAGTCCCAGGCCCCGATCGACCTGGCCCGCTCCATGGGCGAGCGCCTCGCGGCCGAGGGCAGGGACCTGGCCGACGTCGAGTCCATCGTCCTGCACACCTCGCACCACACCCACTACGTCATCGGCACCGGCTCGAACGACCCGCAGAAGTTCGACCCGAAGGCCTCCCGCGAGACCCTCGACCACTCCATCATGTACATCTTCGCCGTGGCCCTCGAGGACCGCTCCTGGCACCACGAGCGTTCCTACGCCCCGGAGCGTGCCAACCGCCCGGAGACCATCGAGCTGTGGCACAAGATCTCCACCGTCGAGGACCCGGAGTGGACCCGCCGCTACCACTCCTCCGACCCGAACGAGAAGGCCTTCGGAGCCCGCGCCGTCATCACCTTCAAGGACGGCTCCGTCGTCGAGGACGAGCTGGCTGTCGCCGACGCCCACCCGCTCGGTGCCCGCCCGTTCGCCCGCGAGCAGTACATCGAGAAGTTCCGCACCCTGTGCGAGGGCGTCGTCTCCCGGGAGGAGCAGGACCGCTTCCTCGCCGCCGTCCAGGACCTCGAGAACCTGACCGACCTGGCCGAGCTCAACATCGAGCTCGACGAGGACGTCCTGGCGAAGGCCCCCACCGTCGGCGAGGGTCTGTTCTGATGGCCGGCCTGTTCTCCTCCCAGGTGACGCCGACCGAGCGTCGGAAAGCCTTCCGCGACGGCCTGAACAGCGGAAAGATCCAGAAGTTCCCGGGCGCGTTCTCCCCGCTCGTGGCACGGGCCATCCAGGAGGCCGGCTTCGAGGGCGTGTACGTCTCCGGTGCCGTCGTCGCCGCCGACCTGGCCCTGCCGGACATCGGACTGACCACCCTCAGCGAGGTCGCCCACCGTTCCCGTCAGATCGCCCGCGTCACGGACCTGCCGGTGCTCGTCGACGCCGACACCGGCTTCGGTGAGCCGATGTCCGCGGCCCGCACCATCTCCGAGTTCGAGGACGCCGGTGTCGCCGGCTGCCACCTCGAGGACCAGGTCAACCCGAAGCGCTGCGGCCACCTCGACGGCAAGGAGGTCGTGCCCACCGAGCTCATGCTGCGGCGGATCACGGCGGCGGTCAACGAGCGTCGCGACGACCAGTTCGTCATCTGCGCCCGCACCGACGCCGCCGGCGTCGAGGGCATCGACGCCGCCATCGAGCGTGCCAAGGCCTACGCCGACGCCGGTGCCGACCTCATCTTCACCGAGGCGCTGCACACGCCGGCGGACTTCGAGAAGTTCCGCGCCGCCGTCGACGTGCCGCTGCTGGCCAACATGACGGAGTTCGGCAAGTCCGAGCTGCTCTCCGCCCAGCAGCTCGAGGAGCTCGGCTTCAACGCCGTCATCTACCCGGTGACCACCCTGCGCATCGCCATGGGGCAGGTCGAGGAGGCCCTCGTGGAGATTGCCGCCACCGGCACCCAGACCGGGTGGGTCGACCGCATGCAGCACCGCTCCCGCCTCTACGAACTGCTCCGCTACAACGAGTACAACGCCTTCGACCAGGAGGTGTTCACCTACTCGGCGGACACCTACCAGCCCACCTTCCAGAACTGACACCCACCACGAAACAGCCCTTGAAAGGGGATGAGCACCATGTCCGATAAGTCCGCGAAGTCCGAGAACAACAACCCTGAGGTCCGCAAGGGACTCTACGGAGTCATCGCCGATTACACCGCCGTGTCCAAGGTCATGCCGGAGACCAACTCCCTGACCTACCGCGGGTACGCCGTCCAGGATCTGGTGGCCGAGTGCTCCTTCGAGGAGGTCTTCTACCTGCTGTGGAACGGTGAGCTGCCGACCGAGGAGCAGCTCGCCGAGTTCAACAAGCGCGGCCGTTCCTACCGCAAGCTCGACGCCGGCCTGATCGCACTCATCCACTCCCTGCCGCTCGACTGTCACCCGATGGACGTCATGCGCACCGCCGTGTCCTACATGGGCACCAAGGACGCGGAGCACTTCACCCCGGACGCCGACCACATCACCCACGTCGGCCACAACCTCCTCGCCCAGCTGCCGATGGTGCTGGCCATGGACATCCGTCGTCGCCAGGGCAAGGACATCGTCGCCCCGAACCCGGACAAGTCGGTCGCCCACAACCTGCTGTCCATGGTCTTCGGCAACGACGAGGATTCCCCGGCCTCCAACCCGGATGACGTCCGCGACTTCGAGAAGTCCCTCATCCTCTACGCGGAGCACTCCTTCAACGCCTCCACCTTCACCGGTCGCGTCATCACCTCCACCCGTTCGGACGTGTACTCCGCGATCACCGGTGCCATCGGCGCCCTCAAGGGCCCGCTGCACGGCGGCGCCAACGAGTTCGTCATGCACACCATGCT
>LSQX01240291.1_pt1 | contig 15936 bp, 14 predicted proteins | sample 654561 | NCBI WGS metagenome assembly LSQX01 (sample SAMN04489861, study PRJNA283612) | anaerobic digester metagenome | isolation source: 4 biogas reactors fed with cattle manure at either 37C or 55C with and... | place: Denmark: Kongens Lyngby | collected 2014 | reverse complement strand
GGTAGAGTGTCACCTTGCCAAGGTGAAAGTCGCGAGTCCGAATCTCGTATCCCGCTCCAGAGAGAAAGCCGGCTGAATGTCCGGCTTTTTTTCATCAAATGGGATTAGGCCGACTTCCGTTGCGTTTCGTTTTTCACGGCTATGGCTTATAATAGGATAGCAACCTTCATTGCCGGCGCCTGGCCGCTCACATCAGTACCCTGCCTGCGTGGAAGGTCTGCAGTTCAATCCATGGAGGGAAACATGGCGCCAGTTAATTTGAAAACCATCATTCGTGAATTTGACCTGGAAGTGATTGCTGATTTCGGCCGATTTGAAGATATCCTGATCTCTGTCGCCGATGTGACCCGTCCCGGCCTGCAGCTGGCCGGCTATTTTGACCAGTTTGGACCGGACAGGATTCAGGTATTAGGGAACATGGAGACAGCCTTCCTGGATCGGCTGACCTCTGAAGACCGGCTTAAACGGCTGGATGCTCTCTTTGAAAAGGGCATTCCCTGCCTCATTCTGACGAGAAACCATGCAGCCAGACCAGAACTGATCGAATGTGCGCGTAAATACACCATCCCGGTTTTACGTACAAAGGAAGTCACGGCTAACTTCACCAGCTCCCTGGTCAAATTCCTCAATGTGGAACTGGCACCACGCACCTCACTGCACGGTGTGCTGATTGAAGTTTACGGTGAGGGCATTTTGATCCTGGGCGAAAGCGGGGTCGGCAAGTCAGAAACAGCCCTGGAAGTTGTAAAACGCGGCCACCGCCTTATCGCTGATGACCTGGTTGAAATCCGTCGTGTTTCCGATACAACGCTGCTGGGCAGGGCGCCGGAGATCATTCGCCACCTGATTGAGATCCGGGGTATTGGCATTCTGGATGTTAAAGAGCTCTATGGTGTCTCATCCGTCAAGATGCAGGAAAACGTTGATTTTGTCATTAATCTGGAGTTATGGGATGAAAAAAAGCATTATGAGCGTTTGGGCATACAAGAAGAAGAAACAGACATACTCGGCATTAAGGTGCCGTCAATCACCATCCCCGTCCGCCCCGGTCGTAACCTTGCGATTATCGTTGAGGTGGCCGCCATTAATTTCCGTCAGAAAAAAATGGGTTATAACGCGGCAAAAGCTTTGACCGACCGTGTGTTCGGGCCGGATTACCTGTAGAACAGGACGAGGATGTACAGAGAGGGACCTACAATTTGCCGCAGTCTATTTTACATGATCACATAAAAAAAGAACTAGCCGCCTTACTGGGTTGCCCGCCATTACGCCTGCGCTTTAATGAGCCGATGAGCGACCATACATCTTTTCGCATCGGCGGGCAGGCGGATGCCTATTTTGAACCGGCCAGTGATACAGAAATCCTGCAAGCCCTGCAGTATTGCCAAACACAAGACATACCCTGCACCGTATTGGGAAACGGTACCAATATTCTGGTGGCTGATGCCGGTATCCGCGGCCTGGTCATGGTGATCGGCTCGCATTACGCAGGAGTGGAATCCCGGGGATACAACCTGGAGGTGAAAGCGGGCACCCGTTTGTCTTCCTTGGCAGCGGCAGCCGCCCAGATGAACGGAACAGGGCTGGAATTTGCCTCCGGCATTCCCGGAACACTGGGCGGTGCGATTCAGATGAATGCCGGCGCTTATGACGGTTGCATGCAGGATGTCGTTGTTGAGACTGTTTATCTGGATGAACAGCTGCGCTATCAGCAGGTCACCGGCCAGGCGCACCAGTTTGGCTATCGTCACAGTGTGTTTTCTGACCGGCAATGTGTGATTCTGAAAGCTAAGATCCAGCTGAAATCAGGCGTTCACGAAACAATCATCGAACGCATGGCTGACCTGGCGGAGCGAAGACGTCGCTCACAACCGCTGGAACTGCCCAGCGCCGGCAGTGTTTTCAAACGGCCGACGGCGCATTATGCCGGCAAGCTGATCAGCGATTGCCAGCTCAAAGGGCTGACCGTCGGAGGAGCCCAGGTTTCAGAAAAACATGCTGGTTTCATTGTAAATCTGGGACAGGCAACAGCCAGCGATGTGCGCAAGCTGATCGACCGGGTACAGATCATCGTGGCAGAACAGACAGATGTCGTGCTGGAAAGAGAAATCAAGTTTATTGGCGACTGGCAAAGCTGACCGATGCTTCTGGAGGGAGGGATCTTATGGATATGATTATCCTGACCGGCATGTCCGGGGCCGGAAAAAGCCTTGCGGCCAATTATCTGGAAGATATGGGCTATTTCTGCATTGATAATCTACCGCCCAGCCTGCTTCCCGAATTGATGGCGTCCTATGTGAAAAAACGTGACAATCTTTCTCCGCAAGACCCTGAAACCAGTAAAATGGCCTTTGTGATTGATGTCAGGAGTTCAGATCTTTTTGAGGAGATTTTTCCCGCGCTGGAGCGTCTGACCAGCCTGGGCATCTCTGGCCGCATTATTTTTCTCGACGCGACAGACCAGGCTTTGATCAGCCGCTACAAGCAGAGCCGGCGCAATCATCCCCTGGCGCAAGGGCGCGGGATTGTGCAGGCGATCGAACTGGAGCGGCAGCGGCTGGCACCGGTCAAGGAGCTGGCTTCAGATGTGATTGAAACATCGACGCTTTCTCCCAACGAGCTTCGGGACATCCTATATGCCATGCTGTCCAGTGAAGGCCGGGATGAACGCATGACGATCCTGATCCAGTCCTTTGGCTTCAAATATGGCATACCGGTTGACTGTGACTGCGTTCTTGATGTGCGCTTTATTCCTAATCCATATTACGTTCCGGCCTTAAAACCGCTTTCCGGTCTGGATCAGCCGGTCATCGACCATGTTCTCTCGTTTAAAGAAACCGGCCTTTTCATGGATCTTCAGGAAAAATGGCTGGAGTTCACCATCCCGTACTACATTCGCGAAGGTAAAGTTCGGTTCACGATCGGAGTCGGCTGCACCGGAGGCCGCCATCGCTCGGTCGTGCTGGCTGAAGACCTGGCCAACCGCTTGCGCGATAACAAGCTGCGCGTTGTTATCGATCATCGTGACCTGGATAAAGATCCAAGGATCTCCGGCCGGTCCAGGTCAGAGTGACCAGCCGTGACAATCATGGATGAACCAGCAAGGCCAATCATCGCTAGATCAAGAAAATCACATCAGGATCAGGAGTTATATGCTGACAGAGACTGAAGAGAAAATCATCCGTTTTGCCAAAAATCCGGCCCAAGGCCCGAAGATCGCTGTGATCGGCGGGGGGACCGGGTTGTCAACCGTCCTGCGTGGTCTGAAGCTCTTTTCCAATCATCTCAGCGCGATCGTGACCGTAGCGGATAATGGCGGTTCGTCCGGCATGCTGCGTGAGGACCTGGGCATTTTGCCTCCAGGAGACATTCGCAACTGCATCCTCGCCCTTGCCGATACAGAACCTCTTATGGACGAGCTGTTGAACTACCGTTTTAGCGATGGCCGGCTGAAAGGCCAAAGCTTCGGCAACTTGTTTATTGCTGCCATGAATGCCATTTCCGATAATTTCTATGACGCGGTACGCAACGTCTCCAAGGTGCTGGCTGTCAAAGGCCGTGTTTTGCCGGTTTCTCTGCAGGATGTGCAGATCAGCGCTTTCCTGAGCGATGGTGGCATCATTAACGGGGAATGGGCCATCGGTAATCGGCCGGTTGACCCGGACCAGCAAATTGTGGCGATCACCATGCAGCCGGCAGATGCCGCTGCCTTACCGGAAGCCATTCAGGCTTTAGCCACAGCTGATGTGATTGTGCTTGGCCCGGGCAGTCTCTACACCAGCATCATTCCCAACCTGCTGTTTGCGGACATACGCCAAGCGATCAGAAGAAGCCAGGCGATAAAAGTCTATGTCTGCAACCTGATGACACAACCGGCAGAAACACTGGGCTATACAGCCGCTCAGCATCTGCAGGCCCTGCTGAAGCACTTTGGACAGGATACAACAGAAGGCTTCATTGACTATTGTGTTGTCAATAACGCCTGGGTTGACCGCTGCGAGATCGCCCGCTATAAGCTGGAAAGCGCAACTCCGGTGCTGGCAGAGCGCCGTTCGATCGAAATGCTGGGTGCACGACAGGTCGATGCGCCTCTGGCTATCATTAACAATGGTGTGATCCGTCATGACCATATGCTGTTGGCTCGGGTTATTCTCAGATTACTGCTGGAGCATGTTTCCAGGCAACCGCTGTTCGGTGACCAGCCATCACAGGAAGTGAGCCGGAACAAGCCATGAAACATGCAGCGTTTTCTTTTTCGCAGAGGATCAAAGACGAACTGAGCCAGATCCCCTGCATTGAACAATGCTGTCGTCAGGTAGAACTGGCAACCGTGTTTTTCGCAGCAGCAAAAAAAAGTAAAACACATATAGAAGTCTCAACCGGCCATGCAGGTTTCGCGGAACGTCTGACCGGCCTGGTTGAAAAACAATATGGTATAACGCCCCCCATCCGGCATGGACGCGAATTCCACACCATTGTCTTGAACCGTGCTGCCTGTTTCGCACGTATCCAAGCTGATATTACAACCGTTTTCCTGTCGGCGGAGCGCCAGAGGCCTGCTCAATGGACAGATTGTTGCCGTCGTGCTTTTCTTAGGGCTTTGTACCTTTCCTGCGGGTCAGTCAGTGAGCCGGAGGCTGCTTACCATCTGGAACTGGCTGTGCGGCGGGACAGCGGGGCGGCTGATCTGTTCAAGGCTTTGCTGGATCAGCAGGATCTTCGCAGCACGCTTGTTGAGCGGCAGCATTACCAGGTCATCTATCTGCGTGAAGGGCAGTGCCTGGCGGATTATCTTTTGCTGGCCGGTGCACAGCATTCCTATCTGACTTTTGAGTTGCTGCGTGTCGAAAAAGAAATGCGCAACAGCGTCAACAGAGTGGTTAATTGTGACAGCGCCAACCTGCAGCGGGTTGCAGATACCGCGGCCCGCCAGTCCTCTCTGCTGCGCAGGCTTCAGGAAAAAAACCTGGATCGGCAGCTGCCGCCGGATCTGAAGGCAGCCGCTGAAACACGGCTGCAGTATCCGGAGCTGAGCCTGAAAGAGCTGGGCGCCATGATGCAGCCATCTCTTGGCAAGTCCGGGATGAACCATCGGCTGAAACGCTTTGAGGCGATGGCCGCGGAACTGCTGTCGAGAACGGGGGAATAGGAGATGCCACTGCAGATTGTCCTGGTCGAACCGGAAATACCGCAGAATACCGGAAATATTGCCCGAACCTGTGTTGCGATTGGCGCGCGTCTGCATCTGGTTGAGCCACTTGGTTTCTCAATCAGCGACCGGGCTGTCAAACGGGCCGGTCTGGATTACTGGCATGACCTGGATCTGGCCGTCTGGAGCAGCCTCGAACAGTTATGGGCCGGTTTGAACTTAACGGAAGCGGATCCAGGCGACCAGGCAGATCAAGACATACACAAAAGCCTTTTCTACGCGACCACCAAAGCCGGCCGGGTTTATACGCGGCCCTGTTATCCGGCTGATACTGTTTTGTTCTTCGGGCCAGAAACCCGGGGCTTGCCGGAACCACTGCTGCAGGCACATCCGGAAAGATGCCTGCGCATTCCCATGTTGCCGGGCTGCCGGTCGCTTAACCTTTCTAACGCAGTCGCTATTATGGCATATGAAGTGCTGCGCCAGCAAGGCTTTCCCGGCCTGCAGCAGGCCGGTCCGTCTGACAGGATGATGGACTAATGCCGCGCCCGGAGCGTCTGCAGGATGGACATAATCACTGAGAAGTTAGTGGTAAAAAAGTGCCGAAAATAAATCAAATGAAAAAATCAGGAGGCAGAAAATGATTCAGGAAAAAAGAATTGTACAGCATTTTGTTCGTCTGGTCGACATTGACGCACCTTCCCTTGCCGAACGGGAACTGGCGGATTTTGTCAAGGAGCAGCTCAGTCAAATGGGTTTTCAGGTCAGTGAAGATGATGCCGGCAGGGCGATTGGCGGAAACTGCGGCAATGTCTATGCCCGTTGGCCGGGAACACTGGATCTGGAGCCGCTGCTCTTCAGCGGACATTTTGATACGGTTGAACCAGGCCGGGGCAAAAAAGCTGTTGTTCATGATGACGGCCGCATCACTAGTGCCGGCGATACAGTTCTGGGCGCTGACAATCTGGCTTGCCTAGCCGCTATCATAGAGGCAATCCGCTCCATCACGGAAGATGGCCGCCCGCACAGGCCGGTTGAGCTGTTCATCTCAGTCGCTGAAGAAAGGCACTTGCTTGGCGCCGGACAGTATCAGCCGGATCGCTTGTCAGCCCGGCAATGTTATGTGCTGGACGCGTCCGGCGCGCCCGGATTGGCTGTGGTGCGGGCTCCGGGTGTCATCGAACTCCTGTTTGAGATCCAGGGACGTTCCGCGCATGCGGGCATGGAACCGGAAAAAGGAATCAATGCGATCACGACCGCTGCCCGGGGCATCGCTGCGATGAAGCTGGGCCGTATCGATCCGGAAACAACGGCGAACATCGGTCGTATCGAAGGAGGTGGCGCAACGAATGTTGTTTCTGCAGCCTGTAAGGTTACCGCCGAATGCCGCTCTCAGGATGAGGCTAAACTTACAGCTCAGGCAGATCATATGTGCGCCTGCATGCAGCAGGCAGCCGATGAAAGCGGCGCCTTGCTGAAGATCAGGCGGCAACTTTCTTATCTGCCCTATGCTGTCAGTCCGGAAAGCCCGGTGTTGCGGCGTTTCCGCCAGGCCTGCCAGGTGCTGGACCTGCCGAAACGTGAACAGCCGGCCGGTGGGGGCAGTGACAACAACTTGCTGGTGCGGCATGGCATAGATGGTATCGTCCTTTCCTGTGGTATGGATCAGGTACACACCTGCCAGGAACAGATTCTGGTCAAGGATCTTGTTGATACCGCCAGGCTGGTGGAACAATTGATTTTACTGCCCTGACCGTTGTTTTATAGCGGGGTGCTGTGTCTGAATACATTCGAAGCTTTATTTATGTTAAAATAGACTGTATGTTTTAGCGAAAGGTCAGAATAATGACAACAAGAAAAGGTATCTACGTAAAAGACGGGCGTTATCACGGGCGCAAGAAATCAAAAAACAGACCAGGCGGACCGCTGCTGAAACTGGCGGCTGCTTTGGTTGTGGTAACGCTGGTGATCGCCCTGATCCAGTATGGCCCGGGGTTGCTGAAGCCTCGCGCGACCGAACCGTTGCAAAGCCAGAATCCTTCGTTAAGTATGACAGACGGGACCTCACAAAACACAACGTCCCAAGATCCGACTGATCCAGATCCGACTCCGATCCCGACCCCAACGCCGGTACCGGGAGCAGGGAATCCTCAGCTGCTGCCGCCTGATGATCAGCCTCTGCTGCAACAGGGACAACCGGCGACCGGACTTACGCCGGCAGATAATAAACTGGCTTACGATATCTTCGGCGATCAGATGCAGCACCTTGACTCTTTTGAGCGCGCAAACCCGATCGCTTTGCTCGATCCGCTTGGCTACCAGCAGATACCGGGTGTCCTGACTTTCCGGGGTAATAATTTCCGCAATGCACCTGCCTATGGCCTTACAGATATCCGGGAAAACATACTCAGCCAGGACTGGTCTGTAGGCATTGGCGGTTTACCGTCCTCCTCCTGGTCTTTCTCCTGGACCGGAACAGGCTGGACGGGTCAGCCCTTGCTGGTTCAATGGGATGACGCTGTACGGAACATCATGAATATCCGGCCGGAGAAAAAAGAAAAAGCGGATCTGGTAGAAGTTATTTACGCGACAATGGATGGGAAAATCTACTTTCTCGACCTGGATGACGGCCAGCCAACACGCGATCCGATCAACGTCGGCGCGACAATCAAAGGAACCCCTTGTATCGACCCGCGCGGCTATCCGGTTCTCTATGTCGGTCAGGGCGACAAGAACTCAAAAGAAGACATTGGCATGGGTTTTCGTGTATTCAACCTGATCGACCAGTCATTACTTTTGTATCGTGATTGTACACAGGATCCGTCGCACCGGTCCTCCTGGGCTGCCTGCGACTCGTCACCGATCTTTGACGCGGTGGCTGATACGCTGATCTACCCCAATGAGAATGGCATGGTCTATACGGTGCTCATGAACACGGATTTTGATCTGGAAAACGCCCGCCTGACCATAGATCCGGAATTCGCCGCCTACCGCTATAAACGTCCGGACATGGTCCTGCAAGGGATCGAAAGCTCTATGGCCGTTTATAACCATTATGGCTATTACAGCGATAATTCAGGCATGTTCCACTGCCTCAATATCAACACCTTGGAACCGGTCTGGGTACGCCAGTTGAAAGATGACTCCGACGTGACCCCTGTCCTTCGCCATGAAGGAGACCAGCTGGCGATCTACACAGGAACGGAAGTTGACTGGCAGAAAGGCATTGTCGGTGAATACCAGGGCGATGCCTATGTTTACAAAATGAATGCTCTGACGGGTGAAGTGCTCTGGGAGAATTCCCTTCCCTGCTGGACGCGCAAGGCAGCGAACATCGGCGATGATATCAATGGCGGCATCATGGGCTCGCCACTGACTGGAAAACAGAGCATCGCTGATCTGGTCATCTTCAGTTTTACCATGACCAACGGCATGTACAGCGGAACCAGTTTGGTCGCTTTCAACCAAGCCGATGGGGCGATCGTCTGGGAATACAAGATGGCCGCTTATTCCTGGAGTTCTCCGGTTGACCTCTATGACGAACAAGGTAACGCCTACATCGTCATGGCGGATTCTGCCGGTAAACTGCACTTGGTTGACGGGAAGACCGGAGAACAGCTGCATGTCTTGCAGCTGACGCTCAACAACGGCAGCACAGCCGGAAACATTGAGTCTTCATGTGCTGTCTTTGGGAACCGACTGGTTGTCGGTACCCGCGGTCAAGTTATTGCAGGTGTTGAAATCCGCTGAAATCGTTCTGCTGACGGTAGGCGACCTTGTAAGGCTTTGACATTGCCATGAAGATGGCTATACTGGGTGGCATAGCAGCAAGAGAAACGGATGAAGCAGCTTTTTACCAATGTGATATGATCCAAACGATGATGTGATGGTGCTATGGGATCTGAAGCAGACATTGCCAGTATTGATTTTGAGCTGATTGTCTATAGGAAAGGCAGTCTGCATGCCCATGTCAATTTATCACGGGGCTACATGACCTGGCGAGACAGCTGGCAATGGGGCAACAATTTTACCCGTACATTGTCTGACGAACAAGTCAACCGTGTCCGGCAACAGGCGAAGGCATGCCTGATCCAGGCAGATTGGTCCGGGCAGGACGACAGGACAGAACAACGGGAAAAGCTGCCAGATGACCCGGCCTTTGAGCCAGTTAGTTGGCAGATCACCATACGCTGGCCGGAAGAGCGTCAACAAGTGCGTGGTGATGGAAGCGTACCGGTCTGCTGGAGGCCACTAAAGGAACTGATTGAACAAGTCAGCCGCATTTGCTTTTTTCTCTGAAAGTGTTCAGCTGCGCAGGTTTACCGGTTTGGCTTGGCATGATAGAATAGCAGGAGACTGATCAGATCAGGGAGGGGTCATGGACTTCTTAGAAGGCTTTCTATTGGGGCCCACATGGAGTGATACGGAGTATGAGACCCGTCGCCATACGGGTTTTTATTGGTTGATTGGCTGGCTGGTATTCCTGGGATACATCTGGCTGCAGTTTGACCCGCCGCAGGCCCGTCCCTGGATGTCCTTGCCCCGCTGGGCACCTTTGCTTGTGTTTTTATTTCTTCTGCTGGCAGCACCTTTTACCAACCGGTATTATTACAGGCTTAATATCTTGCTGAAGCTACCTGTCCTGGCCCTACAGGCGATCAAGCTTGCTGCCGCTTATCTGGCAGTCTACCAGTGGGTTATGCCGTTCTATAAACTGGATGTTGATCTGCTCCCGCAGGAATTGCTCGAATACATCAACCAGACGATTGCCAAGTCAACCGAAACATTCACCAGCATGGGTCAGGCTATGGGTATGATGGTCGGTGTTATCGCAGGTGGCTTACAGGTTGTATTGACCTTTGTCGGCATTCTGCTGGTGGCGACCATCGCCCCGGCTCTTTTTCTTGTGCTGCTCCAATTGCTGCAGCGCGGTGTTGATAACCTGGCCCACCATACCCTTTTGCGCAATATCGATTTCTGAAACAGGTTTCCCTCATGCTTATCAGTGCCTGCGCAACAGGCGGAAGCAACTGATCAAACGACCCGCTGCGCAGGTTGGGCAAACAGCTTTCTGATTCCAGGATAAAAAAAGTCCCGGAACGGTTCAGATTTTCCGCAATTGTAAACGACTGACCATCAGGATCGAAAGCAAGGCCATCAGAACCATGCAGACGATGACATTCACCATGCTGAAACGCATTTTCAGGAACATGAAGGTGTTAACCAGATTGACCAGAGTCAGTACAGAGCCGGCCAAGGTGATTGGTATGCCGTAAAAGCAGTCTTGATCCTCCTGCAGATTGAAGCGGGCCAGGCGAATAGCCCCGGCGATCGGAAAGGCTAAAGCCAAAAGATAACCGATCAGCCAGCCGGCAGGAAAAAACAGTGAAGCATGGGAAAAGTGCAGTTTCCAGGCGATGACGGCAGGCGCCACGCCGAAAGAGATCAGGTCGCATAAAGAATCAAGCTGCTTGCCCAGATCGCTCGTTGCATCAAGCTTTCGTGCCAGTTTGCCATCGAAACGGTCAAAAACCGCTGCTGCCATAACAAAGAGGCAACTGAAATAAATCAGGCTTATGTCATCACCCGGTTTGTTCAGAGAAATTTTATCCGTTGAGGAAGTGACCAGAATGGCCAGCACACCAAAAGACAAATTGGCCAGTGTCAGCAGATTGGGCAGATTTTTTCTAATCATAGGCATTTCCTCAATCTCATGGTTCTGTCACAACCGGACCGGATGAAACGCTTTCAGGGAAGGCTGCCATCACGGTCTGACCGGCCCGGACTTTATCACCCACCTGGACTTTAATCTGCACATCGGCCGGGCAGATCAGTTCGGTGCATGAGCCAAAACGGATCATGCCGAACCTTGCACGCTGCCGAACCGTGTCACCGGGTGTTACATCACAAACAATGCGCCGGGCGATAAAACCGGTGATCTGATTGACCAGAACTTTCCTGTTGCCGGCATCAATCCCGATGGTGTTGCGTTCGTTCAGCTCAGAGGCATGGCTCTTGAAAGCCGGAAGGTATTTGCCAGGCCTGTAGCGCCGGGTGTAAACTTTGCCGGAGATGGGCGCCCGGTTGATATGGACATTGAACAAGGACAGGAAAATGGTGATGCAGACAGCTGGCCCGTCAAGGTCTTCAACATGGTCCAGCCGCGTTACCGACATCACTCTTCCATCAGCCGGGCTCAGCAGTTCATGAGGCGATTCAGGCCCGTTCCTGGCAGGGTTGCGAAAGAAGAAACAAAAGAAAATAAAAGGAATCAAGCCAAAAACAGCCAGCCAGGGTTTTATCATGAGCAGGATGATGCTGATCACCAGGGCTAGAGATATAAACGGCCAGCCTTCCGGGGCAACCGGGTATTGCTTCAAGATAGACCAGCCTCACTTTCAATCGGTTTATATTGCCGCCAGTTTATCACATCTGCCAGAAGATGGCAAAAGGAATGGGGCGTTCCGGCGAACGTTGCCAACGATGGCGGGCAACGTCACAAATTTGTTACAACACCATCAAAATCCTTTGCATTACGTTCTTTTTGCAAACAAGACAAAAGGGTATAAAATAAGTACAGATGATTAATGTCAAGGCAACACATACCTGTGACCGGTGTCTTTGAATACGCCGGAAGCGGGATTGCCGGTGAAACGGGGGATAAAAATGATTGATCAATATAATGAAAAAGACAACCAGCAGATAAACAGGCCAAACCCGCAGGAAACCTCCTCCTATGTCTATCCTGACGCAGGCTATGGCAGCCCTGCAAGTGCCGGCCCGCCGCATGGACCGCGCCGCTCAACCCGTGCGCTTGGCATTGTAGCGCTTGTTATGGCTGTCGTCGTACTCTGCTCTGCCTTAACAGGCACAGCAGTATACCTGCTGATGAAAGGTAACACGTTGCCTGCTGAATCAACCACGCAGACAACCGTGCCGCAGACCTTGAGCCCGATACCAGATGTAACAGAACCTGCGACAGTTCCTGAGCCGTCAGCCGGAGGGCGCGGTCTGACCAACCCGCACTTTAGCCTGGCAGAGGCAGCCAGCCGCCATGAAGATGGCAGGCAGACGCTTACCGTCATGGAAATCGCAGCGCGCGGCAAGCCTGCGGTGGTTGCCATTACAACAGAGACAACAGCCCGCGACATGTTCGGACAGGTGTACAGGCCAACAGCCGCCGGTTCAGGGTTTATTATCACTCAGGACGGCTATATTGTGACCAACAACCATGTTATCGAAGGCGCGGAGACGATCACAGTCGTCCTGGATAACGATGATCTTTACTCAGCTGTGCTGGTCGGGACAGATCCCAGCAATGACGTCGCTGTCATAAAAATTGAGGCGAAAAACCTGCCAACGGTCATATTAGGCGACTCAGGTGATCTGCAGGTCGGTGAACTGGCCGTCGCGATTGGTAATCCACTTGGTGAGTTGAGCGGTACGGTGACAGCCGGCATCATCAGCGCGCTGGATCGTGAGATCACTTTGCGCGGCAGTGGCGGCAGCATCCAGAAAATGAATCTGCTGCAGACTGATGCCGCCATCAATTCAGGCAATTCAGGCGGTGCGCTTTTTAATTCATATGGAGAAGTGATTGGCATCAATACCGCCAAAAACACCGGCACGGGTGTGGAAGGGCTCGGCTTTGCTATCCCGATCGATCATGCTGAGCCGATCGTGGAAAGCATCATTCAGCATGGTTATGTGCGCGGCCGGCCGAAAATCGGCATCATGGCCCGCAACATCAGCGCTCAGATGGCTGAATATTACAAGTTGACTGAAGGCATCTATGTTATTGAGATTGATGCGGGCAGCGCGGCAGCTAAAGCAGGAATCCAGGTACAGGATATCATCATCGCGGCAAATGGCGAAGAGGTGCTGACGATTGAAGCCCTGAACGCAGTGAAAAACACCATGAAGCCGGGTGATACCATGGCTCTGACGATTGTGCGAAATGGTGAGGAAATTAAGGTAAACCTTGTTCTGGAAGAAGAGGTTCCGATCACCTATACGCCAACACAGTATGAAAACCCTGGTTCCACTGAATATCCCAGAATCTGACGGGCACGCAAATATCCTTGTATATCAGGCCGCCCGGCTATGTGTGAGCGCCCGGGCGGCTTTCCTTGTTCACGATGAAGGTTCATGGTAAAATAAGGGCCAGTTAAAAAAAGAAATATCCGGATTTTTCTGCAAATCGGAGAAGTCCGAGTTTTTACTTTTCGGAGGTTTTCGTGAAAGGAAGACATTGGCTGCGCCGTGATGTCCTTCTGCCTGTGGTTTATCTGGCTGTGTTCGGCCTTGTGCTTTACGTGCTGTATAACCGGCTGGATGTGCTGACGCTGGCGGAGACATCCAGGTTCATCCGGTGGCTGGTGCGCGCTATTGTCTTGATCTATATCCTGCTGTGCCTGATCACCGTCCGCCATGTCCTCTCGACCTATGACCTGGAACGCTACGATCCAGGTAATCTGGAGAGCTTGAAAAGGCTGATGCGCCGTCAGCGTTACCGGCTGGTCAGGCGGGCGATACCGACGGAGCGCCTGCTTGTGGATTACGAAGCCGCATTACTGGCCGGCGGTTATGTTCTGGAGACTGACAGCCACATCATGGGCCGGATTTACAGACGTAAACGGGCTTTTGCTTTTTTGCGCCGCAGCAAATACGATCGGGTCATCATCCTGCAGCATGAGCCTCTCAATGTTTTTATGATTGATCAACTGCTTCAGGACTGTATTCGCTACATCCGCCGCCAGATGGAATACCCGTCGCGGCGCAACCTGCTGCTTATTGTGACCCGCATGCAGGAAGCTGAAGAAATTGCCTCCTGCGGAGCAGGCGTTGTTAACTTTCTGGGGAAATTCAATGGCGGCACGCTGGGTATCATGCTCCTGTCCACCCACCATCAGCGGCTGTTTTATCCAGCAGACCGCACCCTGCAGCCGCGCCTGCATCGCTGGTTTCAGGACCGGCATCGCTGGCTTCTGAAACGACTGGTTTTCACCCTGCAGCATCAAGACCATTCCTCCGCAGGAAACGCACCGACCGGTTCTGCCACAGGCTGACCGCGCCACCTCTCCTGACCGGCGCCGGCATGGAGTCTGGTGCCCGGAATCCATTCATTGCTTCGATAGGGCAGGCTGTTCTCTGCAGCCGGCAAAGCGCTTCTGTTACATTGTCACAGAACACAGCGTCTTCATCCTGCTATACTCTTGCCGTCGGCGCGCCCGTGGGCGATGCAGCCGGACAACACGACATGAGGTGAACAGAATGAAGGTAATTATTATCGGTGGTGTGGCCGGCGGCGCTTCAGCAGCAGCGCGTTTGCGCAGGCTTGATGAACAAGCTGAAATTATCATGCTGGAAAAAGGAGAGCATATCTCCTATGCCAACTGTGGTCTTCCTTATTATGTCGGAAACGTTATCAAAGACAAAAGCGCTCTGCTGGTGCAAACACCCGAGGCGATGAAAGCGCGTTTCAATATAGATGTGCGGACGCTCAGTGAAGCGCTGTCCATAGACCGCCAGGCCCATACGGTCAGGATCATGGATCATCGTACGGGACGTGTTTACGAAGAGAAATATGACAAGCTGGTTTTGTCCCCTGGTGCCGAACCGAAAAGACCTCCGATTGAAGGTCTTGATCTTGAAGGCGTCTTCACGCTGCGCACAGTGCCGGACACCTATCGCATCCATGACTATATCAATCAGAAAAATGTACGGCGCGCTGTGGTTATCGGCGGCGGATTCATTGGTGTGGAAATGGTTGAGAACCTGGCTGAGCGCGGCATCGAAGTGGCGATGGTTGAGTTCACCGATCAGGTGGTCGCTTCTCTGGACGCTGATATAGCGGCCTTCTTGCATCAGCACATGCGCCTTAAAGGCATCAACCTTATTTTCCGTGTTGGCGCGGCCGGTTTTTTCCGCAATGGCCAAGACGGCATCTCGGTCCGTCTGACCAGCGGGCAAATGATCAATGCGGACCTGGTCATTTTCTGTATCGGAATCAGTCCAGACAGCCGTCTGGCCAGAGATACCGGTCTGGAATTGGGCATTGGGGACAGCATCAAAGTTGATCGCCATCTACGTACATCGGATCCGGATATCTATGCCGTCGGTGATGCCATACAGGTTGAGAACCTGGTGACCGGCCAGCCGGCCCTTATCCCGCTGGCCGGCCCGGCCAACAAACAGGGAAGAGCCGCCGCCGACCACATTGCCGGCCTCGATTCGTCATTTAATGGCGTGCAGGGTACAGCTGTCCTGAAAGTATTTGACCTGACTGCCGCTGGCGTGGGGCTGAATGAAAAACAGTTGAAAAGAGAAAAAACACCCTATGCCAAAACGTACATTCATCCGCTGGATCATGCCGGTTATTACCCGGGCGCTGCCCAGATGACCCTGAAAATGATGTTTGACCAGCAAAGCGGCCGTATTCTGGGGGCTCAGGCAGTTGGTGTCAGTGGTGTTGAGAAAAGAATTGATGTCCTGGCAACCGCACAGCGGCTTGGTGCCACGGTCAAAGACCTGGAAAAACTGGAACTGGCCTATGCGCCGCCTTACTCATCCGCTAAAGATCCGGTCAATATGCTGGGGTTTACGGCAACCCACATCATGAATGGTGATGTTAAGGTTTTCCACTACCATGATGTTGCCGATATCAATCTTGACGACAGCGTCCTTATTGATGTACGTACACCTGAGGAATTTTCCTTAGGCAGCATTGCTGAAGCCATCAATGTCCCCTTAGACACGCTGCGGGGCCGGTTGCATGAGTTGCCGCG
>LSQX01090453.1_pt1 | contig 15937 bp, 14 predicted proteins | sample 654561 | NCBI WGS metagenome assembly LSQX01 (sample SAMN04489861, study PRJNA283612) | anaerobic digester metagenome | isolation source: 4 biogas reactors fed with cattle manure at either 37C or 55C with and... | place: Denmark: Kongens Lyngby | collected 2014 | reverse complement strand
GAAAGAGCTTTGGAAGGAGCGACTTTTCAAAGCCAATTTTATTGATAAATTCTTTTATAAGTAGCAATCCTGTGTCAGATGATAAGTCACCACCATCAAAATTTATTTTTATCCTACTATTGTATTCTAATTGTTTATAGTTTAAAATCGGCATATAGGGTTCTCCTCTATTTTATTTTGGTTGCCCGACCATATTTTAACAGACTCGAACCCTATTTCTACCCATATCTTTCACTTTTTAAGTGATGAGTAAAATGCACCAAATACGCTTGTTTTACAGCAATGTACCTTTTTTAATTATAGCTCATGAATAATTCAGGATAAATATTATTCTAGAAACAATCATAACTTTAGTATTATTGTTGTCTCCTCCAATAACATTGTAAATACTTATATATGGAATCACCATAAAAAAACATCCTAAAACAAATGAACAAAGAAAAAAGAATTTATCGTACCTCCCAAGCCTTTTATAATCTTCCTTTTCAGAATTAACATATTTATTTGCTATATTTACTCCAAAAGCAACTGAACTTGGCAACAAGGCAAATCCTGTCCCCCATATGAAACAAAAATACGGACCAAAGCCATAAAAATAAAAAATCGGAGTTGATATTATTGCAAATGTAGCACTAATAATTATAATCGTTTTTACATAACTTTTATAAAACATACTATTTTGATAATTGATCAATTTTATATAAAAATATGCAATAGGTATCATTATTGTTAGCAAATGACCCTTGCTTAATTCCAAATATTCCATTAGATAATCACCTCTTAATCTTATATAAACACCAATTTTTCCCATAGGAATTATCTATTCCTTATTATAAGTTAAAGATTCACCCATCCACTATTTGGATTCGAATCTCTACCATTTCTTTATTTCTCTTCGTTTTTCATAGTATTTCATTTTAATTTGTATAAGCTTACCCTCTAAACATTCCATAATTCTGGTAGTTTTATGGATTCAGGCAGATAAATTAAACCGCATGTGTTTTTCTATCTTGAATACATAATCCATAATGCTCTTAAAGCACCCTATATAAATATCCTGCAAACAAGATAATAATACCTATAATAGAAATTACAGGAAATATTTTGAAGTAAAGTTTTGCCCTCTCAAGATGCTTATCTTCTTTTTCTGCCTCAAATTTGCTGTATTTATAATATCCCATCCAAAAACTACAAACTGATAATATCATCATTAAAATGTATCCTATTGCAAACCACCAAATCATTTTTATGAATCCTCCATATTACATATCTTCCCCGTACAATAATATACACACTATATCTCAATTTCTGTCCACTTTCTGTCATGAAACCTTTTGAGCATAACTAAATTGAATACAACAAGGGAAGTACTTTCAGTTATCCAGACACTTTCTATACCAACACCGGCAAACTTGACCAATATATAAGTTACCGGAACAAATATAACCCATAACCTCAAAGATGTCATAACCATTACGGCTCTAACATCCCCCGCTCCCCTTAATGCTCCTGAGACAATTATAGCAATCGAAAGAAATGGCTGGGTTACAGCTACAAATCTCAATGCATGAATCAACATATTGAGTATTTCCGTATTATCTGAAAAAATTCCCACGATGTAAGAAGGAAACAGCAAAAATAATAACGCTGAAACAACTCCCCACAAAACACCCATTGACATACAAATATACCCTGTGTGAAAAGCTTTAGTCCTATCCTTCTCACCAAGAGCCTTTCCGACCAACGTAGATGCAGCAATGGAAAATCCGATTGCAGGCATGAATGAAATAGACTCAATAGATAAAATAATTCTGAATGCCGCTTCAGAATCAGTATCCAATATGGTTATTATAATCCCCATGAGCAAAAATGATGTCTGCATTAAAAATTGTTCAAGCCCGGCCATACTGCTCAATTTCCACAGTGGCTTCAACACTTCCTTGTTTATCCTCAAACTCTTAATGGTAAACTTTCCGAATACATTACCCTTAATCATAATTATAATGTATATAATACTTCCAACAGCCCTTGAAATTGTAGTAGACAGTGCTGCTCCTTCCACTCCCATTTCAGGAAAAACTCCTATACCATTTATCAGTAAATAGTTTCCTATAACATTAAGGATATTCACAAGTCCTGTGATAAGCATTGGAGTAACCGTATTGCCTATTCCCCTCAATGATGCTGCTGCAGCAAATGAAATAAACATGAAAACCTGACTAAATGACACTATATAAAAATATGAAACTCCCATTTCATAAACTTCAGTAGTAACGTCAAATATTTGCATTATCTGGCTTGAAAACAGCACACTTAATATTGAAATAACAAATCCAATAATCAAATTAAGTGAAAAGTTCTGTCCCACAGTTTTGTTCAGACTCACAAAATTTCTTTCTCCGTAGTTCCTTGAAATCATCGCAGTAGCTCCAATATTAAAGGACGAAAATATAAATATTATTGTCTGCATAAGCTGATTTGCATTTCCTGCACCAGAGAGCGCTTCCTTGCCTATAAACCTGCTTATCATTACCGTGTCGGCTATCCCTACAAGAGTGTTTAAAGCCATTTCAATAATTGCCGGAAGTGATATTGTTATTATTGTAAAAATTAATGCTTTGTTGCTTTTTATAAATTTCATTTCATGAGCTCCTCATCTGCCCGAGTTCATTTTTATTATATCCTCAAAAAACTCATAGGGATTTCCATAAGGTTTTTGTATATTGAACTTGTTTATAAAATATTTGTTCAGGTTAAATGCAAAAACAGGTTTTCTCGCACCAAGAGCATCTTTTCTTGCCAGAAACTCTTTTAAAATTGCATATTCGGTATTACTTACAGGAAATACATTAATTCGGTCAACCTCTTCATTTTCCTCCAAAGAAGCCTTCTCAAAAATATCTTCAATTGTGACAAGGTTTTGTTCCTTTTCCACTTTTATAACTATAGTGTTAGCTGCAAAATCTCCTATCCTTTTGTAGTTTTGGGTTAATACAATCAGAAGCACCTCGATAAGGTGTAACCCAGGAATCATGTATACAAACCTGAGAAAGTTTCTGAGTACTAAGTCCAATGCATTCGCCGGCTCTCCGGTTTGTTTTATTACCCTCAGCTTCATCAGTTTTTTGCCAGGCGTCTGCCCTTTTAATATTATCTCAAAAAACAAATAATATCCGATTGCAATCAGGTATAGAACAATAATAGATACTGCAACTATAATGGAATTTATTGCTTCATAGTTGAAATTATTAAAAAACCCAACTCTACCCATTACCACAATAATTGCAATCAATAAAATCAGTACCGATTGAATAAAAGTATCAATCATGAATGCAACAAACCTTGAACCTAATCCCGCAAGCTCATATTCCACATATACATTTTCAGGTGTCAGTATCTCCAGCATATTTCTCATGTCATAATCACCCTTTTTAACTTATATTTGCACTTTCACTTATTCATTACTTGACGATAATATATATTGTAGCAGATTATATTATAATAGACTATATTGTAACAGATATTGTTTTCTGATAAAATAATTTTATAACATTTTAAGGAGATAAAATGAAAGAAGAAAAATTCATAAAGCAAAACACAGAATTATGGAAAAAGCTTGAATTTACATTAAATAAGCTTAAATCTAAAAGTATTCATAAATTTAACAAAGAAGAGCTGGATGAATTTTTTGACATGTATAATCTAACATGCGGTCACCTGTCATTTTCCCGTACCTATTATGGTAACAACAGTATTACTTCTTACCTGAACCGTTTGGTTTCCTCTGCCCACGGCTACATATACACTACAAAACCTTCAGGCATAAAAGCACTTGTAAATTTTCTGCTCATAGAATTTCCTTTGATTATAAGAACAAAAATCAACTTTATTCTGTTAGCTGCATTCTTCTTTTTGCTGGGTACTGGTATAAGCTTTATATTCACAGCTATTTCTGTAGACAACGCAATAGCTTTTCTTCCTAAACATCAGGTTGAAGCCATCATGGGAACTGATGTCAATGGACCACGTGAGGCCTGGGACAATGCAGTTATGTCAAGTACAATACTTACAAATAACATAAGAGTAGGAATTTTAGCTTTTACTATGGGTGTAACATTGGGAATAGGATCTTTCGTTATTTTATATATGAACGGATATGCTTTAGGTGGACTTGCCGCATTATTTTTCCACAAGAAAGCAAACCTCCTTTTCTGGTCACTGATTCTTCCTCATGGAGTGATAGAGCTTATCGCAATTTTCATATGCGGAGGTGCGGGCATTATTATAGGATACTCACTTATAAATCCGGGTATTTACTCACGAAAGGATTCTTTTATAATACAAGGTAAGACAGCTTTAAAACTTGTCTTAGGAACCATTCCATTATTTATAGTTGCAGGCATTATAGAAGGATATCTGACGCCTTCCGGATTTCTTCCGGAAGTTGCAAAGCTTGGTTTTGCACTTCTTACGCTGCTTTTGATTATTGTATATATTGTCATACCGAACATGAAATACAAGCTGAAGGACAAAATCCATATTTGATGTACACATTTGATGTACATAATTTGATGTCTATTCCTAAATCTGCATCATTGATTTCATTGTCAGATATTTGTTAACAACTTCAATAGAAAGCTTGTCAGGCGGTACATCCACCACAGCTATGCCCGACTGATTGAATATTTTCTGAATCTTTTCTCTTTCTTTAATGAGCTTTATTGCTGAGGTCTTAAGATATATATCTTTAGATTCCCTTATTGTGCATTCTGAAATTTGATAAAGTCTCATATCTTTAATGGTTATAACCAGCGGTACATGATTTTTAGCAATATTCTTAAGGGCTGATGCAAGTTGCAAAGCCTCATCTGCATTGAATAATTCAGTAAATATGCATAAAAGACTTCTCCTCTTTTGATAATTATTTAAATATGTCAGCGCATTCCTGTAGTCTGCCGACACAAAGTTTTCCTCAACATTGTACAGATTTTCAGCAATCAACTGAAACTGTCCGACACCCTTGCCCGGCTTGATATAACGCTTCACACTGCTGTCAAATACCATTACTCCTACATTGTCACCTTTTTTAATTGCTACATCCGCAAGAAGAAATGATGCATTTATGGAATAATCCAATTTTTTAATATAGTTTATCTCAGAGTTCATTACTCTGCTCGAATCAATCATCACCATAATCTGCTGGTTTTTTTCTGGTTCATAGGTATTTATGATTAATTTGTTGGTTCTTGCGGTAGCCAACCAGTTTATTTTCCTGTAATCATCACCTTCATTATATTCCTTCAAGCTTTCAAACTCAGTACCCATTCCGTAACTCTTTACTTTTTTTATTCCTTGAATCATTTGATTCTTTTTTAATGCCGCAATGCCGTAATTGCTCAAATCCTTAAGATTTGGGTATACCTTGTACTTTTGCCCGAGATTATATTTTGCTTTTTTTTGGCATAGCCTTAAAACTCCCGTATATTTCAGATGAATTTTCCCGAAGTTATACTCCCCTCTCTTTTCAGGGATAACAACATATTTTCCTTCCGTTTCATAATGCGGTACTGCTCTAATCTTCATAATACCATCCTTGATTCTCATGAAGGGAGGTATCTCATCTACTGCTTCAATATCAACATAGTAGTTGCTGTTGTTTCTGATGCTTATTATAATATCGTTCCCGGTGCCCATGGACAGCTTATCATGGCATATTCTTTCCACCTCAAAATCCTTGTGCCCGGGTGTTATTCTGAAATCTATAATAAGAAGAACAATAAGTAACAAGTTATACAATATAAATATATAAAATTCAATTCCCAACAATGAACCTATCAATATTGGTATTGTTCCAACAATCACAAGTACAGTAAACATCTTGCTGAAAGGCATCTTCATACTCCTTTGGTAAGGATTGTCTGAAATATTGCTTCCACTTTTCACAGAGCCTATTTATATTAACCACGAAAATGAATCTACATAAAATCTTTATCGCATTCAATATAGCATCAAATAAGTCTTGCAGTAAAATAGTAGTGGAAGTTATATTTTCAAGCGTTCCTAAATATAATCTATACTATCTCGGTACTTCAATCTTCGAAAGAAGGCTTTTTATCACATCATCATTCTTCAGACCGTCAATTCCTGCCTCAGGCTTCAGTATAATCCTGTGTCGAAGCACAGGCAACGCTAAGTCCTTAATATCCTCCGGAATAACAAAATTCCTCCCTTGCATTGCTGCATAAGTTTTGGATGCAAGTAGCAGTGCAATTGAAGCCCTTGGACTTGCTCCAAGTATAAGATTCGGAGAGTTTCTGGTGGATTTCACTAAAGATGTAATATAATTTATAATCCCTTCGGTTACCTGTACCTTTTCAATTTCTTTTCTGCACCTCTTTATGTCTTCAAAATTACAGACGACATTAATTGTCTCACTTTCAAGCTCTTTTGAATTAAAGCCCGTGTTGTATTTCTGTAAAAGCATGTTCTCAAATTTCTGAGGGACATAATCAACCATAAGCTTCATAAAAAACCTGTCAATTTGTGCTTCAGGAAGAGGATAAGTACCCTCATATTCAACGGGATTCTGAGTTGCAAGCAACATAAAAGGTTCGTCCAATTTATAAGTTTGACCGTCTATTGAAATAGACCTCTCTTCCATTGCTTCAAGCAACGCTGCCTGCGTTTTAGGAGGTGTCCTGTTTATTTCATCGGCAAGAAATATATTTGTAAATAAAGGTCCCTTCTTTATATAGAATTCTCCATTTTTCTGGTCAAATACCTTTGTTCCTATTATATCCGCAGGCATCAGATCCGGTGTGAATTGCACCCTTTTAAAATCTGCCTTGACAGACATTGATATAACCTTCGATGCCAGTGTTTTGGCAATCCCCGGAACTCCTTCAATTAAGACATGTCCTCCTGTCAGTAACGCAATCACAATATGTTCAATAAACTCATACTGACCAATAACTATTTTTGAAACCTCTTCAATTATAGCCCTGGACTTTTCCTTGATAAATTGAACTTCCTCATTTCCAATCCCTGTTTCATTCATGTATTCATTCATTGTTTAATCCCCTTTCTGATCTTTTCCAACCGTCCAAACAACCCAATAAGTTTTTTTGAATCATTGTTTCCTTCTTCAATATATATGCTACAATCCCTCATAACCCCTTCTAAATCCATGCCTTTGAGCACATTATCCGTTTTTGCCGCTATAGCTATTTCATTTATGTCCGAATCATCATCTAGCCCCAAAAACTTTGCGACCTCCTTTTTGAAGCCATCTATATATGTCTCAAGAGCCAGACTTCCGGCTTTCGCTTTCATATACAAATTTGACAATGCAAACAGGTTTTCATTTTCCTTGCGTTTAATTATCTGGTACACTATAGCAGGCTTTCCAAATCTTCTCGACTTCATAAACATTAATACAAGAGCCCATAAAAGAATTTGTACAAGAATGAGTCTTCCCACCGGATTCAGTATATCCCAAAGGCTTGCACTCTCTGAGCCCAGTCCATGATAAAACTCATTAAATAAAACCTTTTTATGTGCTGCTTCATTTAGTGCATCAATAAATAAGACTCCCGGATCCAAATTCCTTATGCCTTCATTTGTGTAATACTCATACTCCTCCAGAAAAATTATCTTTCCTTTACCTACCTTAAAGAGCAAGTTTGCCCCATATTCGCCAAACTGCTCAGGAGTTTCTTGCACAAGCCCCTCCAAATATGATATTGAAGACTCTATAAAGACCATTGAATTTCCCTTTTCAAGCCATTTGATCAGATATTTGCGCTCAAGGGCATCATTAAACCTTTCACCATCAGGTGCAAAAACTACCATTGTAGCATTATCGGGCAAAAATCTCGCAGAACGTATGTATCTTCTTACGCTAAACCCCATTTTATCTGATAACAAATATAAAACCTTTGAACCGTTATCCTTCGCAGTATAGCTTGAATAACTTACTTCCTTTTCGAAATCGTCCTTTACATCAAAAGCAATTAATCCTACTATAAGGAGAGTCAGAATAATAACTGTATAAACAGTTATTGTTTTTATCCGTGCCTTATTTTCTGGCTTAAGCACCCTTTAACTCCTCCTTATCCCATTTATCGTATTTTACCAACCATATATCCAATTTTATCTTTTCAACCTTTCTGCAACCATACCAATACAAATTGAAATCATTGGTAAATTCAGTTATATCACTGAATATTTCAGGCTTGTACTGTCTAATTTCCATAAGATACTGCTTGTTTGTTTTGGACTTATTGATCTTAATTATATTAAGCCTGTTCAACTTGACAAGAAGTGCTATATAAAGGTATCTGAGTGCCTGGTTGTAGTCACCTGCATTCTGATATTCAATAACCTTCTGAAACAAGACATCAGGGTCTTTGATAGTGTTAATAAGAACCATGTCTTCATCATGCTTAATTTTTCTTGACCCTTTAAGGTTTTTTACAATCAAATATATTATTAGGACAATTATCCCCACCAATAATAAAACAGCTGCAATTTTTATCACAGATAACATACCCGGCGGCATTTTAGCATTTGATAATATATTCTCCATATTCTGAGAAACATTAAACCTTTCGAATAGTTCTTCAATATAATCCCTTAACCTTTCCCTCAATGATGAAAAGGCACTTTTTCCATTTGCCCCTTGTTCTGAGAACTCCTCTGAAGATAATATTTCCTGAAGTTTTTCCTTTACTTCCTCCTCATTCGAAGGAGATAATGTAGCCATTTTGATTAAATTATACATCATCCGTCTCTCCGTTTATTGAACTGAATTCCACATAGGGTTTACTTTCATCCTGTACGTTGAAATTTACTTTGCTCTGTTGTTCAAGACTCTGTTGTTCAAGCAGTTTGTTAACTTTGAATTCCAGATCCAAGCCTTCCTTTTTGATCCTTACACTTACATACAGAACTGTAAGGAAAACCATTATCAAAGGAATCAGAAAGGCACTTGCAACTTGTGAAGCAGTATATAGAAAAACAAAAAGCTTTTCATTTATTGCAACTGTCAAATAAGAAAGAGTTGAAAACAAGCTTCCTAAAACCATAAAAAGAATAACTCCAAACAGGCATGCCATTAACACATGCAATTTATTGCCTTTTGTCAGCTCAAAACTTCTTTTAAGACTGTCTGCAACAGACCTTTCCTCTATCACAATCGTATGTGCTCCAAGAATAAATCTGCTCATTACATACGCTATAAGAATAAACAACGCCAATAAGACTACTACACCAATAATAACAAGAATTATAACAGTCATTATTGTATTTTCCATCATACTGCCTGTACTAGCAATCGAACCAATAACAGTAACAGATAATGTCACAATAACTATAGCTATTATTATAACTGCAACAATATATGCCGCATAAAATATAAGTACGAACAAAACAGCATTTCCCATCATTCTTGGAAGATATCTGAAACTACTTTTTATAAGCTTGATAATTTCTTTAAAGCTATACTCTGCTTTTCGACCTTTTTTTATATAATCATATGAGATTTTAACTACTGCAACATTGAATACAAGCTCAATGGTTATCTTATAACCGTATTGCAGTAAAGACATCAATTGAACAATAATACCACTCAAAGGATTAGCATATGGATAGTTCGAATTTAAAAGAATATCTTCTCCGCTAATGGCAGACATAAAATAATCTGTCAAATATGAAATCTGTTCTCCTGTAAATCTTCCTACAATCAACGAATAAAGAAGTGTCCAAGGAAGATAAAGAATAAGCACAAGCATTGACAAACTTTTAAAATTGGACCTGAATACTTCAATAGTATAGTCAAGAACATCGCCAATGCCCATAGATTTTTGCTCAAATGTTTTTCGATTCATATTGAACCCCACTTTAATTATTATATAAAAAAACTCCAGATTTATTGAAGCTATAATGCACAACATATAATGGTATACCATACTAAAATACCATAATACGAAAACAAATTCAATAGAACCATTTTTGAAGGACAAAGTTTTTGGCAGGGTATTATACAAAAAAGACCTTTAACAAATCAACCGATATTTCCGGTTCATTTACTAAAGTATCCTTTTTAAATATGCTTTTTTTAAATCTTCCTTTTTTAATATGTCTTTCTTTTAATTCTTATCTTCCTAGAGTAAACCAGCTAGTGACCATTTTTGAAAACAACTTCAAAAAAGATGCTTTCTCAATATCCCTGTCACAAACCAAATCCGCTTTTGCGATTTCCTTCTCATCAACACTGTAAATTACCTCACCTATTTTCTGACCTGACTTTATAGGGGCTGTAATTAATTCTATGACTTTGACTTCTTTATTTACTTTTCCCTTTTCTCCTTTTGATAGAAGAAGATTGACATCATTTGCAAAAATTGCATTTGCATTTTTTATTATGCCCTTTTTAACCTCAATGTCGACTACTTCTTCCCCTTTTTTATTCACCTGTACCGATTCAAAGTTGGCAAAACCATAATCAATAAGTTTTCTTGTCTCTGCAAATCTTGTATTTGTATCTGGCTCCCCTAAAACGACTGAAATAAGCCTCATGCCATTTTTCTTCGCTGTGGCAGAAAGACAAAAACCTGCCGCATTTGTAAATCCTGTCTTCAGTCCGTCAACCACTCCACTGTAAAATTTCACAAGTCTATTTGTATTAACCAGTTCAAATTCACCGTCTCTGAATGAATCCATCCAGATTGATGTAAACTCCAGTATCTTAGGGTGATTTATAACAAGTTCCCTTGACATCAAAGCTATATCATACGCCGTACTGTAGTGTCCTTGATCTGTCAATCCGGTACAATCAAGAAATTTCGTGTTATTCATCTCCAGCTCTTTTGCTTTGTCATTCATCATAGCAACAAATGCATCTTCACTTCCTGCAACTATTTCCGCCAAAGCTACCGTTACATCGTTTGATGAATGAAGAGCTACTGCTTTCAACGCCTCTTTTACAGAGAACTGTTCACCAGGCTCAATATATGCCTGTGAGCCTCCCATTCCGGCAGCATAATCGGATGTTATCACCATATCTTCCATACTTACTTTTCCTGTATCAATTGCCTCCATAATCAAAAGCATTGACATAACCTTTGTTACACTGGCAATAGGCAATTCATCATGACTGTTGTTTTCAAACAGAATCTGACCTGTAGCAGCATCCATTAGTGTAAAGGATTTTGCCTTCAACTCAAATATATTGGTATTTGATATTATTTTTGCAACTGCCTGGGCATCAAACTCATGCTCCTTTGTTAGTTTGGGAGCTGCAAAAGCAGACATTGTAAGAATATTCAACAATAATACAGTTATAACAAAACAACTTGCTAAAACTTTTTTATACACTTATAGCCCCTCCAAGAATTCTATATGTATTAGTAGATTTTTATGCACAAACTTATCCTTATATACTACTTTTACACATAAAATTTTGACAAGGACTCCAAATCCAACTTCGTACTTGTTTATTACTTAAATACTCAACTTTCCCACAGTATTAAAGGTCTTTTATCGGGAGTAGCTTCAGATATTTTTATACTATTCTTCAGAACTTCCAAGGCATTTGGTATTTTGTTATCTTTATTGGTATATAAGGTTGCAATTACATCCCCCTTGCTTACTTTCATGCCCGTCTTACTTTCAAGCACAATCCCGGCAGTGTGATCAATAATACTATCTTTGGTTTCTCTCCCTGCACCAAGTATCATTGATGAAATTCCGAGCATATCCGTTTTAATGTTTTCAATAAATCCATCCCGATCTGCCTTAAATTCATATTTTACCAAAGCGTTTCCGAACAGATTGTAGTCATAAATAACCTCAGGGTCTCCATACTGCCTTTCTATCATTTTCTCAAGCTTTATAAGAGCGCTTCCGTCCTTAACCGCATTCCTTACTCTTTTCCTGCACTCCTCCATATCTCCTACTTCGGCAAGAAATAGCATTTTTGCCGCTATTTCAAAGGAAACCTCTTCTAAGTCCTTTGGTCCGTTTCCTTTAAGGGTTTCAACAGCTTCGATTATTTCAAGCGAATTTCCTATAGCATTGCCTAAAGGAATATCCATATCTGTTATAATCGCAGAAGTCTTCCTTCCCACATTTTCACCGATTTTAACCATTGTCTTTGCAAGCAGGATAGAGTCATCAAGAGTTTTCATAAATGCACCACTGCCTGTTTTTACATCGAGGACAATTCTATCTGCACCGCACGCTATTTTTTTGCTCATAACACTGCTTGCTATAAGTGAAACGTTATTTACTGTGGCAGTTACATCTCTTAATGCATATATTTTTTTATCAGCGGGCGCAAGATTACCCGTCTGTCCTGCAATAGAAATTCCTACTGCTCTCACATTTGCTATGAATTCCGCTTTTGATATTGAAGTTTTAAACCCCGGTATGGATTCAAGCTTGTCTATTGTTCCACCAGTATGGCCAAGTCCCCTTCCCGACATTTTAGCAACTGGCACACCGCAGGCGGCTGTAATAGGTCCGAGAATCATTGTTGTTTTGTCACCGACTCCTCCGGTGCTGTGTTTATCAACCTTGATACCTTCTATCTCAGAAAGATCTATCATATCACCTGATTTTGCCATCAAATCCGTAAGTTCTGCTGTTTCCTTCTCATTTAGACCGTTCAGAAACATTGCCATAATTAGGGCAGAAGCCTGATAATCAGGTATGCTACCGTCGCAGTAGCCTTTAATAAAAAAGCTTAATTCTTCATAATCAAGTTTTTTTCCGTCTCTTTTCCTCTCAATGACATCATACATTCTCATTAATATACCCCACCTTTTTCTTTATTGCCTTTAACTATAATATTGATTTCAAGAAGCTCTTTCCGCTTAATCCCTCACTTATACCTAAATACTCCGTAATAGTCTTTGCAATGTCCGAAAAAGACTCTCTGGTACCAAGGTTTACATTATTTTTTAGATTTTTACCGTATACAATTAAGGGAACGTACTCCCTTGAGTGGTCTGTGCTTTCAGTTAAAGGGTCACATCCGTGATCAGCAGTTATTATAAGCATATCCTCTTCTTTGAGTAAACTTATTATATCCGGAATTCTAGCGTCAAATTCCATTAAAGACTTCGCATACCCTTTAATATCGTTTCTGTGACCATATAACATGTCAAAGTCAACTAAGTTTGTAAAAACGATGCCGCTAAATTCTTTTTTCATATATTCCAATGTCTTGTCAACACCGTCCATATTGTTATGGGTGTGAACTGAATTAGTTATACCTCTTTTATTAAAAATATCCTCAATCTTTCCTACTGCATTAACGCTAAGTCCGCTTTCTTCTACATAATCCAGCAAGGTTTTCCCTATCGGGTCAAGAGAAAAATCATGTCTTCTATCCGTTCTTTTATAATCTCCCGACTTTCCTATAAAAGGCCTTGCAATAACCCTTCCTACTGCATGCTCTCCAGTTAGTATACTTCGTGCAACCCTGCACATTTCATACAGTTTCTCAACAGGCACTACATTTTCATGTGTAGCTATTTGAAACACACTGTCAGCTGATGTATAAACAATTGGATAGCCTGTCTTTACATGCTTATCACCTAACGTCTTTATAATTTCAGTGCCTGATGCTGCTATGTTCCCGAGGGTCTTTGTATTTATGGACTTCTCAAACTTTTCAATTATATCTGGCGGGAATCCATAAGGGTAAACAGGAAACGGCTTGTCCAAAACTATACCCGCTATCTCCCAGTGACCTGTTGTTGTATCTTTTCCTGCAGATTTTTCTGCCATTTTGCCAAAACAGGCATGAGGCTTATTTACAGGTGATATCCCCACTATACCGTCTATATTGCCAAGACCTAACATTTCAAGATTTGGAAGAGAGAAACCTTCTGCATTTGATGCAATACTACCTAGAGTATTACTGCCCGTATCCCCATATTTTTCAGCGTCAGGAAGTTCACCTATGCCAACGCTGTCCATTACAATTATTATTGATCTTTTCATATGCATAAATCTCCTTAGTAACTCAACTTTGCCACTTATAGTACTTTGAGACTCTGGTTGCTCACAAGTTAATGGCAAAAGGTTTACTTTTTTACCGCGGTGAGCAATGCTACGTTAGCTGCAAAGAACCCATAAATACTGTAGAAAACTTGAGTTAGTAATGTAATGCTGAAAATATAACTTCCACCACTATTCAAGTCATTTCTTAACGAAAAAGCAAGATATCCCCACCTTGCTTTTTACCTTACTTTTCCATGTAAAAAACTTTATACCATTCATTATAGTATCATATATTAATGTACATATGTTGCAATATCCAAAATCAATGCAAAATGTTTATTGCAACATACATATATTGAACGCAATAAAGATTTTACATCGCGCTTCAATTTCCTTAGGAAAGGTGAAATATAACTTACACTATTATTTTCACTTAGCGCTTATTTGAAGCCAAATAGTGACATGAAAAAAGTGAAAGTAAATTTCACTCATTCCCCTAATACAAAATCACGAAAATTAGATTTTTTAATGTAGAATCATTTTCGTGATTTATATAAGTATACATATTCAAAAAAATTCTATGCTCTGGGGTGTGTCTTTTTATACACTTCCTTTATCCTGTTTTTTGCTATCTGTGCATAAACTTGTGTTGATGATATATCGGAATGTCCGAGCATTTCTTGTATAGACCTCAAATCAGCTCCATTTTCTAGAAGATGCGCTGCAAACGAATGTCTTAAAGTATGAGGCGTTATATCCTTGCTTATTTTAGCCTGATTCTTATATAACTTTATTATCTTCCAAAATCCCTGCCTTGTCAGCCTTTTTCCGTTAACATTTACAAATAGTGCTTCTTCGTCACTTTTCTGTATCAACAGATCTCTCGACTTTTTAAGATATTCAGTAAGTGCATTTATAGATAAGGAACCTATAGGTATTGTCCTTTCTCTTGTACCCTTATTACAACTTATGTATCCCAAATCAAGATTTATATCAGGTACATTCAGACAAATCAATTCTGATACCCTTATGCCGGTAGCATATAGAAGCTCAAGCATAGCTTTGTCTCTAAATCCTTTCAGGTCATCACATTTAGGTTGATCCAAAAGAAGCTCTACTTCCTTTGTTGATAAGATCTGTGGCAACTTCTTCTCTACTTTCGGAGATTCCAGCTCTTCTGTAGGATCCTGACTTATAATTCCATTCTTTGTAAGGTATTGATAGAAAGACCTTATCGATGCCAAATTCCTTGAAATCGTAGATGTTGCCCTTCCTTTCTTTTGTAAATTCAAGAGGTACGCAATTACTGTAGTTTTGCTTGTATTGACTACGCTTTGAATTTTCATTTCTTTTAGATATGTAATGTACTGTTCAATGTCCCTCCTGTATGATTGTAAAGTATTCAGAGACAATCTCTTGTCATTTTCCAAAAAATCAAGAAACTTCTGTACCAATTCTTCCATTATTTACTCTACTCCTTCTTAATAAAAAATAATTTTGTAATATAATTTTAAAAAATTAACTTATATTATCAAATCAACTTTATTTGTTGACTTTTCTGTTAATTCCCAATCTGCTTGCAAATTGGACTAATATTGAATGCGATAAAGATTTTACATCGCACTTCAATATTACAACATCACGAAAATTAGTTTTTTCAATATAGAATCATTATCGTGATAATACAAATACAATTATCATGTTCAATCTCTCATATTATATAAAAATTTCTAGCTATAGTGCAATAATCTTCCATGCTAAGTGTAATAGTTTGTTAGTTTGTATAAAAATGCTAGGGCTTTTTTGTGCATATGCAACAAAAAAAATTAATTATTTATTTCCATACTTTACATATTTCTTATTATCGACACTTTTATATATGTCTATACATGAATTATATATTTCCTGTCTCTGATACACATCGGCA
>LSQX01353922.1_pt1 | contig 15938 bp, 13 predicted proteins | sample 654561 | NCBI WGS metagenome assembly LSQX01 (sample SAMN04489861, study PRJNA283612) | anaerobic digester metagenome | isolation source: 4 biogas reactors fed with cattle manure at either 37C or 55C with and... | place: Denmark: Kongens Lyngby | collected 2014 | reverse complement strand
CCATAGAAAACCATGTAACTGGCAGACCGGGAATGACACTACTTGAACAGATAGTATTTATTGCAGACTACACCGAGGTAAACAGACGCGGAGTGGTATTTGACAAGATTAGGAATGAATTGGACAAGGGACTTGTTAATGGTATAATAGCTGCATGCGATAATACAATTAAGTACCTCTTGGACAAGAATGTACTTATTCGCATAGAAACGATACTGACAAGGAACTATTATCTTACGGAGATAAAGAAAAATGGTGAAAGGGAAGTGAATTGATGGATTCAAAACAACTGGCTGAAAAAATAAAGGACGTTCTTGACAACCGCAAGGGCAAGGAGATAGTTGTCATAGACACATCGGGAAAGACTGTCATGACTGACTATTTTATCATAGCAAGCGGTACGTCAACGACACATCTGAAAGGACTTGCGGATGAGGTAATCTTCAAACTAAGAGAAGAAGGAAGAGACTGCTCCCATATAGAAGGTTATGACAGTGCAAGATGGATATTGCTTGACTATCTTGATGTTGTTGTACACCTGTTTCTTGAGGAGGACAGGGAATACTACAATCTGGAGCGTTTGTGGAGAGACGGAGCAAGACCTTCGAATCAGGCATAAACAGAGACTAGAACTGAAACACATATCCAAGTGAACCGGTGTTCAGTGGCAGACCAGGTGGAGGCCTTTGGCAAGTTGTGAGTGCCAAGTCTTATGATGTCTGCTTTGACATGCGGATATTGGCATTTCATGATTGATATAGATGGAGGAAAAACAATTAAATGACGAAACTAAAACTGGCAGTATTTGATTTTGACGGAGTACTGGTTGATTCTGCAAAAGATATTGCAAGAAGTGTAAAAGCAACACAGAAGAAGTTCAATTACAAAGTAATGGATGAAGATGAAATAATAACATACGTTGGATTTGGAGCAAAATATCTCATAGACAAGACTCTTCCCGGTTCAACGGAAAAAGAACTGGAATGGTACATGAACTATTATTACGAACACGCTGTTGTTGATACCACCCTTTACCCGGGGGTAAGAAAATTTTTACAACACATATGGGACAAAGGCGGCGCAATGTGTGTTCTTTCCAACAAGCCCGAGCCTCTGGTGAAGAAAATACTAAAAATACTGGAAGTAGACCATTATTTCAACACTGTGTTGGGACCTGAATCCCTTAACAGGATGAAGCCGGATCCTGAAGGTATCATCATCTGCATGGAAAGGAATAATGCAACAAGCAGTGAAACCATCATGATAGGTGATACATACACCGATATACGTACAGGAAAGGCGTGCGGCGCTCATACTTGTGGAGTGTTGTATGGTATAGGCGACAGGGAAAAGCTGCTTGAGGAAAAAGCAGATATTTATGTAAATGATCTGAACGACATCCTGAAGGAATTTGATTTTTAATAATTGACTTTCAGTTTAATACATGAAAGAAAGTATAGAAATACTCCCCCAACGTATGTCAGCAATGGATTCAGCCATCTGGGGCTGAAATTCGTTACAACGGAACCTGACAAGAAAATGATGACGAACAAGGCCAAAGGAATCAGGGACAATGCCTCGTAGTTTATGAGTTCCTTGCCTTTGGCGAGTTTGCCGGTCAGCTTGACCACAACAAAAACAAGAGTACCGCCTATAACAAAGGAGAGCACATATGTAGTAAAAACCAGCATGTCGTCGTATATTACAGGTCTGGGTGTGAGAGTGTTGAATTGTAGTTTTCCCAAAAGTGATTCCGAAAATGAGGTAAATCTATTATTTGCAAAAAAACTCAAGCATAACAAGTCTAATATTTCAATGAGAGCCAGAATTAAAAAATGCATAAATTTCCTGTTTTTCTTAACAAAGTTCAAAATCCCTTTAAAATCCAAAAGTGTTCACTCCTGATTAGTTTTAGCGTAATATATACTGACTTTAATATTATACTATAGGTGAAATGCTTTTTGAAGCTTATTTATTCAAGGATATAACAAATTTTTAATATTGTATTTTAAGCCTGCTTGGTTTATAATACAAAGAAACATTTATTCGAAAGGGTTGAGTGTTTTGAAACAACACATAATAAAAGCAAAACCGGTTGACAACTTTAAGCAATTAATAAATCAGAGCGTAAAGCTTTTTGGAGACAAAGAAGCCTTCATAGTAAAGATGAAAAATGGAGACGCACCTGAATACAGGCATATAACATACATAGAGTTCAAAAAAGAAATTGACAGCCTGGGTACTGCCCTGGCAAATCTTGGACTTGTGGATGTACCAATTGCCTTGATAGGAGAGAACAGATATGAGTGGTGTCTTGGTTATCTGACAGCAACCTGCGGTGGAAATGTCGTTGTTCCAATAGATAAAGAGCTCAAAGCTGATGAAATTGCAAACCTGATAAGCAGATCCGAGGCAAAAGCCATAATCTTTTCTGGAAAGATATCAAAAGTTATTGAGGATTTTGCAAAACAGTCGGATGTTGTGGAATATCTCATATGCATGGATGATATGGAATTTGATGTTGAAGGCAAAAAATGCCACACCATATCACATCTGATTCAGGAAGGACAGAAGCTTCTGGCTGAAGGTGACACCAGATACGTGGATGTGGAAATTGACAGTGACAAAATGAGTGTTCTTTTGTTCACATCGGGAACAACAGGTATACCAAAAGGTGTAATGCTTTCTCAAAAGAACATATGCTTCAACATAGAATCGGTTACACAGTGTCTTGAATATGACTACAGGGATTCGGTTCTTTCCATACTGCCACTGCATCATACATACGAATGTACCTGCGGATTCCTTGTAATGATGTATAACGGATGCCGCATGGCTTTCTGTGAGGGAATAAGATATATAGCGAAGAACATTAATGAGTACAAACCCAGCATAATAATGCTTGTGCCACTTATTCTTGAAGGCGTACATGCAAAGATATTAAAGAAGGCCAAAGAGAAAAAGATAAAGTACGTGGCTTTCAGATCTCTTTTATTCATATCGGGAGTCTTGTACAGTCTGGGTATAGATGTGAGGAAAAAGCTATTCAAGACAGTGCATGAATCTCTTGGAGGAAATTTGAGACTTGTAATTGCAGGAGCTGCTGCAATGAGTCCGAAGATATCCAACGATATTCAGCGCATGGGCATAAACGTGCGTCAGGGCTATGGTCTTACTGAATGTTCGCCAATAGTTTGTGTCAACAGGGAGACGGATGTAAACAATGCTTCTGTTGGTCCGGCTATGCCTGGCGTTGAAATCAAGATAAACAATCCTAACGAGGACGGCATAGGCGAGATACTTGTAAAAGGAAAGAATGTAATGCTTGGATATTACAGGGATCCTGAAGCAACAGCAGATGTTCTGAGGGATGGATGGTTCTACACAGGTGACCTTGGAAGAATAGACAAAAAAGGTAGACTGTACATATGCGGACGTATAAAGAACGTCATTGTTACCAAGACAGGAAAGAACATTTATCCTGAAGAGCTTGAGGAGAAAATTAAAAACATATCTTATGTCCTTGAGAGCATAGTTTGGGGATATGACAACAAGGACGACGGTGATACCGAAGTCCATGCAACCGTGGTTCCAAATTACGAAGCCATCAAGGAAGCAGGTTTTGACGATTCCAACCCCGAGGTTGTCAAGAATCTCATCTGGAACGAAATCAAAAAGGTTAACAAGACCGTACCTGTATACAAGGCTATCAAGGAAATACACATAAGGGAAGAGGAATTTGAAAAGACAACAACAAGAAAGATTAAGAGATACGTTGAGAAATTTGAGAAGTTTATTAAAAGCGACAAAGGAAATGTAGGATAAGAAAAAAGCTGCAGATTAATCTGCAGCTTTTTTATGTAAAACCTTACTGAGGCTCAATAAGGCCGTAATCTCCGTCTTTTCTTTTGTAAACTGTGGATATCTTGTCGGTTTCTCTATTCAAGAAAGTATAGAATGTATGCCCAAGCAAGTTCATGTTCATAATGGCTTCCTGAACCGAAATGGGCTTCATTTCATAACTTTTAACCCTTACAACTTCGTAATTTGCAGGCTCGGCATCCTCGTCAGTGGCAGTAGCCTCACCCTTAAATTCCGGAACCTGATTCTTTACACGTGAAAGCTTTGTCTTTACCTTTACTATCTGACGTTCCATAATATCCATTGCCTTGTCCAGAGCGGCAATAGAGCTTAACTTGTCATATGTTTCCGCTCTCAAAGTGTACCCCATGTAATTCAATGTCAACTCAACCTTGTATTGGAGTTTCTTGTCGACAACTTTAACATGGAAAGTCAATTCCTCGTCAGATACGTTTGAAAGAATTCTGTTGAACCTGAGGTTGATTTTGTTCTCCATGGTTTCAATGCCGTGTTCAGTAATCTTTGATTCTTTTGTGTTAAACTTGATGTTCATAATAGGTTCCTCCTTCTAAAGCAATAATGCAAGATTATGCCCAACTAACTTTTTTTTTTAGCTGGATTATTCTACAAGCTATACATCACTCCCTATCCTAAAGTTTATTTATATTATACACAAAATATTTACATTAATCAAGAAAAAATATGTTCACCCGGTATTTGATGATTTTCTGCCTGTATACTATTGAATCCGAGGTTATCATGGATTTTGAATTCCTTGTTTTCAGCTTGTAAAACATGGACATTTTTGATATTATAATCAGGTAAAACTATTTAAACGGGAGCTGATATGGTGACGGAATTTAAGAGAATCAAGATGAAAACTCCATTGGTTGAGATGGATGGAGACGAGATGACCAGAGTTATATGGAAAAAGATAAAGGATGTCCTATTAACTCCATATGTTGACTTGAAAACGGATTACTATGATTTAAGTATAGAAAACAGGGATAAGACCGAGGATCAGGTCACAATTGATGCTGCAAATGCCACGAAGAAACATGGTGTTGCGGTTAAATGTGCAACCATCACAGCAAACGCCCAAAGGGTTGAAGAGTTCAAACTCAAAAAAATGTGGAAGAGCCCGAATGCGACGATAAGGGCGATACTGGACGGAACCGTATTTAGAGCGCCAATACTGGTGGACGGAATAAGTCCTTTGGTACGAGGGTGGAAAAAGCCGATAGTAATTGCCCGTCATGCATATGGCGATGTATACGGAGGCGTTGAAACCTATGTGGAAAAGGGAAGCAAGGCTGTTCTGCAGATAACCGATAAAAACGGCAACACCAAGTATATAGATGTTCATGATTTTGAAGATTCCAACGGAATTGTGCAAAGCATCCACAATACGGACAGTTCCATTGAAAGTTTTGCTATTTCCTGCTTTGAGTATGCCTTGGACAATAAAATGGATTTGTGGTTTTCATCCAAGGATACAATATCAAAAACTTATGATCACAGATTTAAAGACATATTTAATGACATATATGAGAAAAGATACAAGGATAAGTTCGAGGAAGCAGGCATAGAATATTTCTACACCCTTATAGATGATGCAATAGCCAGGGTAATGAAATCCGAAGGTGGATTTGTATGGGCATGCAAAAACTATGATGGAGACGTTTTCTCCGACATGCTGGCAACAGCATTTGGAAGCCTGGCAATGATGACATCTGTGCTGGTGTCGCCCCATGGCTACTACGAGTACGAGGCGGCTCACGGAACTGTAACAAGACACTATCACAGGTACCTGCAGGGTGAAAAAACCTCAACAAACCCCATTGCAACAATATTTGCATGGACCGGTGCCCTTTACAAGAGGGGAGAACTCGACGGACTTGAAGAACTAAAAGCCTTTGCAAGCAAGCTGGAAGAGGCAGTTTTAAGTACGGTAGGACAGGGGTACATGACCGGAGACCTTGTTTCAATATCCGAACTGCCGCAGAAGATCAGACTTGACTTGGATGAATTTTTGAATAAAGTCAAAGAGAACCTAGAGGAGATGTTATGATAAGATTTGACACATCCCATGCACTGCAGTTTGTTAAGCACGGAGAGATAGAAAACCAAAAGGAAATGGTTTTGGCTGCACACAATGCGCTTCATGAGAAGACGGGTGCGGGAAGCGAATTTACAGGATGGGTTGACCTTCCTGTAAATTATGATAAAGTAGAGTTTGAAAGAATTAAAAAGTGCAGTAATAAAATCAGGGAAGATTCCGATGTATTAATTGTAGTCGGAATAGGTGGTTCGTATCTTGGAGCAAGAGCTGCCATCGAGATGCTTACAGGCTCTTTTTACAACATGCAGAGAATGAAGGATAAAAAGGGACCCATGGTTCTGTTTGCCGGAAACAGCATAAGTTCCACATATATGCATGAACTTATGGAGCTGGTTGAGGAATATAATGTTTCGATTAATGTAATATCAAAATCCGGAACAACTACAGAGCCTGCAATTGCCTTTAGAATTCTGAAGGACCATATGGAAAAGAAGTATGGCAGGGAAGAAGCTGCAAGGAGAATTTATGCAACCACTGACAAGCATAAAGGTGCCTTGAGAACTCTTTCAGAGAAGGAAGGATACGAAACCTTTGTAATCCCCGATGACATAGGCGGCAGATATTCTGTTTTGACAGCGGTAGGGCTTTTGCCCATTGCCGTTGCCGGAATTGATATAGACAAGATTATGGAAGGTGCAAAAGATGCGTATCTGGCATACCGGAATCCTGACCTTGACAATAATCCTTGCTACCAGTATGCCGCATTTAGAAATGCACTTTACAAAAAAGGCAAGGTTATAGAATTGATGGTGAATTACGAGCCATCTTTCCACTATTTCACTGAATGGTGGAAGCAGTTATATGGGGAGAGTGAAGGTAAAGACCATAAAGGAATTTTCCCTGCAGGCGCAGATTTCAGTACGGACCTGCATTCGCTTGGCCAGTATATTCAGGATGGATTGAGGGTATTGTTCGAAACCGTACTCCTGGTTGACAAGCCTAGACATTCATATATGATAGGGCATGATTCCGAGGATTTGGACGGCCTCAACTATATTTCAGGAATGGATATGGATGAGGTAAACAGGTATGCCGCATTAGGAACAATACTTGCCCACAAGGACGGCGGGGTGCCAAATCTGGTTGTCTCCGTACAAGAGATGAATGAATACAGCTTTGGCTGGCTTGTATACTTCTTTGAAAAGGCGTGTGGCATAAGTGGATACCTTTTGGGTGTGAATCCTTTCGACCAACCCGGCGTAGAAGCTTACAAAAAGAACATGTTTGCTCTGTTAGGAAAACCAGGCTATGAAGAACTGGGTAAGGAGCTTAAGAATAAACTTAACTGATTTGGAGAGTGAAAAAAGTGGAAGTTGCAAAGAAGGATTTAAAAAACATTGATACTGCCCAAGCCTCAAACTCATACGAGGTAATTGAAAGAATTATTGAGAACATTGAGACGTGCATCATCGGCAAGAAGGAAGTTGTCAAACTCGCACTTATAACCTTGATAAGCAAGGGCCATCTTTTGATTGAAGACGTGCCTGGTGTTGGCAAGACAAGCCTCATATCTTCCCTTGCATCCAGCATAAATGCGACATTCAAACGCATATCCTTCACGCCGGATGTACTGCCGTCCGACATAACAGGTTTTTCAGTGTACAACAGAAAGACCGGAGAGTTTGAATTCAGGCCAGGGGCGGTTGACTGCAACTTCCTTTTGGCGGATGAAATTAACAGAACATCGCCAAAGACCCAATCAAGCCTTCTGGAAGCGATGCAGGAAGGAAGCGTTTCAATAGAAGGTGTTACGTATAAAATAGAGCAGCCTTTCATGGTAATGGCAACCCAGAACCCCATAGAACATTTGGGAACCTATCCGCTCCCAGAAGCTCAGCTGGACAGGTTCTTTATGAAAATACAAATGGGATACCCTTCAAACCAGGATGAAGCGTACATAGTAAAACAGCAGATGAATTCCCATTCAATAAAAGAACTCAAGCCTGTTGCCACAAAGCAGGACATCCTGAGAATACAGCAAGAAGTGAGCAATGTACATATAGAGGACAGTCTGGCCGCATACATAGTTGGAGTAGCCAATGAAACAAGAAACAACCAGGATATTTTGCTTGGTGTAAGCCCCAGAGGAAGCATTGCACTAGGACGTGCTTCCCAGGCTTTTGCCTATATGGCAGGAAGGAATTATGTGCTGCCTGAAGATGTAAAGAGCGCTGCCATTCCGGTTCTTTGCCATAGGATCATTCTAAACAAGGAGGCAAAAATAAGGCGCGTGCAGCCTGAGGAAGTAATAGAATCAATTCTTAGCAAAGTAAACATAGGGATGTAGGCATATGACAATTTCATTGAAGGAAATCTGGCGCTATCGGAGAAAGGACAGGAAACGGGCATATACAAAAACTGCCCGCTTCCTCATTATTGTTTTCAGGATACTGTACTCCGCACTGCTGATAGTCAGCTTGTTTATAGGCAACCTATACATTAATCTGCTGGCAGTATGTATCGGATTGATATTAATATTGTCCGATATCAAGCTGTTTGTCGCCCGGTTCGCAGTAAGGGTCAAGGAGCTTAAAAACAGAAACTTCAAGGCGATGAAAGGCAGCAGGGTGACAATAAAGACGGAAATAGACAATTTCTTTTTGTTTACATATCCAGTGTGCAAAATGTTCATAGATATCGATGAAGGCATAGTTCTTCCCAAGGAATATGACAAGATTCTTGTATTCGGACTCAAATCGTTTTCCCACAACATATTCAAATATGCACTGCACTGCCCATACAGAGGCCAGTATACTGTTGGCGCTGATACAATACATGTATGGGATGATTTGGGCATTCGCTACAGACGAAAAAGGTTCAATGGCAAAATCACGCTGACAGTGTATCCGGAAATATTCCTTCTTAGGGATTTTGATGATGTAAAGCGAAAAGAGGAAGAGCAGCTGGGGCTGATGGCAAGGGATGCCACTGATTATTCCGATTCCATGGAAATAAAGGAGTATCAGGAGCAGGACAGCATGCGTACCATACATTGGAAAGCGACATCCAGGCTGAACAAGCTGATGAGCAAAAAGTACTATGCTACCCAAAGCAGCAGGTTCTGCATATTCTTTGACAATTCGCTTCCTTTGTTAAAGAGCCAGAGCGCATCAAGATTCGAACTAATTGACAAATTATCGGAAGCATGTGTCAGTGTCTGCAGCTTTTTTGTAGGACTGCGCATTCCATACAATTTTATGTATGCACAGGGCGATGAAGTGGAGGTTGCATTCTGCGACAACGAAACTGATTTTGACGGTGTATACTATCTTTTGGCATCACTGCCGTTTAATGCGGACAATATAGAAAGCCATTCCTCTTTGTCGGAGTTTGTAGCAAGAGCCGACAACATACGTTCCGTAGTTTACATATTTACTGCAAACATAACTGAAAGACTTCTGTACTCAATCAAGGAGCTTAACCACTTTGGCTTCAAGGTGGCCATGGTATACGTTGCAGACGACGGGTTGGATCTTGTAATGGCAGAGAAGGCAAAAGAATTGTGCCACAAGTTTATGACAATCAATGTTAAAGATGACACGCAGGAAAGTTTGGAGGCGTTTTGATTTATGAAAGGCAGGCTTAAGAGAAGTCTGGAGCTGAAAGAGTCTCCGACAGATGTAATTTTGAAATGTTTGATTCAAACCTTTGTTGCCATCGTGGTGCTTCTTCCCATAATGAACACACTGGCAAGACCTTTATTTGTTTTAGAGGTGTTGATTTATACATTCCTTTTTACAGGAATCCTGCTTATGTATACATACAACAAGTCTTTCAGATTTGTAATATATATTTTTGCGGTTGTGTTGTTCATCCTGTTCATACTGTTTCTTTTTTCAAACAGAGACTTGTCACCGTCCGTGCTGATTTACAAGATGAGCAACAGCAGGATACCTTCATATGTTGTCGTTTTTGGAATTACCTGCTTCTTGTACAGTTTTATTGTAATATACACAAGCTTTTTGATGTGTTTTCTGTTCCTGGCGGGAATAGTAACGGGTGTAATAATTGCAGGATACGGTTTTCCTGTTGGAAATTTTATTGTCCTTCTGGTGGCGCTGTACGCAATTTACATGCTTGAAAGAAATTCATCCCTTTACCTGAGTGCCAGTGAGTTAAACAGGCAGATGATAATAACGCCGCCCAAGATGACATTCAACATGTTTCTGTCATATATACTCATATATGTGCTTTTGACTGTCACCAACATAGGGGCAGGACCACTGCTTGGCAGCTATTCAGACCGCTTGTTAAACTCCCTGGAGATGAGATTCAACAGTTGGTTTGGAAAGCCTTCTGATATCACAAGTGAACTTGGAGAGATCTTCAATCTGTCTTCCATGGGCTTTGGAAACTCCGGTGAACTGGGTGGAGATGTTAAAGTAAACAATGCCAAAATGCTGACAGTTTACAGCGACCACTCCGGGATATATTTGGGAGGAGTGGCCTACGAGGACTACAACGGAAGAAAATGGAGCAGCTATCAATCATATAACCGTATAGATCTGTTGTCCAGCATGATCGAGATTCGCATGCCTGAGATGGAAAGGGTTTTTGGAGTAAACACATATTTGGAAATACATGAACAAAGAGAAAACTACAAGACAATAACTGTGTTGGTTAGACATGAAAGACCATTAAGAGCCAGAAACTTTTTTACAATGTCCAAAACCTATCAGCTCGATTTTTCCATGTCAAGAGTAGATGGATATTTCAACAGTGTCGCATGGCAGAATGAGATTAGAGATGTACTCTTTGACGGGCATGAAAAGCTGAGATACAATTTCGCAATTCCTGAACACGGCGCATATTTTGTTCAAGCGTATGTCTATAACAAAACTTCGCCGCATTACAATAAAATTATGAATCTTGCAACGCAGGGATACTTTGAAGGACCCTGGATTGGGCGTCCTGTATACCTTGACTATGAAAGCGTTACTTCCAGATTTCCGGCTGATATTACTACTGACATTTTCAGCCTGTCCAACAGAAGCAAGGCTTTCTACAAGAAATATTTGCAATTGCCGTCCACTCTGCCTGAAAGGGTGCGAACCCTGGCACAAGAATTGACAAAGGATGCAAAGACGGATTACGAGAAGGCTAAGGTAATCGAACAGTATTTGAAAAACAACTACACATATACCCTGACCCCTGGTGATGTGCCCAAAGGGTATGATTTTGTTGACTATTTCCTGTTCGAGTCAAAGGAAGGCTATTGTACATACTATGCTACTGCAATGACCATCCTGTTAAGATGTGTGGGTGTACCTGCAAGGTACGTTGAGGGATTTTTAGTAACTGAGGAAAACTATCAGGGTGGAGGCAGGTTCGACGTGCTTGGTTCCAATGCACATGCATGGCCTGAGGTGTATCTTGAAGGAATAGGATTTGTGGAGTTTGAACCCACTGCTTCTTTTAATGGACCGAATCCTGTGGAGATTCCCGACGCAAGTTCCACACCTGAGTTGACTCCTGAGCCAACACCGGAACCCACTGTTGAAGAGACTCCATCTGAGGAGCCAACGGATGCTCCGGAAACAACAACACCAAAACCAAGCCCAATACCGGATGAGAATGATAATGATGACCTTGTCCCGGTTATCAGTGAAGCATTTATCAAATTCTTGAAGTTAATGCTTGTTATATTGGCAGTCATCGCCTTGTTTGCATCCGTTATGGTATTGAGAGTAAAATGGTTCTTCGGTAAAATCACCAAAATGGACAGCAGAAGCTATGTTATCTATGTATTCAAACGGATGGAGAAGGTCATAGGACGATATTATGTCAAGAGGAATCCATCCTTTACCCTTCCGGAGTATGAACATCTCCTTGAGAACAGTGGTTTCTTTGAAGCCGAGGGAATGCGGGAAGTTTACAAGAGGGCAGCCCTGCTGTTTAACAAGGCTAGATACTCTCGGGATTCCATTGATAAGCAGGATGCAAAGGCAATGCTTGACACATACAACGACTTTGCGAATATTGAAAGAAAACGAATGGGAAGTATGAAGTTCTTTGCAAGAAGATACATACTTGGAACAATCTAGATTAAAGCCTCCATTTTGTATACAGAATGGAGGTTTTTCTGTCTCCTTTGCATTTCATGTAATACACTGTGATTAGAGAACCGTCATCCAGCTCTGTGGTTGCAGGATATCCAAGATCCCAATCAGGAGCATCGTCTTTTAGGATATACTCATCCTGCCATGTATTTCCGCCATCATAGCTGACAACCGTCCTGATGCCAAAAGGCGCTACTCTTCTGCCAATACTCATTATTACTGCGCCAGAGGAGTGCAGCATCAAATGAGGGGGAGAGCCTTTCAAATGGGTAGGCTTAGGAACGGTCCACGTGTTACCGCTGTCATAGGAGAAGCAGGTAAAGACGGTAAACATGTTTTGGTCTTTGTCTTTGGGAGTGGACTGGCACCTGATTGCCCCGAGAAGAACACCCTTTGAAAGTTCAAGGATGTGAGGCTCGTGAAAGTTGTCAAAGGAGTATCCCTCGGGAAGGTCTATGTATGACTTTCGTGTCCAGGTTGCTCCTCCGTCACTGCTTGTGTATAGTGCGATTACTCCGTCTTCTTCCTGATCCGTATACATGGATTTGCCAAGGTAGGCAATAGTTCCGTCTGACAGTATATTAGGACCATGGGGAGAGGATACCGGGACTTTTATAGCGTCACCGAAAGTCATACCGTTATCTTTACTGATTCGAATAAACGAGCCGCCCGCACCGTCTTCTCTCTCGAGATCCTTGAATGTTTCCAGCTGCATCATGGAGATTGTACTCTCATATTCTGTTCCTGTCATCCTGATACTTTCGTAGTAGTCTTCCAAATACATCCTTGCTGGATGGCAGAACCAGGTGACAAGCAGTTTTTCTTCTCCCAGACTTACAATGCCAGCGTCTCTGTCATCCAGGGCACTGTCGTTTACGATGACAGGCATTGACCATGTATTGCCGCTATCGGAACTCTTTTGCAATATGGTTTTTCCAAAGGGACAGATATGACCTATTCTCATGCCGGAGTAGACGACAAAAAGCTCTCCCTTGTCATTCCTGCATATTGTAGGCCATGCCTGGTAGGAGAAAGTTCCTGTACGTCTGTTTACAATACCATGAACTGTTTTTGGATGAACTTCCTTCATGTTATCACCTCGGACTTTCGTAAAATACAAAAAAAGTATATACTGTCTGTGAGTAGATATCAACAACAGGGGAGAAGAATTGATAGAATGATAATATCTGCATCAAGGTGGACCGACATTCCCTGTCACTACGGACAGTGGTTTTTAAACAGACTGAAAGAAGGATACGTGCTTACAAGAAATCCCTTCAACAACTCCTGGATATATAGAGTACTGCTTGAAAGGGAGGTTGTGGACTGTATTGTTTTCTGGACCAAAGATCCTAAAAACTTCATTCCTTATCTCGAGGAAATCGATGCCCTGGGCTATAAATACTATTTCCAGTTCACACTTACTCCATATGACAGAACCATCGAGATAAACTTAAGGGAAAAGAGCGAAATAATTGAAACCTTTATTGAGCTGTCAGAGAGACTGGGAAAGAACAGGATTGTCTGGAGGTATGACCCAATAATGTTGACAGATCATCTTAATGTTGATTATCACAAAAAGCAATTTGCACAATTTTGTGAAAGACTTTCGCCCTATACCGAAAGTGTGGTTATAAGTTTTGTGGACAGGTATGCAAAAATAAAGAAGAAAATAGAACGAAAACCAAGGAATGGGGAAATACATGAGTTGTCAGAATTCATAGGCAAAACGGCAAAGGAACACGGACTTATACCAAAGGCGTGCTGTGAGGAAGAGGATTTGTTGGGTTATGGAATTCAAAAATCCAGCTGCATTGACAAAAGCCTGATAGAATCCATATGCGGTTGCAAACTTGACTTGAGAAAAGACAGGAACCAGAGGAAGGGTTGCGGATGTGTGGAAAGTATTGATATAGGTGCGCATAATACATGTATAAACGGCTGTGTTTACTGCTATGCAAATTACAGTGTGGACTTTTGCATGAAACAGTATGCAAATCACAACCCTTCTGCGGAGATGCTCACAGGCTGCATAGGGAAAAATGAGAAAATCACGGAGAAAAGGGTTGGTTCAAACAAGTCTATAAAAATTTAACACATAGGCAAATTCATCGAAAGATGAAAACGCAAAGCCATGTATCCAAAGCGTAATGCTATGATCAACTAGCTGCATTATTATCTAGATTCTAAATACAAGGTTACTACTATTATCTGCCTCCGGAAGCAAATCTCAGGAAGTAAATGGTATTACGCAAACATGAACATTGTTAAACTTTAAAACATAATTGTTTTTCCCTAGGGTTTGTTATAAAATACATTGTTAGGCAAACAGCCCACACATGGTCAATGTGTGGGTTTCAAAATGTAAAACTGGGGGATACATAATATATGATATTGACTTTGACCATAAGTGCAACAACCATCATCTGTCTTATTCTTTCAATATTAAAATACCCATATATTCAATTAAAGAGATGGAAGATACAATCCTTTTTTCTGGTTGCATTGACGGGTGCGGCGGTTCTTTTGACTCTTGGCCTTATTGATGGCCAGGAGGTTGCAAAGGTGCTTTTCTCCAACTCACCAATTAATCCTCTTAAAATCCTTGTTTTGTTCATCTCAGTGAGTATCCTGTCAATTGTTCTTGACGAGGTCGGTTTCTTCAGCTATATGGCAAACCAGGCATTGAAGTTGGGGAAGAAGAATCAGACTACACTCTTTGTCGTTCTTTATGCTGTCATCTCCATTCTTACAGTATTTACATCGAACGACATACTCATCTTGACGTTTACTCCCTTCATATGTGCTTTTGCAAAGAGGGCAAACATAAATCCCATCCCGTATCTTGTAGCTGAGTTTGTCAGTGCCAACACCTTCTCCATGATGTTGAGCATAGGCAACCCAACCAACATATATATCTCCAGTGTTTACGGCATATCCTTCTTTGAGTATATGAAGGTTATGTTTGTACCTACAATACTGGCAGGCTTTTGTGCATTTCTAATAGTTTTTCTCTTGTTCAAAAAAGAATTTAAAAAGGAAATCAGGGTGGAAGCAAAGGAAATAATGATAAAGGACAAATTCGTATTGGTCATTTCACTTATCCATCTTATACTGTGCACCATCATTTTATCCATCTCCAGTTTTCTGGGAGTGGAAATGTGGCTTGTCTGCCTTGGCTTTGCCATGAGTCTTATGCTGATTCTCCTGGTATATGGTTTGATTAACAAAGATCTTAATGTTTTGAAAAGCTCCTTGAGAAGAGCTCCTTGGGATTTGGTTCCCTTTGTTGTCTCAATGTTTATCATTATCCTTGCCTTGGACAAATACAAAGTGCTGCATGCCACGGGAGAATTTCTAAACAGACCAACCACAAGCGGTCTATCAACCGTATTAACATATGGACTTCTTTCAACCCTTCTTTCCAATGTGTTGAACAACATACCCATGACCCTTGCCGTATCAAAGATTCTGGCCGCACTGCCGGAAAAATTAACTTCCTTCGGAGTGTATGCCAGCATTATTGGGTCGAATCTTGGAGCATATCTGACTCCCATCGGTGCTCTTGCAGGTATAATGTTTACCAACATATTAAGCAAAGAGAACATAGAGTACAAAACCAGGGATTTCATAAAATACGGCCTTGTGACAGTTCCCTTTGTCCTTATAGCTGCGCTTTTCGGCCTTTTGCTTGTACTGTGACCTTTACTTTACATAAACCACTTTGAGGTATATAATATACTAGTATCCTCAAAATGGGAGTCTTTTTGAAAGGAGGTTGAACATTTGCATGACAGGACCATGATAAGAGTCCCGGATTTGGATGATTTTTCTGGCAGTGCAGAAGAAAACATCAATGCAGGCCAGATTGACATAGAAAAACAGCACTTGTACAT